>ERZ827168.904-NODE-904-length-44160-cov-5.607437_pt1 | contig 44160 bp, 34 predicted proteins | sample MGYA00519868_ERZ827168 | MGnify/ENA primary metagenome ERZ827168 (study PRJEB31778, sample SAMEA3449271) | human gut metagenome | biome: human gut; feature: human-associated habitat; material: faeces | place: United Kingdom | collected 2010/2012 ...
AACTGAACACAAACGGATGGAAAGTGATAATGAAAGTGCTGATAGCCATCGCCACCACGATTCTCGGTGCGCTTGGCGTACAGGAGACCGGCAATGACAAATGACAACCGGGAACGCATACTGTTCATTCTCCGCGTCATAGCACTTATCATTACAATCATAGCTGCGATCAGCTGCTCGATAGTGTTCTATTGAACAGCACATGCTCAAGACCTCTGCGGGGCTCCGATGCCCCGCAGGAGTCTTTTCTTTGTTCCTAAGATATTTTATCGATACCCCACAAATGTTTCTCAATGTCCGGCAGGTATTTTCTATATATCTTTATCCTTACCCAACCGTCATCCTCTGAAATACAACCGCCGATGCCTTTCCACACATCATTTTTTAGACATACTCACCGCCATCGACATTATACATCCGCCGAACCGGAAATACAGCTCGCGCCTACTCCACCGCACCAATCCCCAACACGCCACATCCTTTTCATATACTTGCCCTATCTGTTTTCTCCTTATCTAAAACAAGCTGAAAGCATATCCTTTTATAACATAAATCTCCGAGAGTTCCCTATAAGTCCATATCGTATTATAATAAAGCTTATGTTAGAAACTAATATGACCTATATTATGTCATGATTAAGGCTATATCGCAAGTCTAAACAGGCTTTTTATAGTATAAGAAAGACAGTGTTATAACAGGCAATATTTGATCTCTATTTAAAATTTTCAACCATATACAATTCATTATTTCATATAATATAGAAAACTTTTTATGCAAATTCAACAATTTGTAGAATAAATTCTATTTCTAAAAGAAATTTTTTAACTTTTCTCACTATCTTTGCGATGATATAGTTAGCATTTTTATTTTCATAAAATGGTGTATACAATAAATATAACATATAAATTTAAATAATAATAACAAGAAGAAATACATTTTTAAATATGGAAAAATATGGGCTCAATTCTGCCAATTTTATAAAATGTTTATTTATAGACTTTTTACTATCTATAGATAAAAATATAATTATAGGAAATGAAGTTATGTATGGGACAAAACGAAAAGTTGTAGATTTGATTAATATACAATGTGGGAAAATTACAGCTATAGAAATTAAATCAAATAGTGATAATTTAAATCGCATACAAGAACAAGTTGAAGAATATAAAAAAATATTTAATTTTGTGATTATTGTAACAACTTCAAAATTCAAAGATAAAATATTGAATAATACAACCAATGATGTAGGTGTATATATAATAAATAATGATTTGTCAATTTCAATTATTAGAAAACCTACTACCCAAAAGAAAAGAGATAAACTGGAAATGCTTTATTCAATAAATGCTAAATTTTTAATGAAGATAGAAAATATTTCCAGGAAATTATATGATTCTGATAGAATACGTTTACTATATGCAAAAAAAAGGATTTCTCTTATTCAGGAAATCCTTATATCATATTGGAAGTTAAAATATCAGGATAAATTCAAACTATTTTTAGATGAGCGAGGGGAGTTATCTAATATAGAAGATTTAAGCATATTATCATCATCTTCTTTTCAAATAGAATAGATCCGTGCAACTTGTTGTTCTATATGAATATTCATTCTTACAGAGATCCAAAAAGATGGAGCGGAAGAAGGAGCTGCACCTTTTGAACATAATAATATTTGTTGAATTCCCCAATTATTTCTTAAAACATATGGAAAACGCTTGTCTAAACAAGCTCGTTTGGCAACATATGTATATGTTGAAGCATATGCTGTTACTCCCTTAGGTCTTCTCTGTCTATAATAAAATACCGTATGGTCTAAAGGTACATCTATTCTTGGAATCCATCCCCTAGACATCACAACATTGTCATTTCTTATTGGATTTATTGATGCATAATCTGCATAAACAACATCATTATGTTCTTTAGAGATTTGATCATAAATATCTATTTCTGAGATACGGAATGTATCTGTATCACAATCTCCCAAATCCTTAACATTATTAGGAAAAGATGTGGATCCTACAATATAATTAGCGGATAGATTTGACATAGATTTTAGATTTGAAATTCTCGCTATGCATTTTTCTGCTACACTATGATATGAAGCTTGAGGAATATAGCCACAATCTATTAAAATATTTAAATTAACTCCATTCAACCTATCACAAAATAATTCCAAATCATCATAACAATTTTCGTCAGCAATATCATTACGATATAGTAAAGAATTAAAATTGCTTTTTAGAGAATCAATTTCTTTTAATAAATTATATTCAAAATCATCATCATCAAAGTTCATCAATATAGCAGGTACAATATCTTGAAAAACATTTTCTTTTTTTATGTCCAATAAAAAATCTATCCAATTTTTATACCCATTCTGAGGAGAATATAAAAAATCTGTTTCTGCTGAAGATAAAGCATCCTCAGAAGTCACATCTATTGCAATTATTTGATTCGCAAAAGCTTGTTTTAGTACATTTAATCGCTTTTCAAATGGATAAGAAATAACATTCTCCTTTGTTATTTTACGTCCACGTGTTATTTCTATAACTGGGACTATTTTTTTTAAAATTTCTTTTGAGCAATATTCAATCGCACGTTTTTCTGCTTCCCCAGTTCTTACTATTATCCAATACTTTTCATCCATTTTCTTTCATTTTATAGCCTAACGATAAAACTCTATACTTCATAGCTGCAGAAGATACTTTAAATCTAGCTGCAAGTTCTCCAATATTTTTTATTCCTTCTGAAATTAATTGACGGACAATTTCTTCCGGCATTAATAAGCGAGCGGCAAACTCATTCGCATTGTATTCTATAGAATCCAATGCATTACTTCTAAAGAATGTAGAATCCTTGAATTCTACATTCTTATCTTTATGCAACATAAAATGTCCCAATTCATGTGCTATCGTAAAGCGCTGTCTTTTAATATTATGATTTTTATTTACACATATAATCCACTTCCCATCTTGGAAGTTTAAGGAACCAGATAGACCTGGTTCCATGGATTTGTATTCGATTTTAATATCGCCTAATTTTGGAATAAGATCTTCTATTTTTAAAATATCACCAGAATATAAACCATCTTCTCTTGCTTTTTTTATAATACTATCAACACCAACTAATAAGTCTGGTTCTGAATATTTTTTTGATGTAGATATTTTTTTTCTAGTACCTTTTACTCCCATATTATTCTAATTCTTGGTTAGACGTATTACTTTCTGATATATCATCAATAGAATTATATAACAACTTTATATCTTCCTCTAGTTTTAAAATGCGCTCATCTATTATTTCCTTTTCATCATGACTAATAAATGCATCTTCAATTCGACCATACAAAGCATTAATACAACTATCTTTAAAGGAAATAGAATCCCTCATTAATTCATTTAAAGAATCAACTATATCTTTTTTCAGTTCTGCTTTAACTTGATTTTTAAATCCTTCTATATTAGAATTTATATCATCAAATTCTTTCTTATAAGCAGATTTCAAGGAATAAATACTTCCTATAGTGAATAAAACAAATAATCCCAATAGCAAAGCGATTAAACTATTATAATAATCTGCAATATGAGATGTATATTCATCAGGATTTAATAATACACCTTTAGACTCTAAATCTTTTAAGACCTCAATATGCAAACATTTAATACTATCTATTGCTAATGAATCTTGCATAGACAAAGCCTTTTCCGGATTTAATAAATAAATCGGAGCATAATTTATCGGAGCAATAAAAGTTACAACAACAATAATCACTAAAATAATAATTATGGATCCTAATATACCACCAATAATATTTTTCATTTTTAAGTATATCTTTTCATAAAGGTAAGAAAAAAATCTTTCATGCTACACAATAATAAACATTTTTTATAAAAATATTTTTATATCACAATGTAAATAACATAAATCCAACGAATTGTTATTGTCTGTAAATTTGTTGATTCACAGAAATTATTGTATCTTTATAGTACTGAAAATCAAAGAAATACAAACAATAATCGCTATAATCACCGAAAGTAAAGTTATAAAATTATTTTGTATGGCAGATAATTTTTACAAGTTTTTTGATGCAATGATATCAAAATATACGATAAAACCTGTCATGAAACGCTCATATCACCGTGTCTCAACCTTGTCAAAGGCTGAAATCATGCTCATAATGAATCCATATCCATAAGACGTTCAAAGGAATAGCGCAAAGAGGTATATGTTCCATGGGCTAGTTCTTCGGCTTCAAGTTACATCTCATATGCAACAACGCGGAGAGCTCCTGAATTCTATGATTACTTCCGGTGATGTGGATGACCGTAAACCTCTTGAATACAAAGCCTTTGTGGAATTTATCTAAGGAAAGATTGTCAGTGATAAAGGATATATCGGCAGGAATCTTTTTAAGAGACCGTTCGTGGACGGCATACAACTTATAACTAAGTTGAAAAGCAACATAAAAGGAGCACTGATGTCACTCTTAGGCAAACTGCTATTCAGGAAAAGGCCCATTATAGAAACCGTCAATGATGAACTCAAAAATATAGCCCATGTGAAACATTCAAGACATAAGAGCTTTAATAATTTTATCGTCAACCAATTGAGTGCAATTACTGCATATTGTTGTTTTCAGAAGAAGCCGTGTATCAATGTTACAAGAACTCTTGACACACAGCTCGCTTTGTTTTGAATTCGTCGAACTCACGTTATTTAAAATATTCGTGTTGTGGAAATATAATAAGAAAGCCCGTTGCCGGTCGATATTTATACCGGTAACGGGCTTGACTATTGCTTTATATTGATTTTATGACAACTCAATGATTGCTGTATTGACCGCAGTCATCGGCTCATGGCTTCTGCCAGAACCACGATTCGTCGTAAGTGTCGTTGCCTATTTGGGCGTCAGAACCTTCAGGTTTCAGCGTGAAATAATTGCTGAGGTTGCCGTTTTCCACGTTAGAACCATTGTTGAGGTAGGTGCTCAGATAATACAGGTTTTTCGCCATGTATTCGTCGAGATAATCTTCTTTGGTCTGCATGGTCTTATGATTCCAGTTCGCATCTTTGTTCAGCACGAGCGGCTTTCCTTCTATCAGGCGCTGTCTTACCTCTCCGGGATGCAGCAGAAGACCGTTTTCGTCGCAGACGTATGCGGCAAACGTCGGGTCCATCCATATCCATTTCCCGAGTGTTCGGCTCCATACCATCACTATCACATGGCAGTCGTTGTCGTGTCTGTAGTCCTTCGGTTCGCAGGTGATGAAGCGTGCCGGCCATCCCATTGCCATATACATCTCAGACAGGACAATGGCAAGTCCGCGGCAGTTAAGTCCACGGTTCTGTGCCTTGCAGGCGTTGTAAAGGTCGATGGCGTTGCGTTTGGTTTTCTGTGGAAATCCTCCCGATCCGTCGTGTACTATATTGTCGTGCAACCAGTACATGATGTTCTTTATCTGTGAAATCTCGTCTCCGTTACCGGCTATCTTGTCAAGATTGAAGAAAGTCCTTATTTTCTTCATGTCCTCATCATCGGGCGAGGCATAAGTGAACCTCTTCGTGTTTGTCGTATCGGGCGCTGCGTATGGTCCGCTGTGTTTCAACACGTACAGATAGTCTTTGGTCTTGCGCAGTTCCTCTACCAGTTTCTTGAATCCTTCTTCGTTTCTTATGTTGTCGAGATCATTGTCCTGCAATATCCATTTATAGTCGCCGTAGCCGCTGTTTATGGCTTTCTCAAGGGCCTTTACGGCTTTCTCCTTCTCTCCTATACGTGAATACATGCACGTGAGGTCATACAATACAAATTTTGTTCCGAACATATCAGAATATTGCGGCATCTTGGTCAGGCTGTCGAGCTTGGCGCATGTCTTCATTAATTCAGGAATATGGCTTAACGGTTCCTTATATTCAATGAAGTCTTTGTCGTTAGAATTGAATATATTTCCCTTTACTGTGCATTTCTTTATCAGCGGGCAGTCGGTTACCTTACCGAATCCCATTGACACGCAATCGCCCGAGAAGACAATTTCTTTCAGGTTCGGACAGTTCTCGGCAATGTCAGGTCCGCCCGTGCTTATTATGAAGTCTTCAAACTTCAGTGTCTCAAGCGACGGCAGGTCGTAGCACATCCATCCGTCAACGTGGCCGAGAACGCCGCGTATGGTTATCTCCTTGACATTCTCTATCTGCATGAACGCACGTGAGGAAATATATCCGATGTTGTTTATTACAATCTTCTTCAGTTTGCTGCAACCGGCAAAACAATTATAATTTATTTCTTTTGTGTAGGACGGAAACGTGATTTTCGACAGATTGCGACAAGACTGAAACGCCCCTTCTTCCAGTATGATGTCCTCCGGTAGGGTTATTTCCTTTAGGGCGGACTGCATGAAAGCCATTTTCCCGATGCTTTTTATGCCTTTAGGGAGTTTTATTTTCTCGATGCGGCATTTGCTGAACATGTATTCAGGAAATGTTGTTTCATATATATAACTGCTTTTTCCGTTCTGTGTGTGTTTTTTTTTGTCGGCCACAATGGTTACATCAGTCATGTCGATATGTTTCAGCCGGCCTTTGGTATAGTTCTCGTTCTCGTCGCATCCCGCCATGTCGCGCAGCATGATCAGGTCTTCCGCGTTCAGGCAGCCGCCGATCTTCAGGTCGGTTATTTCGTATTTCTCACTGTCTGATATCAGTGTCTTCAGTGTCCCCGGCGTTTTCACGATTACGTCTTTTCTGCTTGCTGATATGCTGGAAACCTGCAACAGCAGGATGACAAGCAGAAGAATGTTCTTACATTTGCTACTCATAATAAGTATATGTTGGTTAAATAAAAATGTTTATCATTCATTAATGATGGCTTATGGCTTCTGCCAGAACCACTTCTCGTCGCACGTTGCGGTGCCTATCTGAGTGTTGAAGCCTTCAGGTTGCAGCGTGTAGTATGTGCTGTTGCCATCCGATTCAACGTTAGGATAGCTGTCGATGTAGGCACTGAGAAGGAAAAGATTCTTCGCCATGTATTCATAAAGATAATTCTTCTCTGTGAATTTGAGCGTGTGATTCCAGTTGGCATCATCGTTGAGGACGAGTCTCTTGCCCTCTATCATGCGTCTTCTTATCTCTCCAGGATGCAGCAGAAGACCGTTCTCATCGCATACATAAGCATCGTATGTCGGATCCATCATAATCCATTTTCCCAGTGTGCGGCTCCACACAACTACGACAATGTGACATTCGAGGTCGTCGGAATACATCGACTGGCAGGTGATGAACCGGGCAGGCCATCCCATGGCAAGATAGAGTTCGGCCAGGACAATGGACAGACCACGCGAGTTGATTCCGCAATTTCTTGCTTTGCATGCTTTGTAAAGGTCGATAGCGTTGCGGTCTGTGTTCGGCGGGAAGCCTCCTGAACCGTCATGTCTTATGTTGTCGTGCAGCCAATGCATGATGTTCTTCATCTTTGATATCTCGTCACCGTTGCCTGCAATGTGTTCAAGATTGAAGAAATCCTTTATTTTCTTCACCTTCGGATCGTTTGCGGAAGCATAAGTGAAACGCTTGGTGTTGCTTGCGTCGTGAGCACCATAAGGCTTCGATGTCTTCAGAAGTTTGACAAAATCCAGATTGACGTCCAGTATATTACCGGCCAACTTTGGCTGTTGCTTTTCCTGTTCAGCTTCTTTATAACTGTAGTCAGCAGCCTGTTTGGTATATTGTGCGGCTTTAAGGCTCTCTCCGATGTCTGTCAGAATGACCACCATATCGTATATTGTGTTCTTCACACCGAAGATGTTGGAGTATTCGTCTTTGGATATAATCTCCTCAAATCTTCGGCAGGCGTCCTCCATCTGCTTGCTGAATGTCACCGGTTCCTCATATTCTATGAAGTTCTTGTCGCCCGATTTTATTACATATCCGGTCACGGTGCACTTCTTCATCAGAGGACATTCCTTCACGCTTCCGAATCCCATTGGCATACATGTGCCCGAGAACACAATCTCGCTCAGCTGCGGACAGTCCTCGGCAATGATGGAGCTACCGGTGTTCAGGATGAAACCTTCGAACCGTATGGACTTCAGGCTCGGCAGATCGCGGCACATCCACCCGTCAACATGGCCTATGATACCCTTTATGGTTATATCGGTGAGGTTCTCCATATCCTTGAACGCTCTTGTACTTAGCAGTCCGATGTTGTTTATTGTTATGGTTCTCAGGTTTGAGCATCTGCTGAAACATTCTGACCACAACTCTTTGGTAAAGTCAGGAAACAGCACCTCCGACAATTTTCTGCATCCCTGGAAGGCATAGTCTTTCACTATGATATTCTCCGGAAGAGTGATGGATTTCAGTGCCGTGTTGCGGAACGCATACGCATCTATTTTCCTGATGTTTCGCGGCAGCACTATTTTCTCGATGTTGCAGTTGCTGAACATGTATGCCGGAATGGTGTAGGCATCGTTTATTATGCTGTTGTTGTTGCCTTCTATGAACCGAGTGTTGTCTTCGGCAAACGTCACTCCGCCCATGTCTATGCTTCTCAGCCGGCCTTCGGTGCGGAGTTCATAGGCGTCGCATCCCGCCATGTCGCGCAGCAACATTATGTCTTCCGAATTTATTGTGCCGTCTATCTTCAGTGTGGTAATCCTGTATTTGTCGCTGCTCTTTATCAGTGTGTTCAGCGTTCCAGGGCTTTTCACCGTCACTTCGAGTGCGTTTGCGCTGATGCAGACAGCCAATAATGCCAGCAGGACAAATGTCGTCAGTCTATTGTGATGATTGCTCATATGTGTGTGTTTATATTTAACAATGTTTTATTTTCCGTGTATATAAAATGTCTTTATCTATAAGTAAGACACTTTATATGCCGTAATATAAACTAACTTTAACCTTTATTAACCAACAGGCGGCTTATAATCATGATATTCAGATAAAAATGTGTGAGTGTTGTGCGGGTGGGGCAGCGCGCACATTCGGTGTCAAGCCACGGCCGTGCAGCTGCGGTCCGGTGCGCGACAATAAAAAAATATAGTACAGCCATCATGCCGGCTGTACTATATTTGCTTGTTTTCAGTTTATGAATCTGTGCAAAAATCAGACTATTCCCTGTGCCATCATGGCTTTTGCCACCTTCAGGAATCCTGCGACATTGGCGCCCTTCACGTAGTTGATGTAGCCATCGGGCTCTGTGCCATATTTCACGCAGTTCTCGTGGATGTCGTTCATGATGTCGTGGAGTTTCTTGTCCACCTCCTCGCTGCTCCAACGCAGACGCTCTGAGTTCTGGCTCATCTCCAGTCCTGACACTGCCACTCCGCCGGCGTTTGCGGCCTTTCCCGGTGAATAAAGTATCTTGGCGTCCTGGAACACCTTGATGGCTTCTGGCGTAGAAGGCATGTTCGCGCCCTCGCTCACGGCGAATACACCGTTTGCCACGAGTGCTTTGGCTGCCTCCTCGTTTATCTCGTTCTGTGTGGCTGAAGGCAGAGCTATGTCGGCTTTCTCAAACCATGGCTTTGCGCCCGGCACATACTTGACGCCGTATTTCTCGGCATACTCGCTGATGCGTCCGCGCTCTATGTTCTTCAGTTCCTTGACATAAGCCAGTTTCTCCTCGTCTATGCCGTCCGGATCGTATATGTAACCGTCCGAGTCGGACAGCGTAACGGGTTTGGCTCCGAGCTGGATGAGTTTCTCCACTGTGTATTGTGCCACGTTACCCGCGCCGCTCACAAGCACTGTCTTGCCCTTGAGGTCGATGTCGCGGGTCTTGAGCATGTTCTCAAGGAAATACACGTTGCCGTATCCTGTTGCCTCAGGACGTATGAGCGAGCCTCCGAATTCTATTCCCTTTCCGGTGAGAATACCGCTGAACTGGTGGGTCAGCTTCTTGTATTGTCCGAACAGATAGCCAACTTCACGGCCTCCCACGCCGATGTCGCCGGCCGGAACATCCTCGTCGGGACCTATATGGCGGTAGAGCTCGTTCATGAAAGCCTGGCAGAAGCGCATCACCTCGGCGTTGCTCTTGCCGCGCGGCGAGAAGTCTGAACCACCTTTGGCGCCGCCCATGGGCAGTGTGGTGAGCGAATTCTTGAATGTCTGCTCGAATGCGAGGAACTTCAGAATGCTGAGGTTTACCGATGCATGGAAGCGCAGACCTCCCTTGTACGGGCCTATGGCATTGTTGTGCTGCACACGGTAACCCATGTTTGTCTGCACGTTGCCTTTGTCGTCGACCCACGTCACGCGGAATTCCACGAGGCGGTCGGGAATGCACAGACGCTCTATAAGGTTGGCTTTCTCAAATTCCGGATGTTTGTTGTACTCGTCTTCGATGGTGCCTAACACCTGGCTTACGGCCTGTATGTACTCAGGCTCGTTAGGAAATCTTCTTTTAAGATTCTCTACAACTTCAGTGGCTCTCATTTCTTTTCTGTTAGTTATTTGATGGTTATGATGTCCGAAAAACATCAGCTTCGTCGGCTGATAAACGGATGACAGGAGTATTTTATTGGACTCCTTTTTTTATTTATTTTATAATTTCCGGTTGCAAAGATATATGTTTTATTTTAAAAAACAAACAAATCGATACTTTTTAACGGGAAAAACATCAAAAAGATAATATGACGTTTTTCCCGTTTATCGATGTTTGTTCTATTTCAAACCTGATTTATCCTATTACCCACTTGCTGCCCGGAACAAGTGAAATGATCTTAGTTGTGATGTAGCAGCAGACAAATGTGCATACAGCTATGCACGGAATGGCTGCCACGGTGGGCAGTGCGAGAGTGGATTTGAACACTCCTGCCCACATGCCCAGCCAGAAAATGTGCATGAGATACATGCCGTAGCTGAGTTTGGAGAGGTCGGTTATCATCTTCGGTGCTTTCTTTGTCTCGATGCATGTGAACATGAGGAACGCGCCGGCTGTGAGCATAACGCAGTTGATTGTGCAGAACGACCAGCCTATCTCAAGCACAGGTGTGGAGTGGGTTACGCCCGGAACGGCCTGGACATAGAACGACAAGATTGTTATGACGGCGCCGACAACCATGAGCAGCAGGCCGCGGGTGAAACGTGTCTTCCTGTTCCATGTGAGGTGAACGCGTATGTAGTGGGCCAGGACAAGATAGCCCAGATAGCCCGAGAAGTACCAGAGCATGTGATACTCGTTCCAGAAACACTGTCCCCATACCTCGCCACACCAGCGGTTGAGGAACGGCATGCAGGTGGAGATGAGGAACAGCACGATGAAGAAACGCTCCTCCTTGGCTGTGGCTTTGCTGAGCCACGGCGATATGAACGGTATGAACAGATAGAGGCTGAACAGCGGATACATGAACCACAGATGGCCTGCGAGGGTGGGGAAGTTGAGAAGTATGCGCGAGAGGTCCTTTATAGAGGTCGCTTCGTCTATCTGTCCCCAAAGCAGAGGCAGCGTGCTGTAGAGTATCATGAAGACAAAGAACGGCGGCAGGATGCGCAGGCTGCGCTTGCGGTAGAACTGCCACGTGGTCTGTCCTTCCTTCATCGGGGCGAGCAGAAAGGCCGACACAATCATGAACAGAGGTACAGACATGCGTGAGAATCCGTCGTAGATGCTCACCCACAGACGGTCTGACTCGGTGGCAAGGAATGATTGCGGACCTGCCATGTCGGTGGAACCGGCTGCTCCGTAGAAGTTCTCACTGGCGTGGACGAGCATCACGAGAAAGCATGCGAACACGCGTACGTAATCAAGAAAGACAATACGTTTCATCTTTTGTGTGTAGTATTTTTAGTTATTAAAATGATTTGTGCTTTGTCATTGGCTTATTTTGCGGGACAGATGCAAAGGTAGTAATTTTATGTCGTAAACTCGAACGTATGCGACTATATTTGTTGCGGAATGTAAAGAAAATGTTGTCAAAATGTTATGATATGATATTTTATGACTTCATGAAGAATATGAGATGTGTTGAGGCGGGGATGGTCGGAAGTGTTAAAAATCGGTGTCGTAAACCCGTCATAATTCGTCTGTAGCCGAGCAGAGGCATCCTTGCACGCAAATACGCGAAAAATGACGGCTTTAGCCAAGTGACTGTCTGTCAGCGGTTTAGACGAAAATGCGATGTCACATGGCTTTTATGGCGTTGCGAAATGGCCCATTTCGTGCTCCGAAATGGGCTTTATTGAGGTGTGAAACGGGCTTTTTCGAGTGGTGAAACAGGCTTTATCGTGTTCCGAAATGGGCTTTATTGCAACGAACTCTGAAAAAATCCGGATTTTCATCGGTTGTCCGTCGTCTGATAAGCACCGTTTTGCGGCATGTGATTTTACAGAACGAGAGAAAATTACGTGTTAAATTTGGAAAGCCGAACGTGTAAATAATGTTAACGCGAAGGCGTTTGGCACGGTGACTTTCTTTATGTGGTTGCCGGTGCATGTGCCGCGTTTCAGGGTGTCGGTGTGAAGTGACGATTGATGTGTGCGTGGTATGGTATAAACAGAAAATGCAATTTAAGGCGGTGAGTCCGGATGGTTGTGTTTCCGTGTGTCGCCGTTCTTAAATTGCATTTCTTTTTCTCGTGTCAGCCCGTTATTTCTTCAGTCCGAGCCATTTCAGCGGTTTGCTGATTATGGATTTCAGCTTGCTTTCCTGCTTCTTCGGCTGCGGAGCCACGTTCTGACGCTTGTTCTCGTTCTGCTGACGTGCCGGCTGTGCCTGGCGTGCCTGCGGTTTCTGCGGGCGGCGCTTCTGTCTTCTGCGCTGCTCTCTGTCGGCTGTCTGTGCACCGTTGCCGGTTGGTTTTGCAGCGTTTGCCGCAGGCTTCTGGTTGGCTGTCGGCTGTCCGGCGTTCCCTGTTTCGGTGTTGGCGCGTCTCGGCTTGTTGCGCCTGTTGCGGGTCTGCGTCTTTTCAGAGGCATTTGCAGGCGCGTTTTCTGTCTTTTCGCCCTGTTTCTGCGCGTTGCGGTTGTTGTTTCTGTTCCTGTTGCCTCGCGTGTTGCGCTTCTCCTGCTGTTGCTGTCCGTTACCTTCGCCTTCAGCCTTCTTGGTGTCATTGCCGCGTCTGTCGCGCCTGTCGTTGCGTCGGCCTCGTCCTCTACCTTTCTGTTTCTCGGGCAGTTTATATTCAGGTCCTTTTCCGAGTCCCTCAGGCAGTGCCACCTTTTCTATTTCTTTCTCGAGCAGTTTCTCTATCTGTTTGAAATATACGATGTCGTCCTCGTTGATGAATGTTATCGCCACTCCGTCGCGGTCGGCACGTGCCGTACGTCCGATGCGGTGCACGTAGTCCTCGGCGTCGCGCGGAACGTCGAAGTTTATCACCATTGCAATGTCGTCGATGTCGATTCCGCGGGCAACGATGTCGGTCGCCACGAGCACGTCTATCTGTCCGCTCTTGAACTTATACATTATGTCGTCGCGCTGTGCCTGGTCGAGGTCTGAGTGCATCTCTCCGCAGTTCACATTGATTTTCTGCAGCGCGTGGTTTATCATTTTCACTTTCTGCTTCTTGCCGGAGAATATTATGACGCGTTTGAGGTCGCCTTGTTTGAAGATGTCTTTTATTATGCCCATCTTCTGGTCTTCGTAGCATACGTATGCGCTCTGCCTTATCTTCTCCGCCGGTTTGCTCACGGCGATTTTCACCTCCACCGGATTCTTTAGGATGGTTTTGGCGAGCTCCTCTATCTTTTCGGGCATCGTGGCCGAAAACATTATGGTCTGACATGTCGGCGGCAGATGCTTTGCAATCTTCTTTATGTCCTCAGAGAAACCCATGTCGAGCATACGGTCGGCTTCGTCGAGCACGAAGAACGACACCTTGCTGAGGTCGGCATTACCCATGGTTATGTGGCTTAGCAGGCGTCCCGGCGTTGCTATGATGACATCGGCGCCCAGAGTCAGGCTTTTAAGTTCCTGATCGTAGCGGTTTCCGTCGTTGCCTCCGTATATGGCAAGGCTGCTGACGCCGTTGAGATAGTAGTCGAAACCTTGTATTGCCTGGTCTATCTGTTGTGCCAGTTCGCGTGTCGGGCTCATTATGACACAGTTTATCGTGTCCTTGGAATAGTCACCGTCGGCGAGTTTGCTTAGTATGGGCAGCAGGTAGGCGGCAGTCTTTCCTGTTCCTGTCTGTGCCACTCCGAGCACGTCGTTGCCTTTGAGTATCTCCGGAATACATTTTTCCTGTACCGGGGTGCATGTCTCGAAATGCATGTCATAGAGTGCATCGAGCACGTTGTCGTTTAAGTCTAATTCGTCGAAATACATGTCTTTTTAGTTTGGAGCCTTGCGGTAGCAGAAGTAAGCTACTACGGCAAAGATGATGTTAGGAATCCACGCCGCCAGTATAGGCGGTGTGTTGGCGTTGATGGCGAATGTTGACGAGACGGTCTGGAGCATTATATAGCCGAAGCTAAGCGCCAGTCCGATGCCAAGATACACTCCCATTCCGCCTTTTCGTTTGCGCGAGGAGAGCGACACGCCGATTGTTGTAAGGATGAACGAAGCGAATGACGACGCGATGCGTTTGTGATATTCCACCTGATACTGTACCACGTTTCCGCTTCCGCGGTCAATCTGTTTGGAGATGTAATCTTTCAGCTCAGAGCTTGTGAACGTCTCCTGCTGGCCTTTGGAATACACAAGATCGGTCGGCTCCATCTGTATAAGCGTGTCTTTTTTCGCGCCCTGGGTGATGTGCTCGCGCAGTCCGCGCAGCTCTCTTATCTTCCAGTTGGTGGCCGTCCAGTGGTACTTTGAATCCGAGATTGTGTCGTATTGCACCTCCATGGCGGTCATGTGGCTCACGAGTTTCTTGTTCTCAAACTTGTCGAGCGAGAATCCGTAGCCCTTCTTCATGTTGTTGTCGTAGTGCTGTATATAGACAATGACGCCTTTGCCTACTTGCAGCATCACGTTCTCCGCGGACGTGTTCTTCTTCTTGTTCTTATATATCGTCTCGAAGTTCTGGCGTATTACGGTGCCGTGGGGTATCACTTCGGCACTGAGATAAAAGGATAGCGAGGATATGAGAACGCACGAAATCATGTACGGACGCATGAGTCTCTTGAACGAGATTCCAGCCGCGAGCATTGATATGATTTCGGAATTGCCGGCCAGTTTGGTGGTGAAGAAGATTACGGCAATGAATACGAACAGCGGGCTGAACAGGTTTGCGAAATACGGTACGAAGTTGGCGTAGTAGTCGAACACTATCGCTTTGAGCGGTGCATGATACTGCGTGAACTTGGCAAGGTTCTCATTGATATCGAAAATTATCGATATGGATATGATGAGAGCGATAGAATAAACGTACGTACCGATAAATTTCTTGATGATATACCAGTCCAGACGCTTGATGTAGCGCGACGGACTGAGTATGGAAAGAAATCTCAGCCAATGTCTGAGACGCCGCATTGCGTCGGCAAGCCACGCCAGATGTCTTGCCGTGCGCCTTGCTCTGATGAGCAGTCTGCGATGTTGTCGTTTCATTCCTGTTGCCATACTGTCGTGTTAGATTCTTCGGCCGAGATTGTCTATTACGCTGCGTTTCCATGCCACGAAGTCGCCTTGCATTATGTGTTGGCGCGCATCGGTCACCAGACGCAGGTAAAATGCCAGATTGTGAATGCTCGCTATCTGCAGCGCAAGCAGCTCCTGAGCCTTGAACAGATGGTGCAGATAGGCTTTGGAATGTATGCGGTCGATGTCGCATCCGTCCGGATCGATGGGTGAGAAATTGTTTTCCCACTTCTTGTTGCGCATGTTCATCGTTCCGTTATAGGTGAAGAGCATGGCGTTGCGCCCGTTGCGTGTCGGCATGACACAGTCGAACATATCGACTCCACGCTCAATGGCCTCGAGTATGTTCTGCGGTGTTCCAACGCCCATCAGGTAGCGGGGCTTGTCCTTTGGCAGTATTTCGTTCACCACCTCAATCATCTCGTACATCACCTCGGTGGGCTCTCCTACGGCCAGTCCGCCTATGGCGTTGCCGTCGGCATTCTTGTCTGCCACATATTTTGCGGCCTCGCGGCGAAGGTCTTTGTAGGTGCATCCCTGCACAATGGGGAAAAGACTCTGGCTGTGTCCGTAGAGAGGCTCGGTCTCGTTGAAGCGTTTGATGCAACGGTCGAGCCAGCGCTGTGTCAGCTGCAGACTTTTCTTGGCATACTGGTAGTCGCTTTGTCCGGGAGGACATTCGTCGAACGCCATCATTATGTCGGCGCCTATGATGCGCTCGGTGTCCATCACGTTCTCAGGAGTGAAGAAATGTTTCGAACCGTCTATGTGTGAGCGGAACTCACATCCTTCCTCGCGCAGTTTCCTAATGCCTGTAAGCGAGAATACCTGAAAGCCGCCGGAGTCGGTAAGTATGGGGCGGTCCCAGGTGTTGAACTTGTGTAGTCCGCCGGCCGCACGCAGTGTCTCAAGTCCCGGGCGGAGGTATAGATGATAGGTGTTGCCCAGAATTATCTGTGCCTTCACCTGCTCGCGAAGTTCTGAGAAATGCACGCCCTTGACGGTGCCGCATGTTCCCACCGGCATGAAGATAGGTGTTTTTATCTGTCCGTGGTCGGTCGTTATGATGCCGCAGCGTGCTTCAGACGCGTTGTCTGTGTGTTGCAGTTCGAATGTCATTCTTGATTCTTTACCTCTGTTTACTGTAATGTTCAGTCTTTCTGATGCTTGTCCTCATCTATGGTGAACTTCACCGGATGGCTCACAATCTCGTCGGTGAGTGCAAAGTCCCACACGTCCTGGACATTCTCCACATAGTGGAACTCCACGCCCTTGAGATAGATGGCAGGAATTTCGTCGATGTCCTTCTTGTTGTCCTTGCACATTATGATGTCGGTGATGCCTGCGCGCTTGGCCGCGAGAATCTTCTCCTTGATGCCACCGACAGGGAGCACCTTGCCACGCAGGGTTATTTCGCCGGTCATGGCAGTGTTCTTGCGCACCTTGCGCTGTGTGAGTGCCGACGCGATGGACGTGGCAATGGTTATACCTGCCGACGGTCCGTCCTTAGGAGTAGCACCTTCAGGCACGTGTATGTGGATGTTCCACTGTTCGAATATGCGGTAGTCAACGCCAAGGCTGTCGATGTGTGCCTTTACGTATTCGAGCGCTATGACAGCCGACTCCTTCATCACGTCGCCGAGGTTACCGGTAAGCGTCAGTTTGCCGGCCTTGCCTTTGCTGAGCGATGTCTCGATGAAGAGAATCTCTCCGCCCACGCTTGTCCATGCCAGTCCGGTCACAACGCCTGCATATTCGTTGCCCTGATAAATGTCGCGATAGAACGGCGGCTTGCCCAGAAGGTCCTCGGTCTGGCTCGGGGTTATCTTCTCGTATGGCAGTTCGCCGTCGCGTGCCTTTATTAGTGCGAGCTTGCGCAGTGCCTTGTTTATCTGTTTCTCGAGCTGACGCACACCGCTCTCACGTGTGTATTGCTCGATAATCTTCTCTATCGCAGCCTTGTTGAACTGTGGTTTATGCTCCGGATCGTTGAGTCCGGTGTTCTCTATCTCGTGCGGTATGAGATGACGTTTGGCAATCTCAATCTTCTCCTCGGTGATGTAACCGCTCACCTCGATAAGCTCCATACGGTCGAGCAGCGGGCGCGGTATGGTGTTGAGGTCGTTTGCCGTGGCGATGAACAATACCTTGGAGAGGTCGAAGTCCACGTCAAGATAGTTGTCGTGAAATGCGTTGTTCTGCTCAGGATCGAGCACCTCAAGCAGAGCCGACGCCGGATCACCGTTCACAGTGTTCTGCGTAACCTTGTCTATCTCGTCGAGAATGAACACAGGATTTGAAGAGCCCGCCTTCTGTATGCTCTTTATTATGCGTCCGGGCATAGCTCCGACGTATGTGCGGCGATGACCGCGTATCTCAGACTCGTCGTGCAGTCCGCCGAGCGACATTCTCACATATTTGCGCTTCATGGCAGCCGCAATGCTCTTGCCGAGACTCGTCTTGCCCACTCCCGGAGGACCGTAGAGGCAGATGATGGGCGACTTCAGGTCGCCACGGAGTTTCAGCACGGCCATGTATTCGAGTATGCGTTCCTTTACCTTCTCCATGCCATAGTGGTCGTGGTCGAGCACTTTCTGCGCTCTTTTGAGGTCGAGGTTGTCTTTTGTATATTCGTTCCATGGCAGGTTGATCATCGTCTGCAGATAGTTGAGCTGCACGCTGAACTCAGGGCTCTGCGGATTGAACATCTCGAGCTTGTCCAGTTCCTTGTAGAACACCTTGGCAACCTCTTCAGGCCATTTCTTTGTCTTGGCAGCTTTCTCCAGCTCGTGATACTCAGGTGAGCCGTCGCCGTTGCCGAGCTCTTCCTTGATGTTCTTTATCTGCTGTTGCAGGAAATACTCACGCTGCTGCTCGTCTATGTCCTCACGTGTCTTGGTGCGGATGTTCTGCTTCAGCTCGAGCAGCTGCAACTCCTTGTGCAGAGTCTTCAGTGTGAGCAGCACACGTTCCTTTATAGAGCTTGTGGCCAGCATTGCTATCTTGTCAGGAATGGTGAACGGCAGGTTGGCGCAGATGAAGTCTACGGTTATGACGTCATTGTGTATGTTGTTGAGTGCGAACTGCGACTCGTCGGGTATTTCTTCGTTCTGCTTGATATAGCTGACGGTTGTGGTGCGCAGATCGTCGAGCGCGGTCTTGAACTCATTGTCGCCTGCCTCGGGCATCTCCTCTCCGGCAGCCACGGTCATACCTTTCAGGAACGGTTTTGTGGCAGTGAGCTCACTGAGCTTGCACCGTCCTAGTCCCTGAACAATTATGGTCACGTTCTGATCGTTGCCCGGCATCTCGAGCAGCCGCACCAGTTTGGCATAGACACCGTATTCGTAGAGGTCGTCCTGTTGCGGGTTGTCAACATTGACATCCTTCTGACAGAAAATGGCGAAAGTTGTGTCCTCGGCTTTCTTCAGATAGTTTATAAGATTGATGCTTATCTTCCGGCCGACAAGAATAGGTGATATCACACCTGGAAAAAGTACTATGTTGCGTGTCGCAAGAATAGGAATCTCCCCGTTCACTTCGACTTTAAATAAATTGGTTATATCTCCTTCGTAGTCTGCTATCATTTGAATGGATGTGCTAGGCTTCTTATTCATAATTCATATTGTTTTATCGGGAATATACAGCAAACGATGTGCCGAATTCCCGATTCTTCCGGGTGTACTCCTGAGTTTTGTATGTTTTTTGTGAATAAAATTATAAATTGCGCACCGTTAAGAATGTTTTAAGCTGCGCGTTTTTTCCAAATTTGCTGCAAAGTTAAGCAAAAGATTTCATACGAGCGGTTATTTATAAATAATTAATATGTGAAAGCGCCAACAATAAGCTGCCGTGGCAATGACGCGGCGTTGCCGTGGGGAAACATGTGCGAGGCGTCGGAGGAGGAACAAATGTGGGCGTGGGGCAAAATAAAAAACTGATTGCGGCGTTATGTAGAATGTATATAAGTGAGAAGGTTTTACGGTTTTCGACGGATGATTATGGACGGACAGGGATTTACTTTCAGACAGTTTGAAGTGCGCCAGGATATGTGCGCCATGAAGGTGGGCACTGACGGAGTGCTGCTTGGTGCCTGGGCTGCGGGCGGCCGCCACATTCTTGACATAGGCACCGGCACCGGACTCATTGCGCTTATGATGGCGCAGCGCTTCGAAGGCGCGCGTATATGTGGCATCGACATGGACGACGGAGCGTGCCGGCAGGCCATGGCAAACGTGGCGGGCAGTCCGTTTGCCGCAAGAATAGAGATATGCCATTCGCGCCTTCAGGACTTTTCGCCGTCGGCTACGTTTGACAGCATTGTGTCCAATCCGCCGTTTTTCACCAACAGTCTGAAGTGTCCCGACGCGCGGCGCTCGGCGGCACGCCATGCCGACACGTTGCCTTTTGACGACCTGTTCAGGGGTGTGGCGCGTCTGCTCGATGCCGACGGAGTGTTCAGCGCGGTGATTCCGGCCGATGCTGAAGGCGACTTCTGTGCCGAGGCAAGTTTTTCCGGACTTGTCGAGGTGCGGCGCTGTCTGGTCAGAACCATTCCGCGCAAGGCTCCCAAGCGTGTGCTTCTGTCGTTCGCAAAGCACAGGACAGGCGCGTGCGAGACTGAGGAAGTGGCCATGCTCGACGGTGACGGAAACAAGTCGGAGTGGTACAGAGGGCTTACGGACGATTTTTATCTGAAATGATGAGGCTGTGACGATTGTCGCAGTGCGCGGATGACAGCAGGCAGGATGCCGGTCCTGATTGTGCGAAACAGGCATGTGGGCATGATTCTTACCACCCGGTGTGCGGATGTTTTTGCAAAAAACAATTAACATCCGTTTGCTTTTCGCTTCCGCTATTTAACATTCTGTTTTTCTCTTTTTAGAATTCCGCAGCGCCTCAAACAGCCCTTTAATGGGGTGGAGTAGTGGCTATGGAGATGCGTTTATAAGGCTTCGGTTTTGCGAAATGGGCTTTTTCGTGTTGCGAAAACCACCATATCAGGTCGTGATTTGGTGCTTTTCGTGTGGTGATATGGCCTATATTGGAGTGCGAAATGGGTCATTTCGCAAACCGGGAAAAATATAACGGAAATGATAATGATTATAAAATGTTGATATACAGATAGTTCTGTGAATTGAGAGATTTTGCTATTTTCGCGCCTTATCGGGCGTCTGAAGCCTTCAGACGAAATTTTTCGGCGTTTTATAGGGCGAAAATTTAACGGTTGAGGCCGCATTTTCCGTTTTTTTATGATTTGTGTGCGGCATGGCCATACGCTATATATAATATAATGTATAAACGGGAATGGAGACAGCCTGTGCGGTCGGTTTCCATTCCCGTTTGTGTGTATGCCGTAGCGTTTTTATTCGTTTTCCTTTTTGTTGCCCTTTCCTATGATGCGGTAGGTGGCGTCTCTGTGTCTTACGATATCCTCGCGCACATTGCTTATCTCGTTCATTATGTCCGACACGGCGTTCTGCAGTGCGTTGGGCTTGCGCGTATTCTTGTTGGCAAAAGGATTTATTATTATTTTTATGCCTTTTGGTTTTATCTCCACGTCAATGTCCTCGCCGGCCATCACAGGGTCGCCGTCGTAGTGTATCACGCCAGGTTTTGTACGGTGTATGTGTATCTTCTTGCTCTGATAAGTCTTTATCTTGGCGTTCTTGTTGAGCGTCTTGTTGAACATGTCGATGCTTATCTGCGGAGCCTCCAGCATGTCGAACGGCTCCATTATGATGACATCCATCAGCCCGTCGCTCATTGATGCCTTCGGTGCTATGTAGGCGTTGTTGCCGTATTGTGACGCGTTGGCGCACGAGATGAGAAAAGCCTTGTATGTGTTGGTGCCGTTCTCGTCTTCAATGACATACGTCTCGGGCTTGTATTTCAGTCCTTCGCGCAGTATGTTTTCGGCGTAGGTGATGGGTCCGCGTCTGCCGCTTTCGGCGAATTTCATGCTTACGAATGCGTCGAACCCCATTCCGCAGGTGCAGAAGAACGGGTATTCGTTTATTATGCCATAATCGAGTTCGTGTATCTCACACTCGTTTATTATCTCTATCGCCTTCTTTGCGTTCATTGGCAGAAGCAGATGGCGTGCCAGTCCGTTGCCCGAACCGCTCGGGATTATTCCCAGCGCCGTCTGTGAGTGCACGATGGAGCGCGCCACCTCGTTCACGGTTCCGTCGCCTCCTACGGCCACGACGATATCTATTCCGTCGTCTTTCGCCTTCGTCGATATCTCCGATGCGTGGCCCGGATATTGTGTGGTGACTATCTCATATTCGAATTTGTCTTTGTCGAGATAGTCATTTATCAGTTGTGGCATTATGGTCTTGTCAGACGTTCCTGATGTAAGATTAATTATGAAAACAATCTTCTTTTTCATATTTATAGTCTGATATTAATGTCAAGTCTAACTGTTTTATCGGATATTGTTTACTTATTGATAATGTGTGGCTTGTTTTGGCTGAAGCCATTATTGGCAAATATACTAAAAAAACGGTAATGAGTGGGGCGGCCGTTGTACAAAATTAACAAAAAGGTATATTTCTTACTAAAAAAATATGTTTATAATATCTTTTTTGTATCTTTGCACCTTGAATTAAGAAAAAGAAGATTTTTACCTATTTAAATTAGTAATGGGACAATTACAAGAAAGATACAAGAATTATCGAGAGCCTCAGAAGATAATGGAGGCTGGAATGTATCCTTATTTCCGTCAGATTACGAGCAAGCAGGGCACAGAAGTTGAAATGGGTGGCCATAAAGTGCTCATGTTCGGCTCAAATGCATATACCGGATTGACCGGCGATCAGCGTGTGATTGACGCAGCGAAGGCTGCACTTGACAAGTATGGTTCTGGTTGTGCCGGAAGCCGTTTCCTAAACGGAACTCTTGATCTGCATGTTCAGTTGGAGAAAGAACTTGCCGAGTTTGTTGGCAAGGACGAAGCTCTGTGTTTCTCTACCGGTTTCTCGGTGAATGCAGGAGTTATAGCTGTGGTTGTAGGACGTGGCGACTATATCATCTGTGACGACCGCGACCATGCGAGCATCGTTGATGGCCGCCGTCTGTCGTTCGCCAGACAGCTCCATTACAAGCACAACGATATGGAAGATCTGGAGAACATCCTGAAGACTCTTCCTCACGACGCTGTGAAGCTGATTATCGTTGACGGCGTGTTCTCTATGGAAGGCGACCTTGCCAACCTGCCGGCGATAGTAGAGCTCAAGCATAAGTATAATTGTTCGATAATGGTTGACGAGGCTCACGGCATCGGAGTGTTCGGACGCGACGGCCGTGGTGTGTGCGATTATTTCGGACTCACTGACGAGATCGACCTCATCATGGGTACTTTCTCAAAGTCGCTCGCAAGTATAGGCGGATTCATTGCCAGTGATTCTGACACCATAAACTATCTGCGTCACACATGCCGTACCTACATATTCAGCGCATCAGACACTCCTGCTGCTACTGCCGCTGCCATGGAGGCACTGCATATCATACAGGAAGAGCCGGAGCGCATACAGAAGCTTTGGTCTGTCACGAAATATGCTTTGCGCCGTTTCAGAGAGGAAGGATTCGAGATCGGTGACACAGAAAGCCCTATCATACCTCTTTATGTAAGAGACGCTACAAAGACATTCCTCGTAACCAAACTGGCTTACGACAACGGAGTGTTCATCAACTCTGTCATCCCGCCGGCTTGTGCTCCGCAGGACACTCTCGTGCGCTTCGCTCTTATGGCTACGCATACTGAGGAACAGGTGGAACGTGGCGTTCAGATCTTGAAAAAGATATTTGTTGAACAAGGAATCATAAAATAATTGCTTAAAAATTTGCAGGATTCAGAAAAAACGAGTACTTTTGCACTCGCAATTCGGAAGTCTTGCATTTTCGGGGTGTAGCGCAGCCCGGTAGCGCTTCTGGTTTGGGACCAGGCGGTCGCAGGTTCGAATCCTGTCGCCCCGACACAAACAAAAAAGAGAATCATATCTTAGTGATGTGATTCTCTTTTTTTTTATTATGTCGGCAGTTGTCTTGCCTCCGTGTGTGTTTTCAGATGTCTTCTTTATTCACGACGTCAGTCTTTACGCATACCACGTCGTTCACGTTGTTGTTCATATAGAACGTGTGTTTCATCTTCTTGCCGTTGGACGCTTTGTAGTTCACGCTGATGAAATACAGTTTCTGTCCTTTTATTCTGTCGGCGTACTTTATGCCGCTCTTGAACACGTTTGACTTTCCCATGTCGCTGCGCATCACGTTTATGATGCTGTCGCTTACGAGTGAAGTGGAGTCGAGTGCGGAGAATTCAACATCGGAAATGTCGTTGTTCTTCAGATTCACGTCAAGAAAATCGCTTACAAGATTTTTTGCTTTATTTTCGCTGCCGCAACCCGATAAGAGGATTGCGGCGCAGAATAGAGTGATTGTTTTTATCTTTTTCATTTAGTTATTTCACGTTTTTCAGAATGTCAAGCAGATGATCCCATACCATCTGTACGGTAGGGATGAGGAGGCATTCGTCAGGCGTGTGTACGCCGCGGAGAGTCGGTCCGAACGAAATCATGTCGAGGTCAGGATAGCGCTCAGAGAAAAGACCGCATTCAAGTCCGGCGTGTATTCCTTTTACAACAGGCTCTTTGCCGAACAGTTTCTTGTATGACTCAACGGCAGTCTTTGTCAGTTCGCTGTCGGCCTTCATCTTCCATGCCGGATAACCGTCGCCCTGTTTTACCTCGGCGCCTGCAAGCTGGAATACGGCTTTGATTGTGTTGCACTGGTTCTCGAGGTTGCTCATTACGTTCGAACGCTGTGATGCCACAACTTCAAGGCTGTTTTCAGATGTCGTTACGCTTGCCACGTTGCTCGATGTCTCAACCATCCATGACAGAGCTTCGTCCTGGCACATTGCGAAAATGCCGTTATCGATGCCTTGCAGTGCGAGTATTATCTTCGTGCTTGTCTCTTTCGGCATTACCTCGCAGCGTTCGGTGCTTTCCATCATGAACTTCATGGTTGTGTCGGTTACGTGGAATTCTTCTTCAACCTCAGTTGCGAATACGTTCCAGTCGGCACGTACAGTCTCCTTCATGTCTGCCGGTACGGCGAATACAACGCTTCCGTCGCGCGGTATTGCGTTGTGCATCTTTCCCGAATTGAACTGTGCCAGTCTCAGGTCTGTCTTTTCCTGCTCCTTGAAGAGGAAACGGGTCAGAATCTTGATTGCGTTTGCGCGTTTCTTGTCGATGTCGTCTCCTGAGTGTCCGCCGAGCAATCCCTTGATGGCAACTTTGATGAAGAAGTAGTCCTCAGGTGCGTTTTCTCTGGTGAAACTGAACTTTGCACGTGTGGTCAGACCGCCTGCGCATGATACGAAAATCTGGCCTTCGTCCTCTGAATCGAGGTTTATGAGCATCTTTCCGGTCATGAAGTCACCCTTCATTCCTAATGCTCCGGTGAGTCCTGTTTCCTCATCGCGTGTGAAGACACACTCTATCGGACCATGCTCTATGTCGTTGCTGTCGAGCAGAGCCAGCTCAATGGCGCATCCGATGCCGTCGTCGGCACCGAGGGTTGTGCCTTTGGCTCTGAGCCATTCGCCGTCGATGTATGTCTGTATTGCGTCTTTGTGGAAATCGAAATCCACGTCAACAAGTTTGTCGCATACCATATCCATGTGGCTCTGCAGTATCACTGTCGGACGATTCTCGTAGCCTTTTGTGGCAGGTTTACGTATGATTACGTTTCCGGTTTCGTCCACTTTAGTGTCAAGATTGCGCTGTTCGCCGAATTCTTTAAGATACTCAATCATCTTCTCCTCGTGCTTTGATGGGCGCGGGATGCTGTTGATTTTAGCGAAATGCTCAAATACAAGAGCCGGTTTCAATTCTTTCATTTCCATAATAATATTGTTTATATTGAATGTTCATTATTCATGTCGCCCGCAGCTTCCGCAAGGCCTTTATACAGGGGCGTTCTGCTTTTTGCAAGACACTTTGGCGACGAAAGATACAAGATAAGCGAATCAAGGGCTAAAAATAAATAAATTATTTTGTTCTGTCCGTGTTTTGCATTATCTTTGTAGGCACAAAATTAAATAAAAATGGTAGAAACTTTGCTTCTCTGCGTGTTAATTATTGCTATTGCAACGGCATTATTATGCGTAAGAATAATCTTTAAGAAAAACGGTAAGTTCTCGTCACAGCATATACATGAGAACCCGCTTATGCGCAAGAACGGCATACACTGTGTCATGGACCAGGACCGTGAGGCACGCGCAAAGGGCAAGGCCTATTGACGGAACATCATAACGGAAACAATAATTAAATACAATAACAATAAAAATGAATAAGAAAAACTTTTTCGGTACGCTTGCTGTCGCTGCCGTTGCTGTTCTTGCAGTCACCTCATGCGACAAGTCTCAGTCTCAGATGGACAACAAGTCTGAAAGCGGAAAGCTCGCTCCGACAGAAACAAAGATTGCATTTGTCGAGGTTGACAGCATTATGACACAGTACAAATTCTGTAAGGAATATTCTCTGATTCTGCAGAAGAAGGGACAGAACATCCAGAATACTCTCGGACAGAAACAGCAGCAACTCGAGACTGCTGCCGCAAACTTCCAGCAGAAACTGCAGCAGAACGCATATACACGTGACCAGGCCGAGAGAATAGGAGCACAGCTGCAGAAGCAGAACACCGACCTGCAGGCTCTCAACCAGCGTCTTAGCAGTGAGTTCCAGGCAGAGACCGAAAAGTATAACAACGCCCTGCGCGACAGCATACAGCATTTCCTCGCTGTATATAACAAGGATAAGAAATACAGCCTCATTCTCAGTAAGGCAGGCGATAACATTCTTTATGCCGACAAGGCTCACGACATAACCAACGAGGTTATAGCAGGTCTGAACAAGGCATATAAACCTTCTCCTGCAAAGGATAAGGACTCTGACGGTAAAAAGAAATAATGAATTATTTGCCCGGATGCACTCTCCGGTGCGGTGTGCAGGTGGAGACTATTGTGTATAGAACGTGTTTTCCCGGGACTATATACTCTGTGACGTGAGATACGTCGCACCGCGTGGCCGGCCGATATGGTCCGGTTTCATGCCTCAAAGCCCCGCCGACATTACGGAATAAAACGTTTCCGGAAGTGTCGGCGGGGCTTTTTCTGTGTCTCGGAACGTGGCTGATATTATGAAAAAGCACCACCGTGGGACAATAAATCGGTCGTGCATGTCGATTTGAAGCCTATTTTCAATATCTTTGCATAGGCTTATCCGCCGCGTCGTTTTCTGAAGACGTAACGGCGGAAGCATATTTGCATTACACAGTATATGACAAAAAAAGAAAGATATCAGTATGTCCTCAACTATTTCAGGACAAGTATGCCGGAGGTGACAACCGAACTCGAGTTCGGCAGTGTGTTCCAGTTGCTTGTGGCAGTGATACTCAGCGCGCAGTGCACGGACAAACGGGTGAACCAGATAACGCCCGAACTTTTCAGGAATTATCCCGATGCCGCGAATATGGCGGCGGCTGAGCCGGACGAGATTTATGAGTATGTCAAGAGCGTGTCTTATCCTAATGCCAAGGCAAAACATCTTGTAGAGATGGCCCGTATGCTGATGAACGAGCATGGAGGAGAGGTTCCGGAGGATTTCGACCAGCTCCTGCGTCTGCCCGGTGTGGGCCGTAAGACCGCCAACGTGATGCAGGCTGTGGCGTTCGGACGCTCGGCGATGGCTGTCGATACGCATGTCTATCGTGTGAGCCACAGGCTCGGTCTGGTGCCGCGTACGGCCAATACGCCATACAAGGTGGAGCAGGAACTGATGAAAAACGTGCCTGCCGAAGACGTGCCACGTGCCCATCACTGGCTGCTTCTGCACGGCCGATACGTGTGTACGAGCCGTTCGCCCCACTGCGCCAAGTGCGGACTGGCCGACGTCTGCCCGAAACGCATGGAAGGATCGCGCCTCTGAGCGGACAGAAGGAACGTAGAACAGGCGGCCGACTCTTTCTTCGTGACTGCCATACATGGCCATTACTGAAGACATGAAAGTATGGTATGAAGATGACGAAACACAACAACGAGACCACAAAAACAAACAGACAACAATGGACATAAAAAGAATATTGAAGTTTCTGAAGGACCTGTCGGCCAACAACAACCGACCGTGGTTCAACGAACATAAGGATGAATATACAGCCGTAAGGGCCGATTTTGAGGACGGTGTGGCCAAAGCCATTGCGCGCATAGCCACGTTCGACCCTTCGGTGGCACACATAACGGTGAAGGACTCCACCTACCGTTTCTATCGCGACACGCGTTTCTCGGCCGACAAGTCGCCCTACAAGCGTCATCTCGGAGCCTATATCGCCGCCCACGGCAAGAAGGCTTTGCACGGCGGATATTACATCCATATCGAACCGGGACACTGCCTTGTGTCGTGCGGCAACTATTGGTTGCCCACCAACATCCTCACTTCGTGCCGCAACGAGATTATGGGTAACATAGACGAATGGCTGAAGTGTGTGGAGAACGACACCTTCCTGAAGTTTTTCGGACGTCCGGGATGCGGCGACTGGGACTCTCCAAAAGGATTCGGACTGGAACATCTGAAGACCTGTCCGTCTGGTTTCCCGCGCGACTACGAGCACATAGAATATCTTCGTATGAAGGATTTCTGCTGCTGGAAGGCCGTGCCCGACACCTTCTTCGAGGACGACCGGTGGCTCGACGAGATAGTGAAGATATTCAAGGTAGGCAAGCCGATGATGGATTTCATCAACAATGTTATAGACGATTATGAATGATAACCAACGGTAGAATACAGCTGTACCCGCTGCTGCGTGTGGCGATTATGCTCATCATGGGCATAATTTTGGGCAATGCCCTTTATGGCGTGGTGGCGCAGTGGGTATGGATGCTGTCAACCGTTGCGCTTTTGTCGGTGTCGCTTTTGCTCTGGCGCAGGCCGATAATACAGAGCACCGTCATTATGATAATCATAATACTGGCAGGTGCCTGGTGTGTCACGGCGCAGATTAGAGACGTGAGCGTGGCATTGCCTGACGTGCCTGTGGAATATGAGGCGGTGGTTACCGGGCGGCCTGTAGTGCGTGGCAAGGTGGTAAGATGCGACCTGTTGCTGACCGACGGCCCTCTTGCCGGACACAAGGTGAAGGCGAGCATACTGCGTGACGCGCCGTACAGCCGCGCCGAGAGGCTTTCCGTGGGCGACGGCATGCGCATTGCGTCGGAGCTGCGCGAGCCGGAAAACTATTATCCTGAATCCAATTTCGATTACCGCCGCTGGCTGTTGATACACGATTTTGTGGCCACTACGTTTGTGCTGCCTTCCTCGTGGCAGAGCCGTCAGGTGACTCTTGAGCGTCTGTCGCGTCTCGACAGGATTGCATTGCGTGCAATGCGTATGCGTGAGTCGCTCCTCGCACACATCTACGCCGGCCATGATGTACCTGACGACGAGCAGGCTGTGGTGGCGGCCATGACGCTCGGCGACAAGTCTGCACTGACCAAGGAGCTGAAGGAGACTTATTCCATTACCGGTGCGTCGCACGTGCTTGCACTCTCAGGCCTGCATCTCGGCATAATATACGTCATACTTTCGTTGCTTTTCCTGTACCGTCGCACCTATGCGGTGGGGCAGGCTGTCATCGTTGTTTCCATGTGGGCGTATGTCTTCATGGTAGGAATGCAGCCGAGCGTGATGCGTGCCGCAACTATGTTCAGCCTGTGTTCTGTCGTCTCGCTGCTCAATCGCGACCGTATGTCGCTCAATACTCTTTCGTTTGCGGCAATAGTAATGCTTGCCTCAAACCCGCTTTATCTTTGGGATATCGGTTTTCAGATGTCTTTCATGGCGGTGCTTGCCATATTCGTTTTCTACAATCCCATCTATCGTTGTCTTTCCGACAGGATGGTGTGGCGTTTCCGACCGTTCCGCTGGCTGTGGGCCATGACGGCTGTGTCGGTGGCCGCACAGCTGGGCGTAGCGCCCCTCATAGCCTACTATTTCGGCCGTTTCTCGTGTTATTTTCTTTTGACCAACATCATAGCCGTGCCGCTCACGACGTTCATTCTCTATTGCACCTTCACGATGTTCGTGCTCACGCCGCTGCCTGCCGTGCAGTCTTTGGTCGGTGGAGTGCTCGCGATGTCGGTGTCGTGGCTCAACGGCGGGCTGGAGTTCATAGCCTCGCTGCCTGGTGCCTCGGTTGACGGGATACGCCTGGACGTGCCGCGCGTGCTGTTGATATATGTCATAATAGCCTGCGCCTACGGTCTGGGCATCTACGCAGTGCGCCTTCACCGCTCTGCCGCTTATATGCGGAAATAGTCGTCCAGTTCCTTCTCTGCGCTTCCGTCGCTGTTCTGCATGTCCTTTATTATGGCTCCGTGCTCGAGCAGGATGACGCGTGTTGATATGTCGGTGGTGTTCTGCAGGTTGTGGCTTGAGATGAATACCGTAGCCCCGTTCTCGCTGTTGTAGTCGGTGATGAGCCTCTTGAGCATCATCTGACTGCTCGGGTCGAGAAAGTTGAACGGTTCGTCGAGAATGAGCAGTTGCGGACGGTTGAACATCGCCGCTATTATTCCTATCTTCTGTTTGTTGCCTGCCGAGAACTCGCGTATGTACTTTTTCTGCCCCAGAATCTCGCCGGCCATGAATTGGCTGAAGTATTCCAGACGCTGGCTTATCTGCTCTTTCGACATGTCGCATACGCGTCCCACGAATCCGAAATACTCCTCCGGAGTAAGAAAATCGATGAGGAAGCTCTCGTCGATGTATGCTCCCGTATATCTTTTCCACTCCTCGCTTTCAGACGGCGAGAGCGACAGCGTTGCGTCAGGATTGCCGTCTTCGGGCACGTTGAATGTCATGTTCACTCGTCCCTCGTCGGCGTCTGTAAGGTCGAGCAGCAGGCGGAAGAGCGTGGTCTTGCCCGCTCCGTTGTTGCCCACAAGTCCAATTATCTCGTTTCCGGCCGATTTGAACTCGTCTATGTTGACGGCAATGGTCTTGCCGAAGGTCTTCTTCAGATTGTTGATGTTTATTTCCATTCCGTAGTTTTCGTGAAATATGAGATTTATGAATCATCCGGCCTGTAGCCGGTATTGTGCCCGTAACCTCTGCCGTGCGGCAAGACTATGTTGCGGACATACGTGCAAAGATAATATATTTTGGTCTTAACATCGTCCTGTTGCTTCTTTTTTTGCTTTCCGGAGTGTCTGTCCGGTATTATGTGCGATGCCTGTGAAAAAGGCTTTATCGGCCGGAAAATGAATATTTATGCATTCCGTGAAGTAAAAGATTTTGACAAAATAAATTTTCAAAATAGAAAAAACGAAGACGCGGAAAATGGCTCTTCGGTCACGGAATTTCTCGGAACGGAAGCCCGCGAAGAGGGTTTTATGGGGCTATAGGGTGTATATTGTGAGGTAGAGACGGCCTGCTCGTGTTGCGAAAAGCACCATATCAGGGTGCGAAAAAGCCTATATTGATGCCCGAAACGGGCCATTTCGGAGTGTGATAAAGCCTATATCAGAGCACGAAAAAGGCTCTTTTGCACGGCCGAAAAAACAGGATTGATTTGCAATCTGCGTAAAGTGTTGATAGTGAATGCATTATACTGAAGTCTCCATAACTCGCGTATTTGCGACCGGAAGAGTGTTTGCTCGAAAATATTCGATTCTCGTGAAGTTGACGATGTATAAATATACAACGCCTAAAGCAGTTCTGTATATTTATGCAAGATGTAAAATGGTGTCGGCGGGTGGTGCAGAAGACAGGCGGAATGGTGTGGGGCAGGAGGTGCATATGTGGAGCTTTGCTTATTATTTGACCCAAATATGTCTTCGGAAGTCCTACGTTGTCAGCTCAGTTTTCGGACTGTCAGTCTGCCATCCTTGTCGAAGGCTTAGCGTGATATGTCGGGATAACGTGTGGGAAGAGATTGCGGAAAGGGGACAGAATACGTCCGGTTAGCAGAAAATTATAATATAAAGCAGATGTCTGCGGAATAATGAAGATAAGTGTTTTGGCACAGTTTCCGGAGCTGAGACACATCGGAAGGAAAAAGAAAACGGAACGACAGATATGCCGTTCCGTTTTTATGGCCATGTGTCACTATGCGTGGCAGAGTGGTCTGCGCTTGTTTTCATACAAGTCCGCGTCCGTGACAGTTCTTGAATTTCTTTCCGCTTCCGCAGGGACATGGATCGTTGCGTCCCGGCAGTTTATCCTTTACGTAAGGAGTGTGGCGCTGCTGTGCCTGGTCACGTGTGTCCTGGTTTGCGGCAGCCTGCTGTGCCTTGTCTGTCAGATCGTCCTTCTGCTCGGTGTAGCGCTGTGAGTGCTGCTCCGGCGCAGCCTCCTGTACACGCTGTATTTCAGGTATCTGTCCGCGTGTGAGTATGCTGCATATACGGTTGTTCATATCGTTCACCATGGAATCGAACAGCTTAGCACTCTCGAGCTTGAAGATGAGCAGCGGGTCTTTCTGCTCGTAAGATGCGTTCTGAACGCTGTGACGCAGGTCGTCGAGCTGGCGCAGGTTCTCCTTCCAGCAGTCATCGATTATGTGGAGCATGATGGCTTTCTCAAACTGCTTTACAACATCCTTGGCCTCGGTGCGGTAAGCCTCCTTGAGGTTACACGGAATGTTGTAAACGCGTTTGCCGTCGGTTATAGGCACCATGATGCGCTCGTATATCTCGCCCTGAGTCTCCTCAACCTCCTTGATAGTAGGCCATGCGACGCTCTGTATGCGGTCGGTCTTGCGCTTGAATGCAGCCATTGCATCCTGGAAGGCGCGTTCCTCGAGGTCAGGACGCTTAGCGTTGGCAAACTCCTCTTCGGTAAACGGACACTCCATTGCGAGCACCTTGAGGAACTCCTCGCGGCATCCATCGTAGTCGTTGGTCTCGATGATGTTCACCACGCGGTCCCAAATGACGTTGGTGATGTCCATTCCGATGCGCTCACCCATGAGTGCGTGGCGGCGCTTCTCGTAGATTACGGTACGCTGCTTGTTCATCACGTCATCATACTCGAGCAGGTGTTTACGTATTCCGAAGTGGTTTTCCTCAACCTTCTTCTGTGCGCGCTCGATACTCTTCGATACCAGCGGGCTTTCGATACGCTCGCCCTCTTTCAGTCCGAGACGGTCCATCACGTTGGCGATGCGCTCGGCTGCGAACAGACGCATGAGCTTATCCTCAAGCGAAACGTAGAATACAGAGCTTCCCGGGTCGCCCTGACGTCCGGCACGACCACGCAGCTGACGGTCTACACGACGGCTCTCGTGACGCTCGGTACCGATGATTGCGAGTCCTCCGGCAGCCTTGACCTCCGGTGTCAGCTTGATATCGGTACCACGTCCGGCCATGTTGGTGGCGATGGTTACGGCACCGAGCAGACGCTGTTCGGTGTGTTTGTTGCCCTGCTCGTCGGTAATCTCTACTGTTCCCATTGTGCTGCGGCCTGCCAGTGCAACGATTTCGGCCTCCTTCTGATGGAGCTTGGCGTTGAGCACCTGGTGTGGTATCTTGCGCATGGTAAGCATCTTCGACAGAAGTTCTGATATCTCGACAGATGTCGTACCGACAAGTGTAGGACGTCCGCTGTTGCGCATCTCGACGATTTCTTCGATTACTGCGGCATACTTCTCTCGCGCTGTCTTATATACGCGGTCGTCAAGGTCTTTACGTATTACGGGTTTGTTGGTAGGTATCTCTACTACATCCAGCTTGTAGATGTCCCAGAACTCGCCGGCCTCTGTAGATGCCGTACCGGTCATACCTGCCAGTTTGTGATACATACGGAAGTAGTTCTGGAGTGTGATGGTGGCGAAAGTCTGTGTGGCAGCCTCCACTTTCACGTGCTCCTTTGCCTCTACGGCCTGGTGGAGTCCGTCGCTCCAGCGGCGTCCTTCCATGATACGTCCTGTCTGTTCATCGACAATCTTCACCTCGCCGTTGATGACAACATACTCGTCATCCTTGTTGAACATACAGTATGCCTTGAGCAACTGCTGCAGTGTGTGCACGCGTTCGCTCTGTACGGCGTAGTGGTTGAGCAGGTCGTCTTTCTTGTCGAGACGGTCCTGTTCGCTGAGGTCTTTTTCGTTTTCGAGTGCAGAGAGCTGTGAGGTGATGTCCGGGAGGACGAACAGGTCCTTATCGTTCACCTGTTTTGCGAGCCATTCAGTACCTTTATCCGTGAGGTCGCAGCTGTTCAGCTTCTCATCAACAACGAAATAGAGCGGCTCTACGGCTTCAGGCATGCGGCGGTTGTTGTTCTCCATATAGTACTCTTCCTTCTTGAGCATGCCTGATTTAATGCCTTCCTCTGAAAGATATTTGATGAGAGGTTTGTTCTTCGGCAGAGCCTTGTGTGAGCGGTAGAGTGCGGTGAAACCTTCGTCGAGCAGCTTCGGGTCGTTCTTTGCCTGACCTTCGCTGATTTTCTGTTTAGCCTCGGCAAGGAACTGTGTGGCGAGCTTGCGCTGTACGTCTACAAGACGTTCTACCAGTGGCTGATACTCCTCGAACATCTGGTCGTCGCCCTTTGGCACCGGACCTGATATAATAAGAGGTGTACGTGCATCATCGATGAGCACAGAGTCGACCTCATCGACGATGGCGTAGTTGTGCTTGCGCTGTACGAGGTCGGCAGGCGAAATGGCCATGTTGTCGCGCAGATAGTCGAAACCGAACTCGTTGTTTGTACCGAATGTGATGTCGGCCTCGTAAGCCTTACGGCGCTCAGGTGAGTTAGGACGATGCTTGTCGATGCAATCTACAGACAGACCGTTGAACATATAGAGCGGTCCCATCCATTCGGAGTCACGCTTGGCGAGGTAATCGTTCACAGTGACTACGTGTACGCCGTTTCCGGTAAGGGCGTTGAGGAATACCGGAAGGGTAGCGACGAGTGTCTTACCTTCACCGGTTGCCATCTCGGCAATCTTACCTTGGTGGAGTGCGATACCTCCGAAGAGCTGTACATCGTAGTGTACCATTTCCCATTTCGTGTCGTTTCCGCCGGCAGTCCAGTGGTTATGATATATTGCCTTGTCGCCTTCTATTGTTATGAAGTCCTTTTTCGGGTCGGCAGCCAGTTCGCGGTCGAAGTCGGTTGCGGTCACAACCACTTCTTCGTTTTCAGCAAAACGGCGTGCTGTATCCTTCACGATGCTGAATGCCACAGGCATTACCTCGTTCAGTGCTTTCTCATATACATCGAGAACTTCCTTCTCCAGTTTGTCTATTTCGTTGAAGATGGATTCGCGTTCGTCGATAGGTGTGTCTTCAATTTTCGCCTTCAGCGCGGCAATCTTGTCTTTCTGCTCCTTTGCGGAGTTCTGCACGTATGCCTGTATTTCCTTTGTACGTGCTCGCAGTTCGTCGTTACTCAGTTTCTTTATCTCCGGATATGCAGCCTTGACGCTTTCTACGAGCGGCTGTATGAGTTTCATGTCCCTGGTTGATTTGTTACCGAACAGCGACTGTAAAAATTTGTTGAGATTCATTATGTTGTTGTTTTTATTTATTCGATTTTTTATTAAGATGATATGGAATGATGATACACGGCATGGTTTGAGAGCGCGACAGGAGTGTCGCGTAGTGCTGTGCGTCGTGTATCGGACACATTATTGCAGCGGCGCTGCCGAGCATGCGTTGGGAGCTCTTATTCGTATGGCTTTTGCTATTGTCGGGGCTATCCGGTCAACTGTGGCCGGAGTGGAAACGTGTTCAGCCTTTATGCCTGCGCCATACAGAATAATAGGAAACGGCACAAAGGCAGCCCTTGAGATGTATTTCTCCTGATTGTCTTCGTTGAGCAGATGCCATCCCGGAGCAACTTCTATAAGCAGATCGCCGCTGACAGCCGGATTGTACGGACTGGTGGTCACATTGCGTACGCCTGCCGCCTGTGTGAGCAGCTCTTTCGAGCGCGATACGATGTCGGCAAAGCTTATGTGGCGCTGCTCGAGAAGCTTGCGGTTGATGTATATCTGATTGTGATAGCACGTTTCTACATACTGTGCCTGGCCGTATATTGCGCCAAGATACATGTTCAGCAGGTTTGCCGTACGGTTGATGTAGAATGTGCCTGTGGGTATGCGGTATTTCTCGTAGTCCACCGGTTCGTTGTCTGTGTAACCGGTGCTTGTAAGCATGAAGAGCACCTTGTCGCTGCCTACGGTGTCCTCTATTTTTCTTACGAGTGTGGCAATGGTCTTGTCCAGCTTCAGATAGAGTATCTCCATATCTGTCTGCCAGTTGGCTTCGTCCTTGCCTTTTGCAGACAAAACGACAGACAACATGTCGGTGATGTCGTCGCGGCCCATTGCCATATCCTTAACGCACGACAGTGATAAGTCGGCGACAGCTTCGTTGTCGGCAGCGTATTTGCTTGTGCTGTTATATGCTTTTATAAGATTCTGAGAGGCCTCGGAATAGTATGTCGATGTGGTCCAACGGCCACTTTTCTCGTCTATCCAGATGGCACCGTCGGCTGCGTGGCCGGCAGACAGAATGGCAGCATCCTTGTCCAGTGCGACGCTATATACGAGTGCGCTGCCCCGTGTGGCCACTTTCAGCTCGTCACTTATAGTTGATGTGGCGAGTTTCTGCGGTGAACTGCCGTATTTGTCGTCATCTGTGCAATATACAGGACGCAGTGTCGCTCTGTCGAGCCACTGCGTTCCTACAATATTATTATATTGAGGTGTCGTACCCGTATTTATGGATGCGATGGCCGATGCACGGTCAACCGGCGAGAATGTATATCTCGCAGCCTCATATACACAGCCTTGGTTGAGCAGTTTCTTGAACCCGTCCGGAGTGTAAAGTGGCGAGAAATGTTCTATGTAGTCAGTGCGCAGCTGGTCTATAATGATATTTACGACCAGCCTTGGGGCCGGTTTCAGCGACTGTGCCTGCAGCTCGGTGTTGCTTGTAAGAGCCGCGAGTATGATAATTGCCGATAAATATCTGTTCATCTTTTAGCTTGCACTATTTGGTCAAATTTTAATATGTATCTTATTAGCAAAGATAATGCCACAATTGTCATTCCTTCCGCATAGCTCTGGAAAAAGCCTCCGATAAGGAACAATACGATGAGAATCATCCACACCAACAGCCATTTGTGTATGGCGTGCTTACGCAGTGACTTCACTGACGGGTAAAGAAATACCAGACACAATGGATTCAGCAGCAATATCTGTAAGTTCACTTTTACGGTCGGATGCTGTGAGAACAGCATTGCGAAGAGTATCAGACCGCATATTCCTGTTGCTGACATCAGAAATACATCTACGCCCCAGAACATCATGTTTTTGCATCTTTCATAAACAGACGCGGCCGTTATTATGATGAAAAATATTATAGCACACGTTGTCGGTGACAGTGGAAAGCCCTTCCATTCTGCCTGTATGCCCGGCTGGATAACCCATGTGCTGTCTTTCACCAAAGGTCTTTTGTTGCCGTTGTTGTCTATTATTACGGCGTTGTCAAAGTCTTTTCTCAAGTTGTCCGGCAAGAACTGCTGCTGCGTGTGGTCTGTCGGAAAATCTGATTTTATACCAAGCAGAAGGTCCTTCCCGAATCTTGCCCAACGATATTTCTCGTTGTAGGCATGTATCATTTCGCGATATGATTCGTTGTTCTTATTCCTTGACTGGTATCTTATCGTGCCGTTTATGTGATTCAACAGAATGTCACGCGCTCTTGTTGTACAGTTATCATAGAAATAATTGTATCTGTATATGCGGTTCTGCGGTTCATAGTTCTTCTCTATTGCGGCTATGATGGCTCTTTTCTCGTCGTTTGTCAGATTGAGAGTCTGTTGTCTTACGCCTGTTCCGCTTGTGGCATAATGTATCCGGAACGTCTCAAAGTCCTCGATGTCCATTGAGTAATCTGTCAGTCCGAAGACAAAACGCAGAATGAAAAACGGCTTTTCAAACGAGAACATACCATAATTCACTGCCACGTCGAGCTGGTTCTGCTTGTCCTGTACACGTATGGCAGTGTGTCCGTAAAGGCTATATACTTTTTGTCTGGGTCTGCATGTCAGCAGACTTATTTCCACGGAATCCAGATTCAGACTGGGCTCCACAGCATTTTGCGCTGATAAGTCAATTGTGCATAAAAGACAAATAATCAGCGAAAGACATCTTAAAAGAGATATAAAACGTTTCACGATGCAAAAATAACTTATATTTCCCACTTATCGTGAGTTTATTTCGAATTTTTTCAATAATTTTGCAACCAATTGTTTGTCGAATAGGGGAGAACCGGCTCACGACAGCATATTTCCGGTTAAAATTATTACAAAAGCTGAAATATAAAATGAAAAAAATCTTTATCGCTTCGCTAATGGGACTCGTATCCTTGGCGTCATTTGCTCAAAGCGGTACTAATTCGCCATACAGTCAATACGGATTGGGTATTTTAAGTGAACCGGCCGGAGGCTTCTCCCGTGGAATGAACGGCCTTGGACTGGGCTTCCGTGAGCACAATCAGCTGAATGTTATGAACCCGGCGTCATACTCGTCAATAGACTCTCTCAGCTTTATTTTCGATGCAGGTATATCCGGACAGATAACTAACTTTGCGGAGAACGGAGTCAGAAAGAACGTGAACAACGCAAGTTTCGAGTATATATTAGCCGGCTTCAGACTCGCACGCCATCTGGGAGTGAGCTTTGGTCTTCTGCCGTTTTCAAACATAGGATACAGCTATTCAAGCAACAGAATTCTTGAAGAAGTCTCAGGTGAGGATGACTTGTCTTATGTAAACACTTATTCCGGAAGCGGCGGTTTGCATCAGGTATATTTCGGTATGGGTTGGGAACCGTTCAAAGGTTTCTCGCTCGGAGCCAATATCTCTTATTTGTGGGGAAGCTATAGCCGTTCGGTATCAAACAGTTATTCAGACTCATACATTAATACACTGTCTAAATATTATTCTGCATCGGTCAACAGTTACAAACTGGATCTCGGTCTGCAATATACAGCAAAGATAACGAAAAAGGATCAAGTGACATTAGGTCTTGTGTATAGCTTCGGTCACAAGCTGAATGCCGATCCTAAATGTATTGTTCTATCGACAAACTCGCAGACTTATGTGGCTGACACAACAAACTATTCCGTGAAGAACGGATTGGAGATTCCTACGATGTACGGAGCCGGATTGATGTGGAATCATGACGGTAAGGTGAAGGTAGGAGTTGACTATACACTCCAGAAATGGTCTGAGTGCAAATATCCTGTTTATACAGTTGTCAACAATACTCCGCAATATGTACTGTCTGACAATATGTTCAACGACAGACATAAGTTCACAGTCGGCGGCGAGGTTTGCCCTGATGAGAACAGCCGAAACTTCTTCAAACGTGTGAAATACAGAATAGGTGCTTCTTATGCCACGCCTTATGTGAAAATAAACGGATATGACGGTCCGAAGGAATATAGCGTAAGTGCCGGATTCGGAATACCTATTATAAATAAGATAAACAACCGCTCTATACTGAATATCTCTGCTCAGTGGGTACATCAGGACTCAAAGATGTTCATCACGGAAAACTCATTCCGTATAAACATAGGTATTCTGTTCAACGAGCGTTGGTTCGCAAAATGGAAGATGGATTAATGCCGTCGCTCTTAATTTGCTAAATAAAAGGAGTCAACCATTGAATATTTCCAGGTGTCACATATTTATAATGTTTGCCTTTCTGGTGTGCATTACTTCATGTAATGAGCCGAAAGAGCATACGGCACCTGCCATACACGACCGTGACTCGGTATCTATGATGACGAGCTATGGCGTGAATACACTGATTTCTGATTCAGGAATAATAAAATATTGCATCGTGACTGAGCGTTGGGAAGTCAATCAGATACGCCAGCCGTCACGTTGGATATTTGAGAAAGGACTCTTTTTCGAGCAGTTCGACGAGAAATTCCATGTACAGGCATACATACAGTGTGACACCGCCTACTATTATGACCAGAAGCGAGTATGGGAATTGCGCGGGCGCGTTACGGTGCACAACAAGAACGGTATAATATATACCGGCAGCCAGTTGTTCTGGGATGAGGCAAAACATGAGTTCTATTCGTATGCTCCTTCGCGTGTAGTCACTCCTGAACGTACGCTTGAGGGTATGTATTTCAGAAGCGATGAGCGTATGACAAGATATTATGTGTCCAACACCTCCGGCTCATTCGTCAAGGGCGACATTGCCGATGAGGAGAACGACACAACAATAGCACTGCCCGACACGGCTAAAGCCAAGTTGCGTCCGCAGGCTCTCCCGCAGCGCAAGATGCCTTCGCAGTCAAGATAGCGGGCATATATGTGCTGGCGGATAATAATTGAACGTTTAATTATAATAAGATATTTTGGAAACTGATATTCCTCTTTTAACCGGCATTTTAATTACGATGATAATGTCGGCATTCTTTTCCGGCATGGAGATAGCTTTCGTCTCGAGCAACCGTATGCTGGCAGAGATGGACAAGAACCACGGCAGTCTTACCCAAAAACTCATTTCCCTGTTTTACAGGCATCCTAACGGCTTCGTCAGCACTATGCTCGTGGGAAACAACATAGTGCTTGTAATGTATGGTATACTTATAGCCAAGCTGTTCGACAACACGATTTTTGCAGGAATGGATGCAGGTTTCACCGTACCGGCAGACACAGTCCTTTCAACGGTGATAATACTGTTTACAGGCGAGTTTCTTCCCAAAGTGTTGTTCAAGAACAATGCCAACCGTCTGTTGGCCATGTTCGCGTTGCCGGCATATTTCTTCTATTTAATTCTGTGGCCGATAAGCCGTTTCTCGACATTTCTGTCGAAGATGATACTGCGTTTTGTCGGAATACACATGGAAAAGGAATATGACGACGAAGGATTCTCCAAGGTAGATCTCGACTATCTTGTGCAGACGAGCATAGAGAATGCCAAAAACGATGAGGACATAGACGACGAAGTGAAGATATTCCACAATGCTCTTGAGTTCTCAGACGTGAAAGTGCGCGACTGCATGGTGCCGCGTACCGAGATAAACGCTGTCGATCTGAACAAGGACGGAAAGGACGAGTTGCTGCTCAAATTCATTGAGAGCGGGAACTCAAAGATAATAGTCTATAATGGCGACATCGACCATATAGTGGGCTATGTGCACAGTTCGGAGATGTTCCGCAATCCTGACCGCTGGCAGGACTGCATCTACAAGATGCCGTTTGTGCCCGAGACAATGACCGCACGCAAACTGATGCGCATATTCCTTCAGCAGAAAAAGAGTCTCGGAGTGGTTGTCGATGAGTTCGGCGGCACAAGCGGCATAGTGTCGCTGGAGGACATCGTGGAAGAGATTTTCGGCGATATAGAGGACGAGCACGACAATCTGAAGTATGTTGCCAAGGAGGTTGCTCCGGGCGAATATATCCTGTCCGCGCGCCTCGAGATAGACAAGGTGAACGAGATGTTCGGCCTTGACCTGCCCGAGAGCGACGACTATATGACCATAGGCGGACTCATACTTAACGTCTATCAGAGTTTCCCGAAACTCAATGAGGTCATACGTACGGGACGGTTTGAGTTTAAGATAATGAAGAGCACGATGTCAAAAATAGAGCTTGTAAAGCTAAAAGTTAATCATTGAAAATAAATTTTATACGAAATGTTCCATTGTTTGACAATAATTTAGTATTTTTGTGCGCATTTCGCAGACTGTGCGGTATATGTCGGCTACCTACGAACCTTTTGTATATACAGCACATAAGTCAGCGTTTCAGATTATGAGAAAACAATAAAAATAATAAATAATCAAAAGTAATGGCAGTATTAGGAAAAATCAGAAGCAAAGGTGTCCTGCTGATATGTATTATCGGTCTGGGCCTTTTTGCATTCATCGCCGAAGAGTTCTTCCGTTCTTGTGAAACGTCACAGAACGACAAGCGCCAGCAGGTGGGTGAAGTTTTAGGAGAGAAAATCAATATTCAAGAATTCCAGGCCCTTGTTGATGAGTACACGGAAGTGATAAAGATGCAGCAGGGTACTGAAAATCTGAACGACGACCAGATGAACCGTGTGAAAGACATGGTGTGGAACACATACGTTCAGAGCAAGATTATCGAGAACGAGACAAAGAAGCTCGGTCTTACTGTAACAGACGCAGAAATGCAGAATGTGCTCAACGAGGGAACAAACCCGATGCTCATGAGCACACCGTTCGTCAATCAGCAGACTGGTCGTTTCGATGCCAACTCGCTCAAGAAATTCATCGCTGATTACAAGACACAGAAGTCAACAAATCCTCAGGTGGCAGCACAGTACGAGCCGATGTACAAGTACTGGACATTCATCGAGAAGAGTCTGCGCCAGCAGTTGCTCACCCAGAAATATCAGAATCTTTTCGCTCAGTGCCTCATCTCAAACAAGGTCGTAGCTAAGATGGCCTACAAGGAGGACAATGAGGAAAGCAAGCTCAACCTCGCTGTGTTCCCATACTCAAGCATACAGGACAGCAAGCTGAAGTATAACGATTCTGACCTGAATGCAAAATACAACGAACTGAAGGAGCGTTTCAGACAGTATGTTGAGAGCCGCGACATCAAGTACATCGATGTTAAGGTTACAGCGTCTGCCAAAGACCGCGCCGCTCTTGAGAAGGAATTCAATGGCTACGCTAAGGAACTCGCTGCTGCAGCCGATCCTACAGACGTAGTGCGCAAGAGCATGTCGCAGATAGCATACCTCGGTGTTCCTGTTTCTAAGGACGCTTTCCCGTATGACATCGCCGGCCGTCTCGATTCCATCGCAGTGGGCAGCACATCAAAGGTAATAGCAAACAAGATTGACAACACTCTGAACCTTATCAAGCTCGTTTCCAAGCAGCAGCTTCCTGATTCAATCCAGCTGCGTCAGATTCAGGTAGGTGGTAAGGATGCAGCTGACATACAGCAGCGTACCGACTCTATCTACAATGCACTGAAAGCCGGTGGTGACTTCGAGCTCATCGCAAAGAAGTACGGTCAGACAGGCGAGAAGTTCTGGTTGACAACACGTCAGTATCAGAACGCTCCGTCAATGGATAAGGACACAAAGAACTATATCACTACTCTCAACACCGCTCCGGTGAACGAACTGAAGAGTCTCAAGCTCACACAGGGAAGCGTCATCATGCAGGTTGTTGACCGCAAGGCTATGATTAACAAGTACGTGGCAGCAGTCATCAAGCGTAATATAGACTTCTCTCGCGACACATATTCAGCTGCATACAACAAGTTCAGCGCATTCATCAGTGCTAATCCTACTTCTGAGAGCCTTCTCAAGAACGCAAAGAAGAACGGTTACACAGTGCTCGACCGCAAGAACATCACAACAGCTGAGCACGACGTTGCAGGCGTACGCAGCACACGCGAGGCACTCAAATGGGTGTTCGATGCTAAGGAAGGCGATGTATCTCCAATGTATGAATGTGGTGATAACGACCATCTGCTGATTGCCGTTATAGACAAGATTCACAAGAAAGGATACCGCACACTCGACGACGAGCAGGTTAAGGAGTATGTCAAGAGCGAGCTGCTCAAGGACAAGAAGGCTGAGATGCTCATGGCCAAGGCTAAGGGCGTGAAGAGCGTGAACGAAGCTAAGGCTAAGGGTGCCACCGTTTCAGTTGTAAATCAGGTTACATTCAACTCACCGGCATTCATTCCTTCTGTAGGCGCAAGCGAGCAGGCACTCAGCGGTGCCGTTGCTGCTACTGCAAAAGGCAAGTTCTCTGCAAAACCTGTTAAGGGTGAGGCCGGAGTTTACGTATTCCAGGTTATGGATAAGAAGATGCGTCCGGGCAAGTACAACGAGAAGGCAACTCTCAGCACTCTGCACCAGAAAGCACTGCAGTGGGCAGGCAACTTCATGAACGAGCTTTATCTCAAGGCTAACGTAGTTGACAATCGCTACCTCTTCTTCTAATAGAAACATTGTAATATCAACATAAAAAAGTCTCCGCAGATATTTCCCTGCGGAGACTTTTTTGTTGTCTATCCGCTGTCTGTATGGCTTTCGTGCCATGTCATGCCTTTCTTATAGCATCCGTACCTTCTGTCCGTCCTGCGACGATTCACGATTTTTCATTTTGCGCGTAGTCTGTCTTTTGCGGTGTCTTATGATGATTCTGTAGAAATTAAAAAGTGGATCGCATTCATGAAAATGCGGCTTCAATCCCGGACAATCATCGTTTTCTTCTGATGAAATTAAATCCAAATAATCATCAGGCCGCAAATATCTGTTTTATTTCATGGTCATTCCCCGTCCTGTGTATTCCGTCTCTTGCAGTCATCCCGTCTGCCACATTGTCTCCACATCGCCTGCCACGCTTTCCACAAAGACGTCATACGGACTGCCGGACAATAGAACGAAAATCGCAGGACGTCTAACGACCGGTTTGGATAAAACCGATATGGCACACTTTCAATTTGTAACCGGATTTTGATTTTCCTGCCTCAGTTTCCTTTTCTACCCCGAAAAATAAGCGAGTATTTGCGAACAGACTCTCATTTGGGCGCAAAT
>ERZ827168.905-NODE-905-length-44140-cov-5.393240_pt1 | contig 44140 bp, 32 predicted proteins | sample MGYA00519868_ERZ827168 | MGnify/ENA primary metagenome ERZ827168 (study PRJEB31778, sample SAMEA3449271) | human gut metagenome | biome: human gut; feature: human-associated habitat; material: faeces | place: United Kingdom | collected 2010/2012 ...
CAGATTTTCGGCAGATAAGAACTGTTGATCCACTCATAGGAAACCGGCCATCCGTGGTAGTCCAGATGATAATACATACCATAGCCGCCCGCATGTTTTCGCATCTCTTCTGTTGGAAGTGTCCGGAGATTTCCATAGTTATCATCACAGAGCATCAGAATCACATCCTCTAACTCCTCTGCTCCCATTAGTCCCTTTGTTTTTTCATTTCCATAGAAAAATTCTTCTACTTCTTTGTATAAGGCTATCATGCGCGGAACCTTGGTCAGATCAGGATTTACACGTTCCTGAATCAGTTTTTTCTGCGTTTTCAGTACATCCCGCAGCAACTGAATATTATCTTCCAGTGTTGCATTCTTTCCCATGATCGCAGTATCCGCTTCTCCACGCATGCCGACGGTGATTACATTTTCAAACTTTCCGCTTCTTTTCAGTCCATCTTCCCAGAATTTTGTAATTCCCTCTCTGTTTGTTCTGAAATTCCAGGCATCTCCGTAAACAGAATTCTTACCTCTGAGATATTTGTATTCTTCCCCCTGCCTTAAGCACGGCTCATGATGTGACATTCCCATAATAATTCCGTATTCATCTGCAAGCTCCGCATTTAAGAGGTCCGGTCCATCATCTGCAAATCTTGCGCTCCACATAGCCGGCCAGAGATAATTTCCTTTTAATCTGAGTAAAAGTTCAAATACATGATCATAAGCTTTTGCATTAAAGCCGCCAAAATTATGATTGCACCAGTTTCCAAATGCCGGCCATTCATCATTAATAAAAAATCCCCGGTATCTGACGGATGGCTCTTTGCTGATACAGGCCATGTCTTCCCTCAGTTCTATCTTTTCCTGCTTTGGCGGCATCAGTCCGCACCAGTCGACAAACGGTGAGACTCCCAGCATTTCCGATAAATGAAAAAGGCCATAAATCGTTCCTCTTTTGTCGCTCCCGGCAATTACAAGAAGGTTCGATTTTGTCCTGTTTTTTATTTCAGGAAAAATCCATGCATAGCATTCTCTCTTTTGTTCCAGCTCTTTTAATTCCGCACTCCCGGCTTCTTCCAGCTTTTTCAGGAAGCTGCTTTTTCCTTTCGTCGCGGCAATGATCGTCCAGTCCTCCCCGCTGCTTTCCAGTGTTTCCGGTATCTCTTTTTCTACCAGAATCTGCGGTTTCTTTCCCGATACAAGTTCCACATCGTGTGCTACCTTTTCCGTAACTCTGATTACGCCCGGAAAGGCACTTTGCTCCAGACAAATTCTCATAGGATTCCCTCCCGTATTTTATAAAAAGCCCCCATCTGTTTACTGGTTATCACCATTGTAAACAAATAGGGGCCTTCGGACTATTTAGTTCTTGTCATTCAATATGCAAAAATTGCTATTCTTTTTGTTCATTCGTTGATCGAGCTCTTTCTGTAAATCCTCAAAATAGCTCTGTGGATCGCATGCGTTGTATGCTTCCATATAGGAATTCCATGTTTCTTCAAAATTCTGTGCCAGAATCACCTGCGGAAGCCACCGGTGTTTTACTTCATCCATCCGTTCCAGTGTCTGTCCTGCCTGTGTATTTGATGTCAGTGAATTGGTATACGAATACATGGGATACCACACTCCCGGCGCATCATTTCTCCCAAGCATATCTACATAGTTTGTTACTCCATACGCCTCAAAACATTCCTGTATATCCCGGGGCTGGCTTTTCCAGAATTCTACCGGTTGATTTTCCGGCGAAAATGCATTGATTCCATCTGACAGCATTCCTTCACTCCTTGGAAAATAGGAATATGTACAAAAATGCGTCTTTTTCAGTTTCCGATCATTTACCCTTACGCCCTGCTCCTCATTCAGATAAAATATTCCGTTTTCGTCTATCGAATAATCCAGATTTTCTTCTCCCCAGAAACGTAATTTCGTAATCTCCGGATCAAGGAGGTTATTTACAAACTGCATTGCCCCTTCCGGGTCTTCACAGGAAATGGTAATAGAAAGTCCTGACGCGGTATCCAGCTCTGCTGATCTTGCCGTATGCCACTGATTCTTTACTTTTTTGTCTATTGTTATCGGAAGTGGCACATAATCACATCCATAACTGCGCAGATTTCCGGAATCATACGCTGTCTGTATGGCATAATAAAACTGCCATCTTTGATCCACCATACCAAGAACAGCACCTGTGGACAGCTTATCCAGATATTCTTCATAAGTATCCAGAAATGTTTCCGGGCTGATCATTCCTTTTTTGTATTCTTCATTTAATTTCTGATAGTATCTTTTGGCTGTCGGTGTTGTATTATAGTCAATGACCTGCAGTGTATCTGGATCTACGATGCAGCTCCCATCATTCGGATATCCATCCAGAAATTGAGGAACATTCTCCAGACAAAAGTATCTCCAGTCATCGCATAAAATAGCAAACGGAATATTCGGTGTTCCATTTTCCAGACAGGGATTTGCTTCCTGATACCGTTCCAGAAGATCAAAATATTCATCCACCGTCGTGATTTCCGGATAGTCTGCCCATTTCAAAACTCTTGTCTGAATCCAGAAAGCTTCTCCGCTGTGGATTACTTCCGTGTCCTGTCCCTGTGAAACTCCGAATTGTGGAATCCAGTAGATATGTCCGTCTGCCTGCCGAAACAGGTCCCACTGTTCCTCTGTCAGATAATTTTTTATATTGGGATAATTGTCCCAGTATTCGTCAATGGGAATCAGTGCTCCTGCATCATATAATTTACTTTCGCCGGAAATAAAATCCGGATACTCGCCGGCTGCAATATAAGCATTCAGTGCATTATCCTTTGTCTGTCCTTTCAGCCATGTTTCTTCACAATCGGCTCCGATCTGTTCAGCGATCTTCTTTTTCATATCATTATCCGAAGTGATCTCTTCCCCTGTTGTTGAAAAAAAGGCCGTATAATGACGGATCTGATTTCTGCTGTTCTGGCTCTGGTACAGGAGAGCAGCTATTCCAGCTATCATCAGACTCCCTGCCAGTAATAATATTGTTGTTTTTTTCTTCATTCTTTTCCCCTGTCTCATTTCCTCTTTCTATTTGTTATAATAAGCACCTGATATTCTGCAATAATACTTGCTAAAAATAACACCTAGGCCTCTGGCTTAGATATTGTCATTATTGTTTTTATTTTATTGCTTTCTACTTCTTGCACACCAAGGGCAGCCCCATGTTAGCCACTTCAATTAAATAAGCAAGCTAAAACCTGTAATAAAAAGAGCCTGACGCATCAGGCTCTTTCAAGGTGTTGTCCGAAGACGGCCACCGCAATTCATAACTATAATGTACCACACAGGGTGAAATCCTGCAAGAAATTTTAAGAGTTATATGTTTTTCCTTTCAGCAGTTCTGCCGCAAGTGCCTCATTGATATCATCGGACAGATTGTTTTCCTCCGGTTTGCCGAAATATGTTTCCATTGCATAGCTTAAGGTATCAAACGCACCGGAAATGACCTACTGGAATGGTACAGACATCGAATATTCTGGATCCAGGAACGCAACGTCTGCCTGTGCAAAAATGATCTTACAGCAGTTGGAAACCAAACCGCCCTGTTTTATTCGTGGATCTTTCTGATATTGCACATTTTAACAAATTCCGGATCAAAATGCTTGACCGCAGTTCCCTGATAGCCAAGATCCAGTGAACTGATTTTCTGCATCTCCTCTTCAGTCAGTGTAAAATCCCATATCTGGAAATTCTCTTCGATTCTCGCTTTGTGAACCGATTTCGGAATGACCACAACGCCGCGCTGCACATTCCAGCGCAGAACAACCTGTCCTACGGTCTTTCCGTGTGCGGCAGCGATTTCTTTTACCATCTCGTTGTCAAACGGATTGTGGCGTCCTCCGCCGAGCGGTGCCCATGCCTCCGGCACGATCTGGTACTCTTCCATGACTTTTAATGCAGACTCCTGTGCGAAGTACGGATGCATTTCAATCTGGTTTACCATCGGACGGATCGCTACCGTTTCCAGTTTACGGTATCCTGCCATGAAATCACCTGCAGGCTGATGGATAAACATCAGATCGATGTAGTCGGTTCCAAGCAGTTCCAGACTCTTTTCTACGGTTCCTTCTGTCAGATACTGGCTTGCCCAGATTTTGGTGGAGATGAAAATGTCCTCTCTTGCCACACCGGATCTTTTGATTCCGCGTCCGACCGCGCGCTCATTCATGTAAGCCTGTGCAGTGTCGATCATGCGGTATCCGCAGGCTAATGCGTCCACAACCGCCTGCTCTGCCTGATCTGGTGTCATCATAAAGGTTCCGATTCCCACTGCCGGAATCTGCACCTGATTGCTTAATGTAAAGTTCATCATCATAACCTCCCTGTTTTATTTTGATGTGTGATATTTTGTTATTTCCCTGTCTTTGTAGCTTTAGCTTATCACCCGGGAGTTGCTACCGGTCAAGGACTTTTTTAAAAAAATTTCTAAAATCTAATCGTTCATTCCTATTTCGTATCGACTGAAATATTTACAAAAACGTCATATCATGAATTCCGTTGTCCATGATATGACGTTTTTCCTCTCAGCATTCGGTTTTCTATCTTTTTATCTTTTCAATCCTGCACTCATGTTCTTTCGTCTTTTTATTGTAGTTAATTCCCACCAGAAGAATATTTCCTGTATATTCCAGAATAGAATCCGGATATTTTTTATCCCAGATCTGCTCTATGGCAGTATCTGTGCTTTTGTTCCACTTAAGTTCTACCAGCAGCGCCGGATAACTTGTTCTGTATTCCGGTTTCGGAAGATAAACAAAATCTGCAAAACCGCGTCCGGTCGGTAGCTCTCTTACGGGTTGGAAATAATACTGCATAGAGCTTAAATATGCTATCGTAAGCACGCTGCTCAGGGAATTTTCATCATTATATTGGATCACCGAACTGTACTCCTGATGAATTCGCTCTATCCCATCTGCTACCGCTTTTTCATCCATATCCAGGGTTGCATCCAGCAAATCTGCGGATTCCTTCTGAAAAGTAATCATTTCATTCCATTTATTGCGTTTCACCGCATTGTTTAATTCATGTCTGATTTCCTCATTTGGAATAAAAACCTGCTCCCTGTCCTGATCGTAAGCCAGATATCCCAAGTGGATCAGATACGTCAGTACATCATCCCGGTTGGCGAAGCTTACGGTATCATTCTGGAAAGATGTCACATCCACATCCACGGCGGCCCCCGACATCATTTCTATAATTGCCGCCCGCAGTCCGTCGAAATTCATGTTAATCAGTGGCACGATTGCTTCATAGCTGCCGGTATTGGACCAGTAGCTTTTATATTTTCCATTCAGCATCAGGCTGACAACGGCTTTTGGATTATATACCTGATACCCTTCCAGAGAATATCCATCATACCATAATTTCACCTGCTCATAGATCTGTCCGTACCTGTCGCATAAATCATGCACTTCCTCTTCTGTAAAGCCAACATACGGTGCCATTCTTCCTGCATCCAGCATGGTAAATTCTTCAAAATTGTTGAGAGCGGACTGTGTCTTTAATTTCTTGATCGGCAGAATTCCTGTCAGATACGCCAATGCAATATATTTTGACGGTTCTGACCCTTTAAACATGCCACGCAGAAAATCAATATACTTTTCCTGTACTTTATGATTCTGTGCCTCATCACGGATCAGTACATCCCATTCATCGATGATGACAACAAATTTGTTTCCGCTGGCAGCCTTGATATAAGACATCGCACCATAAGCAGTTTTTACCGTATCCGGAATCAACTCTCCGTATTTTTCCTTCAGTTCCTGCAGCAAGTTGATGATCTGGGACTGAATGGACACGTCCAAAGCGGAGACGCACTCGTCGCACACGATGAACTTGGGCTGCACCGCCAGCGCGCGGGCAATGCAGATACGCTGCCGCTGACCGCCGGAGAACTGATGGGGATAACGGTGCAGCATATAATCCTGCAGACCGCATTTTTCCATCGTCTCAATGATGTACTGCCGCATGGCTTCGGAGCCATGCTTGTAGAAGTGGTGGGTCACCAGACCTTCCTCGATGATCTGGCCAATGGTGAAGCGGGGGTTCAGGCTGGAATAGGGATCCTGGAAAATGATCTGCAGATCCTTGCGCAGCGCCCGCTGCTCCTTATATTTCAGCCGGGACAGGTCAACGCCGTCATCCCGCATGGCTTCATACTTGGCAAATTCGGGATTGTCGGCATACTTCTGCCGAAGCGCCGTCAGAGAAGCCTCCACATCGGCGATCTGCTGATCCTGAACGGCAATCTCACTGTCCAGCGCCTTGATCTTTTCTTCCAGCTTTTCCACGCCGCCGGCGTTGCTGCCCTTGCGATGCTCCAGCTCTACCGACAGCTCCAAACGACGGGCTGACAGCTGTGCACGTTTAGCGCTGGCTTCGTACTCCCTCAGGATCAGCTGACGCCCCTGATCGTTGTCATCCACGGCAAAGAAGCCGCCGACGATCTTCACCATATGATCCAGGCAGGTCTGCTCGTCGCAGCGGGCCAGATTCCGATCCTGCAGCAGGTAGAAGTCGGCCTTGTCCTCGCCGATCTCTTCCACCTTGCGGTTGAGCTCGGCGGCCTTTTCCTGCGCCTTCTTGTACTTCTGACGGTACTTATCCAGATGACGGAGCGTATCCTCCATGTAGCTGGGCGCTACTTCCGCCAGCGTCTTGCCGTAGTACATGGTGCTGCCGGCCGTCTGGGGATAGAGCTGCAGCAGCACCCGGCCCAGCGTGCTCTTGCCGCAGCCGGACTCGCCTACTACGCCGATGGTCTCGCCCTCGTAGATGTCCAGCGAAATGTCCTCGTTGGCGCGGACGTACTGCTGGGTCTTCTGGAAGACGGAGGACTTGGCGACGGGGAAATACTTTTTCAGATTAGTGATGGACAGTAATTTCTTTGTGTGCTGCACTCCGTCTCACCTCCTTCTCCGGGTAGAAGCAGCGGATCAGCTGCCCGTTCCCCATGTCCTTTAGCTCGGGTTCTTCTTCCATGCACTTCTTCGTGCAGTATTTGCAGCGGGGAGCGAACTTGCAGCCCTTGGGCAGGGCCAGCGGGTGGGGCACCACGCCGGGGATGGGCTCGATCTTGTCCTTGGAATCCAGCCGGGGAATGGAGAACATCAGGCCCTCGGTGTAGGGATGGCTCATCCTGCAGTCGGAGAAGATGGTGCGGGCGGAAGCTTTCTCCACCACCTGACCGCAGTACATCACCGCTACGTCGTCCGCCATTTCGTTGATCACGCCAAGGTCGTGTGTGATGAAGATGATGCTAGTGCCCTTTTCTTCCTGCAATTCGTTCATCAGACGAAGAATCTGCGCCTGAATGGTCACGTCCAGAGCCGTGGTGGGCTCGTCGGCGATCAGAATCTTCGGACGGCAGGCCAGCGCCATGGCGATCATGACGCGCTGCCGCATACCGCCGGACAGCTGGTGAGGATACTGGCGAATGACGGCTTCCGGGTTGGGAATCTGCACGTCCGCCAGCATTTTCAGTGCCAGCTCATGGGCTTCTTTCTTGGTTTTGCCCTGATGGATGATGAAGGGTTCGCTCAGCTGACGATCCACCGTGAACACGGGGTTCAGGGAGGTCATAGGTTCCTGAAAGATGACGGAGATCGCATTGCCGCGGATCTGGTACATTTCGTTCAGGGACAGCTTGGTCAGATCCTTGCCCTCAAAAAGCACCTCGCCCCCGGCGATGTAACCGTTGGCGTCCAGCAGCTGCAGGATGCTCATGGCGGAAACAGACTTGCCGGAACCGGACTCACCCACGATACCGATGGTCTTGCCGGGCTCAAGGGAATAGGAAACATCATTGACAGCCTTCACGATACCCTTTTTCGTCTTGAAATAGGTATGAAGGTTTTTAACTTCCAACAACGGCATTTCTCTTTCCCCCTTACTTATCAATGTTGGACTTGGGGTCCATAACGTCGCGCAGCGTATCGCCCACGATGTTGATGCAGATCGTGGTGATGGCCAGGAACAGGGAGGTAAAGAGCCACTGCCACCAGTAGTTGCCGATGATGGTGGCGTTGTTGGCGCCATTGAGCATATTGCCCCAGGTAGGCCGCGGATAGTGAACGCCGAAGCCCAGATAGCTCAGGGAGGATTCGGTCAGCATACAGCCGGCGAAGTCCAGCGTCAGAGTCACCAGGATGACGGAGACCACGTTGGGCAGGATGTGCTTGAAGGCGATCGTCCGTTCGCTGACGCCCATGGCCTTGGCGGCGGTGACGTACTCGCTTTCGCGGGCCACCAGAACCTGACCGCGCACCAGACGGGCCAGCGACGGCCATGTCAGCACGCCCAGAATGACCATGATAATGAAGATACGCATATCCTCGCTCAGGGTCATCTGGCTCATGACGGAGCTCAGGATCATGGCGAAGGGCAGGAAAGGAATGGCGGTGAAGATCTCCGTCACGCGCATCAGCACCATATCCACCTTGCCGCCGAAGTAGCCGGACAGGCAGCCGATGATGATACCGATGATGGTGGAGAAGATAACGGCCACAGCGCCGATGGTCATGGTCATCTTACCGCCCGCGCAGATGCGCTGGAAGATGTCCGCGCCATAGGTGTCGGTGCCGAACAGGTAGCCCTTCAGACCCCAGGTGCCAAGCAGTTTGCCGTTTTCATCCACGGCGTAGTTCTGGAAGGAGCCGGTGAAGACCTGCGCCGCGCCCTGCACCTTGGCAGGCGCATTTGACTGGCCGAAGTGGTTCTTGCCCCAGGAGTACACATGACCCTTGTTGGTAATGCCGGTGTAATGATAGGTACCGGCGCTGATGCTGCCGATCAGGAAGTGCTCGTCCTCTTCCAACTCGGGGATCTCCACGCAGTCGGAGGTGAAGTCGCCGGACAGGGCGATAGAGCCGTCGCTCAGTTCCAGACAGAGGGTATCGCTGGTGGCCACGATCCGCTCGATGGTGCGTCCGTCCAGGAAATCCTTAGTCTTCTGGGACTGGGCGTACACGTTGGTGCGCAGGGTGCCGTACAGGCCGCGGGTGCCGGTGTAAACGCTGGTGCCTTCTTCCTTAATGCCGACGATGTAGTTCAGCAGAAAGGCCACGTCCTTCAGGCCGTGATTATCGAGGAATTTGTCGATGTTGGCGTAGGTCAGCTTGTTGCCCCACATATACAGGGTGCCGTCGTTCATCAGAATGGCGGAGCACTGATAGCCGCAGGTCAGCTTCTTGACGTTGGCCACGTCAATGCCGCCCTCCACCATGATTTCTTCCGGCATCACGGCGATATTGGGGTTATCGATCATTTCCTGCGTGCGGCCGTACTGGCCCAGCTTGTTATTGCCCCAGGCGTAAACCTTGCCGTTTTCGCCGATGGCTACAATGTGGTCGATACCGGCGGCCACCATGGCGATCTTGGTATTCTTGACCTCGTCGGGAATGTTGGCCACGTTGACGCCGGTGGTGCCGATCTGGGTCGCGCCCCAGACATACACCTTGCCGGCGTTGGACAGACCCACGGTAAAGCTGCCGTTGGCGTCGATCATCTTAATATCGTCCCGCAGCTCCCGGGGAACGGACATCATGCTCATGGTGGGAGGCACGCTCTTCTGGGTGACCTCGGTGTAGCTGTCCGAATAGTTAGTCAGGAACAGGGGGCCGATGAACACGAACAGGAACATGGCGATGACCACGCACAGCGCGAACACGGCCAGCTTCCGTTCCATGAAATTACGCACCAGCTGACGGCCGGGGCTGACGATTTCTTCCACATCGTTGATGCGGTTTTCTTCCTGCTGCTGCAGCGTTTCCTCGGCGTACTGGCGGCTGGCGCCCATGAAGGCGCGGCTGATCCAGCGGAAGGGCGCAAAGCCCTTTTGGGAGGAGGACTGCTGATTCTGCTTTTTGCTCATTTGCTTCTCTCCTCCTTACTTGCTGACGCGGACGCGCGGATCCACCAGACCGTACACGATGTCGATAATCAGATTGCCCAACAGGGACAGCATGACGTAGAACATCTGCAGCAACATGATGACGTCAAAGTCCGCCGTGCGCAGGGACGAAATCATCAGGTCGCCCATGCCATTCAGGGCAAACATCTGCTCAATGACCACAGAGCCGGAGAAAATGCCCAGGAACCAGCCCACCACCAGCGTGACGATGGGAATCAGGGCGTTGCGCCAGGCGTGAGAATAGATGATGGCCTTCTCCCGAACGCCCTTGGCCCGGGCCGTCTTGATGCAGTCCATGGACAGCGCTTCGATCATGGAGGCGCGGACGTAGCGGGTCATGCCGCCCAGAGAGCAGAAGGTCATGACGATCAGGGGCAGGGCCAGGAAATACATCCGGTCGGTGAAGAACTTCCAGCCCGTGTAGCTGCTGCCCGGGGTCTTGATGCCGCTGGGCGGGAAAATGTGCAGCAGCGAGCAGAAGATCCAGATGAATAAAATAGCGATCAGGAAGGTAGGCAGGCTGTAGCCGATGATGGTCAGCATCTGCACGGCCTGGTCGCCCCGGCTGTTTTTCTTGACAGCACAATGGATGCCCAGAGGAATGGTGATCCCCAGAGCCAGAATGGTTGCGAATATATTGATAAATATGGTGTTGCCCATGCGAGGCTTCACCACGTTGATGACCTCGTCCCGGGCTTCATATGAATAACCGAAGTTGCCCTGCAGCAGGCCGCTGTAGCTTCCGTCATACAACGGATACAGGCCTACCCAGCGGAGATAGCGGATCACCATGTTATTGGTGTCCGTGCCGTAACGGCGCTGATATTTCAGGTATAGTTCCTGAAAACGGGTGTCCATGTCCGCGGCGGACATGCCTTTTTTCATGGTCTGGATCTCAGCCTTGGCGTCCGTATAGGCACGATTGCTGGGAACCATGTTGTAAATGATAAACATCAAAAAGGACAAAATAACGAGAACTAGCAGCATATAGCCGATTCTCTTAACGATATATCTACCCATTGATCATTCCTCGCTCCGACTCCTGTCCGGGAAAAACATCGTTGGTTTTCCTAGAACTGTAATATCCCCAAGGCAGGGGATGAGCCCTGCCTTGGGGTGAGGGAGCGAAACGCTCCCGAACCAGGTTTCTTTTTGCTGTGATTACTTCAGCCAGAAGATATCGGCCTGATCCTTGATGTAGTACGCAGAATAGTCGTCGTACATGGCGGGATCGATGGTCATCTGGTAGGAGTAGTCATACGCAGCAGAGGTGAAACCGGTCGCGAAGTTGAACACGGAGTACATGGGGCTGCCAGAATAGTAGCCGTACACCGCAGCCTGATACAGTTCGTCCAGCATGGGCGAGAAGTCGCCGATGGTGTACTGCACGTTGAAGCCGGCGGCGATCACGTTGTCGTTGGAGGCGAAACCGGTCATCAGCTGATCGGTGAAGGGGTTGTCGGAGGTGCCGTACCAGTTCAGGACCAGCGGCATATAGTAGTCGTCGCCGACCTTGGTGGTCACATAAGCGCCGTCCTTGGACTTGTAGTTGATGTCGTTCTCGGTAGCGATGTCGCCGGGGATCTTCTTGTAGCGGACGCCCTCGACGTAGTCGTTGCCCTCAGCATCGTACACCCAGCCGCCTTCGGTCAGCACTTCGATGGCGCTGTCCACGGAGGTAGCATAGGCGTTCAGGATCATGCCCTGATCCACAGCGGCCTTGTACATCCAGCTGCCGGAATAGTAGGGGCCGTCCACAACGCCGCCATAGCCGCCGGTGAAGTCCTTGGCGAACTTGGCGCGGTCCATGCAGTAGGCGATCGCCTGGCGCACTTCGGTGAACTGAGCGGGGCCGTAGTCGGCGCGGAAGCCCAGCTTCCCATATCCGGCGCGGCTGTAGTGGGTGTAGACGTACTTGCCGTCGGAGCCGTCGGCCAGCGCCAGTGCCTCGTTGGTCTCGTCGCCGCCGGTGATGCCCGCGATGACGTCCAGCGTGCCGGCCTTCAGGTCTTCCAGCTGCGTGCTGGAAACGATCTTCTTATAAACGACCTTGGCGATGGTGGGCTTCACGCCTTCGTAGTTGCCCTTGAAGTTGGGGTTCAGCTCCAGCACAGCGGACTTGTCGGCGCTGTCGTAGGACTTGACAACATAGGGGCCGGAGTAGGGATAAGTGGTGTCGGTATTCTGGCTGGCAGTCACGATGTGGTCAGCCATCACGTACTTGTCGCCTTCCTTGGCGTAGAAGTCGTCGGTGAAGTACACGCCGTTGCCGTCGTCCTTCACGTCGGCGTCGCCGATCCACAGGGAAACGTCGTAGGCAGACAGGCCGGCGTAGGAGATGGCGTAGAAGTAGTTGGCGTAATCGGCAGACACGGTGATGGAGTAGGTGTAATCGTCGATCATCCGCAGACCGGCCAGTTCCTTGGTGCCGGAGCCCTCGGTGCCGTCATAGGTGTTGAAGGTCTTGAAGCCCTCCAGCGTCATGCCGGACTGGTGATCCTTGCCGGCGGCGGCCACGCCCACAGGGCTGGAGAACACCATGGGGAAGACCACGTAGTTCTTCACGGTGACGGGGGTGCCGTCGCTGAGCTTCAGATCGTCATAGATGGTCACGGTGTAGGTGCGGGTGCCGTCCTCGTTCATGGTCTCTTCGTGAGACTTCACAACGGTGGGGTTCCACTCGAAGCCGCCCTCCTTGGTGGTAGCGACGGTTTCCAGACCGGTGGACAGGTTCTGCACGTCCAGATCGGCCGCGCCGGGGTTGGTGCCACCGAAGGTCGCGTAACGGAACTTGCCGGACAGATCGGTGGTGTTGCCCATAATGATGCTGTTGTCCTCTTTTTCGGAGGTCCAGTCGATCAGAGCGGCGGCGGGAGACCAGTAGGGGTTGGTGGGATGCTCGTCCGTGCCCTTGATCTGCGCGTTGTACAGATCGTAGTACTCGTTGGCGTACAGGGGAATTTCGGGCATCAGGTAGTTCCAGCGCTGCATGTAGTAGCGCCACCAGGTCGCGTACACATCGTCTTCGGTATCCCAGCCGTCGACGACCTGGGTGTTGTAAACCATGGCCATGCTCAGGAAGTCGAGGCCCAGCTCGTACTCCACGCCATCCTTTTCGATGTAGCACAGGCCGGTTTCCTCATCCTCGGTAACATCGGCAATGGTGGTTTCCTTGCCAAACTGAGAATACAGAGAGGTGTAATCCACGCCGTATTCTTTGCCATTGATGCTCTTGGTCTCAGCTTCCTCAGCGAAGGCAGCGGGAACCAGAGAGAGCAGCATCGCAGCGGCCAGAACCAGAGAGAGCAGCTTCTTCATGTTCAGTGTCCATCCTTTCTTTTCGCTTCCCGTCGAACATTGTTTCAGGAATGTACAGCGGTTATTCCTGATTTTACGTCATACTGACCATTTTGTCAATGTTCTTTCCCGATTTCCAGCCTTTTTCTGCACAAAGCCATCACGTTGTTCGCAATAAATGTCTTGATTTCCTTCACTTGTCAAAACGAATGGTTTTTTTCGCAGGCTCTTTGAGGCTCCCCAGCCGTTGACTCAGCCCTGTTTTCAGCTCTTTTCAGCCGAATTTCCGTCTGTGCTCATTTGCAGTTTGTTCTCGGATTGTATTCAATTTTGGCTTACGGGTCTGTCCGCTGGGGAGGACGTCCCTTCCCATCTTCCCGGAAATGTTCGGAAAAACGCCATTCAAAGAAAAGCAGTATATAAATATATAGAAACAAAAAAACGACCCTTTCGGGCCGTCTTTTTTGGTTGCACCATTACGCCTGGGCGGGAGCTCCCACGGGGCAGGTGCCGGCGCAAGCGCCGCATTCGATGCACTTATCAGGATCGATCACGTACTTGCCGTCGCCCTCGGAGATCGCTTCCACGGGGCACTCGGACTGGCAGGCGCCGCACATGATGCACTCGTCAGAAATTACATATGCCATCGTCGTTTACCTCCTGTATTAATGGCAGGCTTCTTTTGGGAGGTCTGCTTAGATGAATGATAACACGAAAGCGTCCAAGTTGCAAGTACAAAGCGCCCCTGTTTTTCCTTCCATTTGGAATTTGAAGCAGCTGCTTTCCGTCAGGCTTTTTCCGGCGCGGGAAGCTCTTTTTGTTTCTCCCGCAGGGCGGACAATTCTTCGTGAACCTTCGTCATCACAGGGATCGCCATATCCACCGCTGCCTCGGGGGACAGATTCCGCTCGCAGAGCACCAGCTCCGGCTTTTTGCCCACAGCGAAGCGCAGCCGCCCGTCCGCTTTGGTGATGGCTTCAAACAGCTGATCGGGCTCGGGCATATGCTGCTCGTCCAGCCGCAGGTGAACGCCGTCGGGCCGCAGGGACAGATGGCTGACCCCCAACTTGCGGGTCACGCCCCGCAGCTGGGCGATGCGGATGAGGTTCTCCACCGGCTCGGGAATATCGCCGAAGCGGTCGATCAGCTCCTCCTCGATGGACAGGCGGCTCTCCTCGTCCTCCACCATGGCGATGCGCTTGTATACCTCCACCCGGAGGCGCTCCTCCCGGACATAGCTTTCCGGCAGATACGCGTCGATGTTCAGCTCCACCCGGGTATCCAGCTCGGGGATCTGCTCCTTGCCCTGGGCCTCCCCCACCGCCTGCTCGATCAGCTTGACGTACATGTCGTAGCCCACGGCGCTCAGGTGGCCGCTCTGCTCCGGGCCCAGCACGTCGCCTGCGCCGCGGATCTCCAGATCGCGCATGGCGATGCGGTAGCCCGCGCCGAACTCGGTGAACTCCCGAATGGCGTTCAGCCGCTTCTGGGCGGTCTCCGACAGGCTCTTGTTGGCGCGGACGGTGAAGTAGGCGTAGGCCTGACGGCTGCTGCGGCCCACCCGGCCCCGGATCTGATACAGCTGGCTCAGGCCGAAATGATCCGCGTCAAAGACGATCAGCGTGTTGGCCTCGGGCACGTCCAGCCCGCTTTCCACGATGGTGGTGCATAAAAGCACGTCGTATGCGCCTGCGTAGAAGTCCAGCATCACATCCTCCAGCGCGTTTTCCCGCATCTGGCCGTGCGCCACGCCGATGCGGGCCTCCGGCACCAGCGCCTGTATGCGCTGGCGCATCTGCTCAATGGAGCGCACCCGATTATATAGGAAGTAAACCTGCCCGTCCCGCTGCAGCTCCCGGCGGATGGCCTCCCGAATGATGCCGTCGTCGTAGTCCATCACATAGGTCTTGACGGGCAGACGTTCCTCCGGCGGCGTTTCCAGCAGGCTCATGTCCCGGATGCCCACCATGCTCATATGCAGGGTGCGGGGAATGGGCGTGGCGGACAGGGTGAGCACGTCCACCTTGTCCTTCATATTTTTAATGGCTTCCTTGTGGTTCACCCCGAACCGCTGCTCCTCGTCCACGATCAACAGGCCCAGATCGTGAAATTTCACGTCCTTGCCAAGCAGGCGATGGGTACCCACGATCATGTCCACTTCGCCCTTTTCCAGCTTTTTCAGGGTCTCCTTCTGCTCGGCGGCGGTGCGGAACCGGCTGAGCATCTCCACCCGCACGTCGAAGCCGGAAAAGCGCTTCTTGATGGTGTTGTAGTGCTGCTGCACCAGAATGGTGGTAGGGGCCAGCAGGGCCACCTGCTTGCCCTCCACCACGGCCTTGAAGGCGGCCCGCAGGGCTACCTCCGTCTTGCCGTACCCCACGTCGCCGCACAAAAGCCGGTCCATGTTGTGAGGGCTTTCCATGTCGGCCTCGATCTGGGCCACGGACTGCTGCTGATCCTGCGTCAGCTCGTAGGGGAAGGCGTCCTCGAACTCCTGCTGCCACGGGTTTTCATGGCTGAAGGCATAGCCGGGGTTCTTGGCCCGGCGGGCGTACAGCGCCGCCAGATCGAAGGCCAGCTTTTTCAGCCCCGCCTTCACCTTGCTCTTTTGACGCTCCCACTCGCCGCCGCCCAGATGGTTCAGCTTGGGCAGGCTGTGCTCCGCGCCGATGAACTTCTGCACCCGGTCGAACTGGTCGGCGGGCACGTAGAGCTTGTCGTTTCCGGCGTACTGAATTTGCAGATAGTCCCGGGTCACGCCGTCGCCCTTCATCTGGGTCACGCCCAGATAAACGCCTACGCCGTGCAGGTCGTGCACCACGTAATCGCCGGGCTTCAGGTCGGTAAAGCTGGAAATCCGCTCCCCCGCGTTCTGCTTCTTCCGGGCCCGGTGATAGGCGGAGCCGAAAATATCCGTATCGCTGAGCACGCACAGGTGCGCGTTCGGGTGCAGAAAGCCCTTGTTATAGGAGACCGGCAGCAGCACCACTTCCCGCAGGATGATGTTGCCGTCCAGCGATTCGCAGTACACGGAGGGGATGTTCATCTCCTCCAGCGTTTTCTGCAGCCTGCGGCCCCGGTTCTCGCCGCCGGTCAGCAGGATGATGGCGCAGTTCTGCTCCTTCCACGCCCTGATGTCCTTGCCCAGCGCGGCCAGCTGGTTCTGATAGGGCATGGGCGGCTTGGAGCCGAAGGCGATCAGCTTATCCGGCAGGAGCCGTCCCAGCGAGGTCTGCACGTTGTCGCTCAGCGATACCACGGGCCGCTTTTCCCAGTCGGCCAGCAGCTGGTCGTAGGAGAAGCGCAGGCTCTTCTGCCCGTCGAAGGCGTCGCCCCGCAGCCGGGCGTCCTCATAGGCCTCGGCAAACTCTTCCTGCAATACCTTCATGCGCCCGGCGTACTGCTCGGGCCGGTCGCACAGAAGGATGGGGTCGTCCAGATAATCCAGCGCGGAAACCGTCTTCTCGCACAGCACGTTCATCCACATGGGCGCGGTGCGCAGGGTCTGTCCCGCTTCCACCAGCGCGGCTTCGTCCAGATGGCGACGCTCGTCGGGCACGTCCTTCCGGAAGGCCTCCGCCGTTTCTTCCTCCGGGCGGGCTTCCTTCGCAGCTTTGGCCGTCTTGCCCAGCTTGGCAGGTTTGCCGTCCAGCAGGTCTTCGCTGAGCTCCAGCGCGTCCAGTTCGGAAAGGAACTCGTCCAGCGCCGGCAGCGTATCGCCGTTATCCAGCGTGGTCTCCTGGGCGTGAAGCTCCTCCGCCTTTGCCCGCTCCCCCGCGCCGGTCTCGATGGCCCGGCGAAGCCGCTCCGCCGCCGCTTCCCGGTCGGTCACCAGGCACTCGGTGGCCGGGGCGATACGGGCCGTGGACAGCCGCTCGATGCTCCGCTGGCTGATGCAGTCAAACCGGCGGATGCTGTCCACCTGCGTATCGAAAAATTCAATCCGCAGGGCATTGCTCTCGTTGGGCGGGAACACGTCCAGAATGGAGCCCCGCATGGCGCACTGGCCGCAGCCCTCCACCATGGAGACCCGCTCGTAGCCGCTGGCCAGCAGGCGGTTCATCAGTTCCTCCGGGGGATAATCCCGGCCTTCCTCCAGCGCGATCACGCTCTGGCGGAAAACCGCCTTCGGCACGCAGCGGTCCAGCAGGCTTTCCAGACTCAGGCACAGAATGCGCGCGTTTTTCCGGCAAAGCTCGTCCAGATTGCGCAGCCGCAGCCATGTGCTTTCCCGGCTGGACGCGGCGCGGCTGAACTGCAGATCTCTCGGCGGCAACACGCCGCATTTTTCCCCGGTCAGCCGCTCAATGTCCTGCGCATAGCGCTGGGCCACCAGCTCCGTGGAGCACAGCAGCACCACCGGGCGGCCCGTCTTGCGCCGCAGCGCCGCCGCCAGAAAGGGCCGCTCGCCCTCGGAAATTTCATAAACGGACGTACAGCCCGCCCGGCCCAGCCGTTCCACCAGCGTTTTCCACTCGTCCCGGCTTTCGTAGGCGCTGAAAAGCCCCTCGTTCATTCTTTTCCTTCCTCCGCCTGCTGGTCAGCCGCCTGTTCCTCCCCTGCCGGGGGATTTTCCTTCGGCGGCTTCTCCTTCTTGGGCTTTTTGGTATTATAGCGATTCATGGCGCTGCTGATCCCGTTTTTCAGATATTCCAGCACCGCGTCGGCAGCCTGCTCGTAGGCCCTGTCGGCGATCTCCTGCTCCTCCGCCGTCTGATAATGACTCAACACCCAGTCCGCCAGATTCCAGCCGAGGCCCCGCTGGCCCACGCCCACCCGGATGCGGGGGAAATCCTCCGTGCCGGTCTCCGCCACGATGGAACGCATCCCGTTGTGGGTGCCCGCGCTGCCGTTGGGCCGGATGCGCACTGTGCCCTGCGGAATATCGATATCGTCATAGATCACCAGCACGTTTTCCGGCGGGATCTTATAGTAGTCCATCAGCTCCCTCACGGCCAGACCGCTCAGGTTCATAAAGGTCTGGGGCAGGGCCAGAATCACCTTCTGCCCGTCCACGAAGCAGTCGGCGGTCTGGGAGTAGCCCTTTTCCCGGCTGATAGTGACCCCCAGCTTTTTTTCCAGCACGGCCATCACGTCAAAGCCCACGTTATGGCGGGTATGGGCATACTGCTGGCCGGGATTGCCCAGCCCGACGATCAGATACATCGTTCCCGTTCCCCCTTTACGGACAAACACGTTCGGCGGGGACTGCATTGCCGCCCCCGCTTTTTCGCAGCTATTGTAGCATGAAAGCGGGCTTTCGGCAAGGGAAAGCGGCCTTTCCTCCGCTGAAAAAGCGTCTCCCCCATGCTTGCTCTTTGGGGAGACGCTTCCTTTATTCAATTTACTGCAAAATAAGCCTTTTTTAGCAGCTGTGCGCCATTCAGCGGGGCCAGCTTACTTTTCCCGCTTGAACTGCCGGAAAGAAAAGTCGCCGATCAGAAGCGGAAACAGGACTTGTCCGTAATTCACGCCGCCCCAGCCCCTTGCCGCAATGCCCTCGGCCAGAGAGAAAATTCCCTCCACGCAGAGGATCAGCGTAATGACGATAACGGCCAAATATACTTTTTTCATGCGCATTTTTCTATCCCTCTCACCTTGACGGCTCCCGGAGCTTTTTCCCCATTTCGATCCGCACTTCATGCCGTTCCGGATCGTTGTTGGAATAGGAATACAGATCGAATCCAATGATGGAAAACCCGTTCTTCCGGTAAAACGCAATGGCGTTTTCATTGCAGGACTGGGTTTCCAGAACGACCATCCGGGCTTTCAGAGCTTCCGCCGTTTCGGTGATACGGTTCATGAGCGCCGTTCCCAGACCCCGTGCCGCCGGGCAGGGTCGAACACGCAGATATTGCTGATTCGGAAACGGTCGTTCCAACTTTCTATCGAGCCTTCCACAAACCCGATCAGCTTTTCGCCCTCAAACGCGCCGAAGGCGACCGGGGCTTCCAGCCACTCTCCCAAAAACTCATCCTCAAAGGACTTCTCCGCCGGCGTTTCCAGCGGGATATATTTCATCGAAAAACCCTGTTCTGAAGGTTCCATCTCATAATAGCCGTTGGTCTGATAGCGGACGGTAAACTTCCTGCCCGCGTAGGCTTTGGGATTCAGCGGCAGAAGGATCATGGGGCGCACACCTCCACAAACTGGAATTTATCCCGATAAAGTCCTCATTTGTCGCAGCAGACAGAAATGCCTTTCAAATAATCTTCTCGGGTCAATTCCAACTGAATGATTCGGTCATGTGTGCCGGTTTCCCGAAAACCAACCGCTTTGTGGATACGATATGCAGCAGCGCGGTTATCCTCAAAATCGTTGTGCAAACAGGATACTCCGTCCACCTTAAACGCGCGATCCAACAATAGGCGAAGTCCTTGTTTGCCATACCCTTTTCCTCTCTCCGGCGCGAAAATCACAATTCCCATATCACACCAGTTCTGTTTCGGATTATGATGATAATTCACGTCTCCGACAAAGCCCCCGTCGTTCTTCCTTTGTAGAAAAGCGTAGAATCTCTCCGGGGCTTTCCCGATCCAAGATTTCTGCAGTTCCACCCACCCCGAATCCGGGTCAGGAATACATCCGTCGGGCGGAAACCAAGGTGCGTTATAAGCCATCGTCTCCGGATCAGACATCATTTTCACATAGAACCATCCATCCTCTGAACGAGGAATATATAGCTGTAACTCGTCTATCATTTCTATTTTCTCCTCAGCAAATTCCGATTTCGGCTGCGTTCCCATATCCCGCTTTCCGGGCAGAGCCATGTTTCTGAAACCGCCCGTTATGGCAGCGTGAAAGCAGGCTGCGGCCTCTCATTCATTTTGCTGAAAATCAGCTGTTTCTTATTTTTCGGACGTTGCGGTTCATCAAGTGTCTCCCCAGATTCCGATACATAAACGCCTTAAGGGCCGACATTTCCTGATGGTGCTCCCGCAGCAGCTCGTCCGGAGAATCATAGACCCCGAAATCCTGATTGATGCCCTCGCTCTGAATATAGGTATTGTTTCGGTCAAAGTCGATGGTCGGATGCTGAAAATCCTTCACTGCCACGCCGTAGCCGCAAAAAGCGCCCGTGCAGTCGCTGTACTTCTTTTGCAGCCTGTGCAGATAATCGCTGTCCAGAATAAACGCTTCCAACTCGTACCACTGGTCTTCCAGACAGACCTCCACCCAGCTGTGGAAGACATTCTGCGGAGCGTTTCGATACACAACGCCCGTCATCGCGCCCTTTTGGAGCTTCTTATCAATGGTGAAGCCGTGGACTCTGCAGGGGATCCCGCAGGCCCTTAAAAGCGCCATGAACAGCGTTCCCTTCGTGTTGCACTGCCCGTACCCATCCGCCAAAACCCGGGAGGCGGGAACGCCGTCGTCCACATTATACCCGAACTGTATCTCATCCCGCACAAAAAGATAGATGGATTTCAGACGCTCAAATTCGCCCATTTCCTTCCAGCCTTTTTTCTCTATCAACTGCCGGATTTGGGCGTTTGAATAGTCCAGCATAGGGGTTTCCATCAAATAGCGGTTCATACGTCCTCCTGAAATTCTTAACTGTTCTTTCTGTTTTTCACTCGCCAACATCCGCCCCGGCGGAATGGGAAAGTCCAACGCCTGATATGCCCGAACCGTGTTCTTCTTCCAGCAGATTGCGGATCACCTTGGTAATGCGGGATTCTCCCTGATGATTCCAGACGAACTGAACGTCGCTGCCCACGACTGGCTTTTCCGTCGTGGCACCCGCTAAATGGGCCGAAATGAGCTTTTCCCAGTACCGAACGGAATAAACGCCGTCCTGAATCGCTTCCACCACGCCTAAGTGCTGCCCGAAAATCTGCTGGAAGCCCTCCTGAGCCTTCACCTTCCGATATTTTGGAAATTCCTCGCCGATCCTGTTCAGCGCCTCCTGATCGTCCAGCTTTTCAAAGTCCTGGCTTTCGATCAGTTTCCCGTGGATGGAAGAAAAATCGTCATTCAAGGGAAAGACCATCAGCGCGTCAGGAGAATTGCCCCAAGCGTCCGTAATGCCGAACTCCGCCCCTCTGCGGAAGCCGAAGCGGGGATAATAATACGGTTCCCCCATAATGATAATGCCCGCAGCGCCGAATGACCCGGCAAGGCCAAGAGTTTCCCGCACCAGTGCGCCGCCGATGTCGTTGCCCTCCATCATCGGCTCCACCGCCAGCGGCCCGAACGTGACGACCTCGCGCCGGGTATCGCCGTCCACGATCCATGCTCTTGTGTAGTAGATCACCCCGACGATCTGTCCGTTCCACTCCGCGACCCGGCTCAGCTCCGGCACATAATCTCGAGAGTCTCGGATGATCCGCGTCAGCAGATGCTCCGTGCATCCCGGCCAATACTTGTTCCAAAAGCTGCGCATGACCATCTGTTCCGTCTGGTGATAGTCGGCAGGCGTTTCCTGTCTGATAATCAGATCCTTCAGCATTTTCCGGCTCCTTTTCTGGATGAAAGCGGCGTTTTTCCGAATGCAGACTTGCGTCCCCGTCTAGGGAATATCCTATCATACGTTCCATAGAATGGCAATGACGCAAAACGGCCGCAGCATATTTCCATGCCGCGGCCGTTTGAATTTCTATGCGCCCTTCGTCTGAAAAAGGCGTTTGGTTTTTACTTGCGGTACAGCACTTCGCTGCGCTTGGGACCGGTGGAGAGCATCCGCACCGGCACTTCGATTTCCTTCTCGATAAATTCCACGTACTTGCGGCAGTTCTCAGGCAGCTTGTCCCATTCGGTAATACCGCGCACGTCGCTCTTCCAGCCGGGCAGCACGGTGTACACCGGCTTGGCCCGCATCAGGGAAGGCGTGGAGGGGAAGTCCCGCACCAGCTTGCCGTCGATCTCGTAGGCGGTGCAGACCGGGATCTCATCCAGATAGCCCAGCACGTCCAGATTGGTCATGGCGCACTCGGTAGCGCCCTGCGCCATACAACCGTAGCGGGTAGCTACCGCATCGAACCAGCCCACCCGACGGGGACGGCCGGTGGTCGCGCCGTATTCGCCCGCGTCGCCGCCGCGGTCGCGCAGTTCCTTAGCTTCATCGCCGAACAGTTCGGTAGTGAACGGGCCAGCGCCCACGCAGCTGGAATAGGCCTTGGTCACGCAGACGATGTCGCTGTAGGCGGTCGGAGGAACGCCCGCGCCCACGGTGCCGAAACCGGCCAGCGGAGAAGAAGACGTGGTATAGGGATAGATGCCGTGATCGGGATCCCGCAGCGTACCCAGCTGGCCTTCCAGCAGGATGGTCTTGCCTTCCTTCAAGGCCTGGTGCAGGAAGCTGGTGGTGTCGATCACCATGGGCCGAATCTGCTCCGCCTGCTTCTTCAGGTGAGCGATCAGGGCCTCCAAATCGATCTCGGGCTTGTGATACAGGTTGCGCAGGGTGGCGTTCTTCTGCTCCACCGCGCTGGAAAGCCGGGTGCGCAGCATGTCCTCGTCATACAGCTGGCAGACCTGCACGCCGATTTTCAAATACTTATCGCCGTAAAAAGGAGCAATGCCGCTCTTGGTGGAGCCGAAGCCCGCCTTGCCCAGCCGTTCTTCCTCATACTTGTCAAAGGCCACATGATAGGGCAGCAGTACCTGTGCCCGGTCGCTGATGTACAACTTGGGCATGGGCACGCCGCGGCTGACCAGACTGTTCAGTTCCTCCACGAACCGCTCCACGTCCAGCGCCACGCCGGGGCCGATCACATTGACGATGTTGCTGTGGAACACGCCCGAGGGCAGCAGGTGCAGCGCAAATTTACCGTAATCGTTGATAATGGTATGGCCGGCGTTGGCGCCGCCCTGAAAACGAACCACGATGTCGCTGTTCTCCGCCATCACGTCCGTGATCTTTCCCTTGCCTTCGTCTCCCCAGTTGGCGCCTACGATGCTTCGAACCATAACTGATCTCTCCTTCACTCGCTTCTGCGGCCGGGACAAAAATAAGCATAGGCCATTCCCCTTTATACTATATTTAAGCAAGAAATGTCAAGCGGACAGAGGAGGACTTTTGATGAAGAAGAGCCGTCTTTTCCCTAAAAAGCACCTATCGGGGCTGCTGGTGCTGGCACTTGCGGGGCTTTTGCCCCTTTCCGGCGTGCTGGCGGCGGACTATGCCGACGGCGTTTACCAAGATCTTGCCCCGGGCTACAACGACGACGTGATCGTCTCCGTCACGGTTCGGGATGGGAAGATCACGGAATTCGACGCCAAAAACCGCAACGGGAACGAATCCGAATATTTCGGGAAGGCGCTGGAGGGCATCCGGCAGGCCGTGCTGGAAAAGCAGGGGTTGGAAGGGGTGGACGCGGTCAGCGGGGCCACCGGTTCTTCGGACAGTATGCTGACCGCCATGAAAGGCATTCTGGAGCAGCTTCGCGCAGGCGGCGGAGAGGGCAGCGTCAGCAGCGAAAACACGCCGTCTGCCCAGCCCTCCCCCACGGTCGATCCCGCCACGGCGCAAGTCTTTTCCGGGCTTGGCAGCACGGCCAATTTCCGCAACGGCCCCGGAAAGGACGCGGAGGGCACGCCGGTCTATTCCTTCAACATCGCCATGGCGAACGCGCTCTTTGACCGGGAGGGCAAAATTCTGAACGTATTTGTGGACGTGTATGAAGTATCCACCCCCAATTATGACGGCGAAACCATGCCTCATTTCAGCGGTTGGCCGGGCCGGGAAGGCTACAACGTCACCGACCCCGCCACCGGCAAGGTCACGGGCGTCAGCCAGAACACCGAAGAAAGCGCCGCCGAGGAGCTTTCCCAGTGGAAAACCAAGCGCGACCGGGGCGACGGCTACGGCATGAATCCCTCCAACGAATGGTACAAACAAATGAACGCCTACCAGCAGTGGATGACCGGCAAAACCGTGGCGGAGCTTCGGGACTGGTATGGCAGCTCCACCCGCCCCTCCACGGGCCGTCCTCTTGACCCGGCTTCAAATGCCGAGGAGGATCAGGAACGGCTGTCTGCCCTGAGCCAGCAGGAAAAGGACGATCTTGCCGACCTGCGCAGCATGGCCACCATGAGCCTCAGCGACAGTCATGGTCTGCTTCTGGAAGCGATCGAGAAGGCGTATGAAAACCGAGTGCCGGTGGGCGGGGTAGCAGTAGAATAATGAGATTGGCCGCTTTTCTGCATTTTCATTTAACATATGAGTACAAGAAAATATGTGTTGATTTGTACCGACAAGGGAGATGGCCAGAGACACCAGACGGAGTAAACGAAAAACGATTTCACGATACGATTCGGACTTGGGTTCGCATAGAAGATGTTTGCGAACCAGAAGTCCTGAGGCATAAAAACCAGAACAAAGTATGGACAGCAGAAAAAAATATGAATTGGTAGCCAAAGTTTTAGCTGGTGCATCGTGTAGAGAAACGGCAATTTCGGTCGGAATCAATAACGGTCTCTCGTATCAATGGGTCAGATACTATAGAATGAAAGGGTATCAAGGATTGGCCGCTCAACGAAAAGGATGACCACCCAAGGAGCCTGACATGAAAAAAATGTATTGGCAGAGTTAACCCCATCCGAACGAGAGGAAATGATTCAGCTCATAGCTGAGAACGAACTTCTCAGAGCGGAGAATGCCGTAATAAAAAAGAAATCGCCTTGAGAGAAGAACGATGCGCGGCGCAACTCAAGGCGAAAAAGCTGCGCTCGTCCAAAAACTGCGCAAAGAAGGATACGAACTGAACGATTTGTTGGATGCAACCTTCTTCCTTTCTGCCGCTTAAAAGGTTCTCAATCTCCCCGCCCCAAAATCTTCCTTGGTTGATTGAGCAATTCCGTCTTTTGGCAAAATTGGGATCAAAAAGTCGTGATTGGGCAATTTATCCAGTAAAAATGTACGTATAATTCAATTGACGGTCAGAAATGACAAATTATATACTGATAACATCAATTAAAACTTCAAGGAGGGTACCCCATGAAACGTCTCGTCGCTATTGCACTGACTCTCATCCTGTGCCTCAGCCTCTGTTCTTTCGCTGCGGCGGAAGAAACGGACGTGTACGGCAAGTACGAAGAACCCATCAAGCTCACCATCCTGAGCGAGGACTTCAAGACCGGCAACACCAACTATGATGCGAACGACCCCCGCCGCGCCTCCGCTACCCAGAACGTGTGGATCGACGCGTACAAGGATTATCTGAATATTGATGTGGAACGCCAGATCGCTGAAGACGAAACCGCGCTGGCAGCACTCATCAATACCGCCATGGCCTCCGGTGACCTGCCCGACGTCATCATCTGTAACAAAGCCATGTTCTACACGCTGGTAGAAAACGGCGTACTGCAGGATGTGCGCGCCGCCTATGAGGGCTACCAGCAGAAACGCCTGGTAAAGGACGCCTTGGACAGCCTTGATATGTGGGATGCCTGCACTGTGGATGGTCAGCTTCTGGCCGTGCCCTGCGTGAACAACTTCTACAACAATACGCAGATCCTGTGGATCCGTCAGGACTGGCTGGATAAGGTGAACATGGAAGCCCCCGGACCCTCGACGAGATGATCGCTGTGGCGCAGGCTTTCAAGGACGCCAAGCTGGGCGGCGAGGATACCATCGGCATCGCCATGACCGGCACCACCAGCCACAACTACGACGCGATCCTGGCCGCCTACGGTGCCATCGCCGGCTGCTGGCAGCCCAAGGAAGACGGCACCTATGAATACGCTTATGTCAGTGACACCGCCCGCGAAGGCCTGCTGAAAATGCAGGAGATCTATGAGAAGGGTCTGGTCGTGCCCGATATGGCCGTGTGCGACGACAAGACCGTGGCCGAGCAGATCGCCAACGGCCGAGCCGGTATGTATTACGCCACCGGCTGGCACGTCGTGACCGACATGAAGACCAGTATGGTCAACGATCCCGAAGCCGTTTGGACCTGTGTGGCCGCTCCCAGCGTGGACGGCGAACGCTTCAAGCAGTGGACCAATGCGAACTGCCACACTTTCACCTGTGTTACTACCGCCTGCAAGAATCCTGAAGCCGTCTTCAAAATGATGGAACTGGAACAGCATATGTACACCGAGCCCACCGATGAAGAAATTCCGAAGTATTATGCCGACCCCGACGACGCTTTCCTGTACTGGGATCTGCGTATCTTCCGCAACTTCGGCCGCGGCGACTTCGACTTCTACCGTTCCAAGCTGATCAACGAAGCGCTGGAAAAGAACCTGACCGTGGACGAAGTTGCTCCCGTGATCAAGGACTTCTATGCTCAGTGCCTGAAGGCCAAGGAGGGCGACCGCTCCATGCTGGGCCGCCTGATCTGCCAGACCGAGGCTTACCCGCTGCAGAATAGCCTGCTGGAAGGCGGCTGGCTGGTGCCCGCCTATAACGGCCCGCTGACCGAGACCATGAGCGTGTATGAAAGTACGCTGCTGGACGACCTGCGCAGCGCTATCGCCAAGGTCATCACCGGCGAGGATATCTCCGTGTGGGAAAAGGCCGTGCAGGATTGGTACGCTAACGGCGGCCAGACCATCACCGACGAAGTGAACGAATACTACGCCAGCCAGAAGTAACCGGCGGATCAACGATCCCCCGTCTCAGGGCCCCGGCTCCGGGACGGGGGATTTTTGAAACGATTTATCCTGAAAACCCGCCTGCTCTTATCGCATATTTTCACTTTGGGAGGAATTTTCATGAGCCAACAGCAAATTGCCGCGCAGCGCAGCCTCAAGCGCAGGAATCAATTCCGGCGGAATCTGCCCCTGTATTTGATGCTGCTTCTGCCCGTCCTGCTTCTGTTTATCTATAACTACATTCCGATGGCTGGCATCGTGATCGCCTTCCAGAAGTTCCTTCCTGCAAAGGGCGTGCTTGGCTCCAAGTGGGTGGGACTGCAGAACTTCAGGACCCTGTTCGGCATGCCCGGCTTCGGTCGCGCCCTGCGCAACACCCTGACCCTGTCTGTGTGGAAGATCGTGCTGGGCGTGGTGGTGCCCGTGGCCTTTACGCTGCTGCTGAACGAGTTGGGTTCCAGCGGTTTCAAACGCACGGTGCAGACCATGATCTACCTGCCCCACTTCATTTCCTGGGTGCTGCTGGCGGGCATTTTTGTCAAGCTACTGGGCGGCAGCGGTCTGGTCAACAAGCTGCTCGTGGCACTGGGCGGCAAAAGCATTATCTTTTTGGGCGACAACAAATGGTTCCCCTTCACGCTGATCTTTACCCACATCTGGAAGGAATTCGGCTACGGCACCATCGTCTATCTGGCGGCGGTCACCGGCGTAAACGTGGATCTGTACGAGGCCGCGTCCATCGACGGCGCAGGTCACTGGAAGCAGATGCTCCACGTTACCCTTCCCGCGATTGTACCGACCATTATCCTGATGACCGCGCTGGCCATCGGCAATATCATGAGCGCTGGTTTCGACCAGGTGTTCAATATGTATAACGAGGTTGTTTACGAATCCGGCGATATTCTGGATACGCTGGTATACCGCATGGGCTTCGGCGCGGGCGGTCAGTTCGGCCTTTCCACCGCCGCCGGGCTGTTCAAGTCCGTCATTTCCTGCACGCTGGTCATCGTGTCCTATCGGGTGGCCTACAAAACCAGCGGATACCGCGTTTTCTAAAGGAGGTCGTTCGTCATGGCTCAAGCCGCTGCAACTTTCAGCGCCCCGAAAAAGAAGATCAAGGTTTCCGCAGGGCGGCGCGTGTTCGTGGTTTTCAACTATATCTTCTGCTTTCTGGTGGGCATGATCTGTCTGGTGCCGGTGCTACACATTCTGGCGGTGTCCTTCAGCGGCATCGACGCGGTGGTTTCCAACAAGGTCACGCTCTGGCCCATTGATTTCAATCTGGAAAACTATGAGATCGTAGTGGGCGACGCGCAGTTTTTCCGCTCCTATCTGGTCACGTTCCTCCGCGCCATCGTGGGCTGGGCCGTTTCCATGCTGATGACGGTGCTGGCCTCTTATCCCATGTCCCTGCGGCAGAGTGCGTTTCCCAAGCGCAAGTATTTCGTGTGGTACTTCATGGGCACCATGCTTTTCAACGGCGGCATGATCCCCACCTATCTGGTGGTCCGATACACGGGCCTTCTGAATACCTTCTGGGCCATGATCCTTCCCTGCGCCGTGGGCACCTACTACATCATCCTGATGATGAACTTCATGAAGGGACTGCCGGAGGCCATTTCCGAATCCGCCTTTATCGACGGCGCGGGCCACTGGACCACGCTGACCCGGATCATCCTGCCCCTGTGCAAGCCCTCCATTGCCACGGTGTCGCTGTTCATCATTCTGCAGCACTGGAACTCCTGGTTCGACGGTATGCTCTACATCAAGGACATGAGCCTGAAACCCCTGCAGACCTACCTGCGCTCCATCGTCATCGTGGACAGCGCGGTGGGCGAGACCGGCATGACGCTGGAGGACGCGGTAGCCAACGCCACGGCGGACGGCGCTAACGGCGCGAAGATCTTTCTGGCCATTTTCCCCATCATGTGCGTGTACCCCTTCCTGCAAAAGTATTTCGCCAAGGGCCTTGTCCGCGGCAGTGTGAAGGAGTAAGATAGAACCATCCAAATGAGACTGCACGGCCCGCCGGAACAGGCAGGCCGTGCGGCGGCATCAGGGGGCGGCGGGTTTTGTTCAGACGGACGGCGTTTACCCGGCTTTTTGTTATTTTTCTGGTCTGCCTTCTGGTGCTGGAGGGCGCTTTGTTTGCGCTGATCGCGTGGAGCCGCAGCAGCGTTCAGCATGAGCTGAACCAGTCCACGGCCAACAGCCTGCGCTATCTGAGCCAGCAGTTCGACGATGACATCGCCAATCTGCAGTATCAGATGCAGTGCGCCACCCAAAGCCGGTTCATCACCCATCTGTTCGCCTATTATCAGACCATGAAGCCGTCGGAACGTTACACGGAGCTGAAGGATGCGCTGGCCTATCTGAACAACCTGAGTACGTATAACCGCAATATCGACCAGCTGGAGCTGTATGGCTGCCAGCACGGCCTTCGACTTGGCGTGGGCAAGGCTCCGGCCGTGACCTACCTGAGCAGTGATGAGATGCAGGTCCTTCTGGACGCGGCCCGGAAGGATGGCATTCGGCTGCTGTCCTCGCTGGAAGGTGAGCTGACAGTCAACTACATGGTGCCCATATCCAGCTATTTTTCAGACCGGAGGCCGACGTTTTATCTCCGGGCCACCTTCCGCCGGCTACGGCTGGTGGAAAACCTGCAGTCCCTTGCTAGAGACGGGGACGCGGCCATGGCCTATCTGATTTATCTGCCGGAAAAGGTGGTTTACGCCACTCCCGCCGCACCGGATCACGCGGCGGCGCTGATGAGCATGGCCTTTACCAGGGAAGTTGGCTTCCTTGACACGAAAGTGGACGGCCGAAAATACGTGGCAGTTGGAAAACTGCTGGATGAAAACCCGGACTGCCTGCTGGTGCAGCTGATCGATGCACAGAAACTGTACGCTTTTCCAAACCGGCTTCAGAATCTGATGGTGCTATTCACGGCGTGCGGCTTTGTGGCGCTGGCATTTTATATGCTCAGCGTCCGGCGCACAGTGGCGCGGCCGATCAACGATCTTCTATGGGCCTTCGACCGTATCAGCGAGGGACGGCTGCAGACCCGGCTGGAGCCCTCCTATACCGATGAGTTCGATCGGCTGTCCCGTCATTTCAACCGAATGACCGCCCAACTGGCCGGGCTGATCGAAAAGGACTATAAGCAGACCATCCTTTTGCAGGACGCGAAGATGAAGCACCTGCAGGCCCAAATCAACCCGCATTTTCTTTACAACAGCTTCTACCTGCTTAGCCATCTGGTGAAAATGGAGGATCAGGAAGCGGCGGAGAAGCTCAGCCGCTATCTGGGGGATTATTTCCGCTATATTACCGATCAGAGCCGGAACGTACTGCCTCTTCAGGAAGAGTACGACCACGCCGTGATCTATTTGAGCATTCAATTGATGCGCTTCGGTCACCGGGTCTGCGCCGAAATCGAGCCGGTACCCGAAACATTTGCTTCGCTGGCCGTACCCCGGCTGATCCTGCAGCCCCTTTTGGAAAATGTGCTGGAACACGGCATCGAGGCCGACGATCAGGTGCGGGTGAAGCTCAGCTTCCACTGGGAGGGATCCTATCTCCGCATCTGGGTGGAGGACAGCGGCAGCGCTTTGGCCGATCAGACCATCAGCCGGCTCAACGCCCAGTGCGAATCGGAGGAGACTCCGGCGGGTCATGCCCTGAGCAATATCCACCGCCGGCTGGCGATCCATTATGGCGACCCGGTCTGCGGGCTTTCTTTCAGCCGCTCGCCGCTGGGCGGGCTGCGGGTATGCCTGACCGTGAAACAAAGAGAAGGAGCGTAGGCCATGGATCGAATTTTCCGTTTGCTGCTGGTGGATGACGAACCACACGTGACGGGCGCGTTGTCGCTGCAGCTGGAAGCCCGGGAGGATATGGATGTTTATATAGCCAACAGTGCTGCGGAAACGTTGAACGTGCTGCGCAAAACTCGCATCGACCTGATGGTGTCCGATATCCGTATGCCCGGTATGACAGGACTGGAGCTGCTGAGCCGGGTACAGAAAGAGCAGCCGGACTGCAAGGTGATCCTGCTGACGGGGTATGCGGATTTTAACTATGTGTACGAGGCCATGCGGCAGGGCGCGGCGGGCTACGTGCTGAAAAACGAGAGCGACGAAACGCTGCTGGAGCAGATCGACAAGGTGCTTTCAGAAATCCGCAAGGAAGAGCAGACGCGCCGTCTGCTCCATACTGTGCTGACAGAGGAAAAGCAGGAACCCAAGAGCGTGATCTCCGTCCAGAGGGCCGTTTCCCTGCCGGAACCTCAGGAGGGACAGTGCGGCACGCTGCTCTATCTGGCTGACGGCCGGGAAATGCCGCCAGGCCTGCTGAACCTGATCCCCCGGTATTTTCAGGAGGAACTGGAAGGCTGGGCATTGTTGCGTTCGGAAAGCGGAGCGTTATTTCATCGGCTCGTCTGGAAACGGGTTCGTCCTCTTTCCTGGTACAGTAGCGTACTGGAACGCCTGCAGGGGGCGTTGGCCGAAAGCTGCGGTCTGAAGCTGTCCATTCTTTTGAGCCCGCTGCCGGACGACGCACGGACACTGCCGGAAGCCCTGCGCCGGATGGAAGAAGCCTGCGCCACCCTCAAGGCGGACGGCTCGGAAGAACCCTTTGTCTATACCCTGAGCCAGCCCGTGGAACAGGACGTCAACCCTTGCAGGCAGCTGCAAACCTATATCCGCAGCCATTTGAAGGACGATCTGAGTCTGACCCAGCTGGGCAATATCACCGGCTACAACGGCGACTACCTCAACCGTATGTTCCGCCGGGAAACGGGCGAACCCATCGGACGCTATATCGCGGCCTGCAAGCTGGAAAGGCTGCGGAGTCTTCTGCAAAACCCGGATATGACCATCGAACGGGCCGCGTGGGAGGTGGGCTTTACCTCCCGCTCCTATTTCAATAGATTTGTCCGCCGGGAAACCGGAATGTCGCCCAATTCTTTCCGGGAAACGCTACTGGGCGAAGCCAGATCGGAAAATCGGTCTGAAGCTCAGACAACGGGGGAAGTCCATGCTTTTGATACGGAGAAATGAGGAACCTCAGCTACGCCGGAAAACCGCCTTCCAGGCTTTACAAACAAGGGGGAGCGGCGCTATCATCAGCGTACGGGAATGAAGTTCTCCCGAGGGCAACCTGAACCGCTTTTTCAAAGCTGATGACTTCTGTGACGAATGGTTCGCAGAAGGGCGTCGGCTTTTTTGGTTTTTAGAATAGAAGCTGCAGACGGAAACACGGGAAAATATCTATATAATGACCATGGTAATTCTATGTAGGCGCTCTCAAAAAAACATTGCACACCAAAACAATGTTTTGCGTTACTGGACCCCGGCGACCGATCATGCAGGAGGATAAACGATCATGAAAAGAGTAGTTGTGTTCACATTGGTAACGTTACTGATTCTTTCCTTAGAGGCGCGATCAGCGCCGGGCGGTCCGCGCCCAACGCCCCCTTTCACATCGTTCAGCAGGCGGATGCGGCTACTGCGGTTCAGAAGATCCAGCGACGAATCCACATATAAAGAACTGAAATATTCGCTGGAGCCATCCTGCATGGAATACAGCTTAGGCAGAAAATCCTCCTTTGCCCGCAGATATTCCATCGTCGAAAAGCTCCGCGTGCCGGAAAGCCTTCGGATCGCGTCAGAGTCGCACTGCAGAAGCGTCGCCAGATGATTGAGCCGATCCTCGAAACGGGTCAGCTCCCCACAGCTTTCCTCAAAGGAATCCCCGTTCCTGCCGATGGCGCTGGAATAAGATGCGTGGTACAAGTTCCATAAATACGTATAGTCCACAAAGAAACAGGCACAGCAGCAGTGTACTGACCGCCAGCAGATATTTGGTGCGGATGGAAGCGTTACGGCAGCGGACGGACAGGCTCATGAGCGGTTCTTCCTTCTATGCTCCCGGTATTCATTGGGCGTTGCGCCTGTTTCCTGCCGGAACAACTTGGAAAAATAATGGGCGTTATTGTAGCCGCATTGAGCTGCCACCTCCGCGATGGGCAGATTGATTGCCGGGCCGCTTCGACGTGCGCCTCCGTCATCACCCATTTAACCGTATGGCCCGTATAAAGGTATATGGGAAAAAAGATCATTGTTGTCGGCGATGATGAACAAGTCAGTCCTCTGTCCGTTGGGCTTGATGAAGCAAAAATGCAGAATTTGATGAATATGCTCATCAAAGATAAGATACCGAACGCACATTTGTGGGATGCAAAGACTTCGCTGTATGATATAGCGGCACAGGTCTATCAACCGCTGATGCTTCGGGAACACTTTCGCTGTGTGCCGGACATCATAGGCTACAGCAATCTGCTCTCCTACAGAGGAAAAATCAAGCCTTTACGTGAAGCGGGAAGTTCTCCATTCAAAACGGCAGTTGTGCCTTTTCGCATAAATGGCGTACGAAAAGGACGCAGCAAAACGAATGAGGAAGAAGCGGATGCAATCGTTGCTTTTATGCCTGGCTATCATGCCGAGTTTATTTATTCTATGATAGATGGTTGCACCATTCCACAAAAATTAGGCGCACAAAGCCGAAACCGGCCGTTTTCATAATAGGGCATTTATCGTGTGCGCGAAGGAAAAATCTATTTGTGAGCCTTCTCGTGTATTCCTGCAAATCTAAAGGGCAAAAGAGGTATGGAGGACGCATTTTTGCATGAAAACAAACAAGCCTATCCTTTCGGATAGGCTTGTTTGCACCAACTAATGTCGGTTTTCATGGTGCGAATGTTCTTATAGGAGTTATCCAAAAGTCATTATTTTACAACGGTTTGCGGATGGTCACAAGCAGTATTTACCTTCTTTCTATCACTCAAAATTAAAAAAAATGAATCATTTGGAGGTCGAACTATGCCTCATAAGACCCTTGCCATCGTAAACCAGAAAGGCGGAGTGGGCAAGACCACCACGACCGCGAACCTGGGCATCGGGCTGGCAAACAGCGGGAAAAAGGTGCTGCTGGTGGACTGCGATCCGCAGGCGTCTTTGACTGTCAGTTTGGGCCATTCCCAGCCGGACGAACTGGAAGTCACACTGACGGACCTGCTCAAAAAGATACTGCTGGACGAGCTTTTTCAGCCGACGGACGGAATCCTTCATCATAAAGAGGGCATTGACCTGCTGCCTGCCAATATCGCCCTTTCCGGCATGGAGGTCTCGCTGGTAAACGCCATGAGCCGGGAAACCATCCTGAAGCAATATCTGGAATCCATCCGAAAAAACTACGATTATGTTCTCATCGACTGTATGCCTTCTCTGGGGATGCTGACCATCAACGCCCTGGCAGCCGCTGACAGCGTCCTGATTCCCGTACAGGCGCAGTACCTTCCGGCCAAGGGCATGGAGCAGCTTTTGCAAACCATCGGCAAGGTACGTCGGCAGATCAATCCATCCTTGCAGATTGACGGTATTCTTCTGGAAATGGTGGACAACCGTACCAACTACGCGCGGGATATGGCAGCTCTGCTCAAGGAGACTTATGGCGGAAAGCTCCATATTTTCGATGCGGAAATACCTCATTCCATCCGGGCGGCGGAGATCAGTGCCGAAGGAAAGAGTATTTACGCCCACGATCCCAACGGAAAGGCAGCGGAAGCCTACCGCAATCTGACAAAGGAGGTGCTGGGCCTTGAAAAGCAGCGCGCGCAACGTGAAGCTGGCCTCGGTCGATGATCTTTTCACCACAGAGGAAAACCGGCAAGAGCTTCAGGCGGACGCCAAACGGGAAAAGGTGCAGATGATCCCCCTTGCAGAGCTGCATTCCTTTCGGAATCACCCTTTCAAAGTCAAGGATGACGAAGCCATGGCGAACACCGTGGACAGCGTGAAACAGTATGGCGTACTGGTTCCCGCCATCGCCCGGCCTTTGGAAAGCGGCGGGTATGAGCTGGTGTCCGGCCATCGCCGCCATCATGCCAGCGAGCTGGCGGGGCTGACGGAAATGCCGGTCATTGTCCGTGATTTGGACGATGACGCCGCCACGATTATCATGGTGGACAGCAATTTGCAGCGGGAAACGCTGCTGCCCAGCGAGAGGGCATTTGCTTATAAGATGAAACTGGAAGCCATGAAACATCAGGGATTGCGTTCTGATTTAACTTCGTCCCAAGTTGGGACGAAGTTACAGCGTACTGATGAAATACTTGCTGATCAGACAGGTTCTAGTCGCAATCAAATTCAGCGTTTCATCCGCCTGACCGCCCTCATCCCAGACCTGCTGAATCTTGTGGACGAAAAGAAAGTGGCTTTCAATCCTGCCGTGGAACTGTCCTATCTGAAAACCGAAGAACAGGTTCTCCTGCTGGACGCCATGGAAAGCGAACAGACAACGCCATCGCTGTCGCAAGCCCAACGGCTGAAAAAATTCAGTCAGGAAGGGAAGCTTTCGGTGGACGTGATGCGCGCCATCATGTCCGAAGAAAAGAAGCCCGAGATGGATAAGCTGATTTTTACCAGCGCCAAGCTCCGGCAATATTTTCCAAAGTCTTATACGCCTCAGCAAATGGAAAATACCATTCTCCGGCTGCTGGAACAGTGGCAGCGAAAGCGTCAGCAGGAAGCGGAACGATAAATAAAACACAGAAGAAGGGAGGGGGAAGGGATGGCAGTTTTCCGGGTAGAGCGCACCCGCGATTACACGGTCATGTCCAACCATCATCTGAAAAACCGGTCGCTGTCGCTGAAAGCGAAGGGCCTTCTATCCGTCATGCTTTCGCTGCCGGACGAATGGGACTATACCCTTCGCGGGCTGGCGGCAATCAGTAAGGAAGGCGTGGATGCCATCCGGGAGGCGATTCGGGAACTGGAGGATGCAGGCTACATCGTCCGCTCCCGCGGGCGCAATGAAAAAGGACAGCTTTCCGGCACGGAGTATGTGATTTATGAGCATCCGCAGCAGAAAGCAAATGCACCTATGTTGGATTTTACCACACAGGAAAAATCCGTTGTGGCTGATGAAGCCAAAGGACATTCAGCAGCTGAAAAACCGTTGAATTCCAACACTTCCGGGGTAGCTCCCGGCTCTTGCGAAACGTCCGACAACAGCGGGAAAACACCTATGTGGGAAAATCCAACGTTGGAGAATCCAACATTGGAAAACCCTACGTTGGAAAATCCAACGCAATTAAATACTAAGAGATCAAAGACGAATTCAGAAAGTAAAAAACAAACACCTTCTTCCATCCATCTATCCATCCCCTCCCCCTCTCTGTCTGCACAGACGGAAGAAGGGATAGGAGAAAACCAGGTCAGAAAGTACCGAAATCAGGTAAAACGGAACATCGACTATTTCGAGATTTCGGAGGACTACGCGGCCAATCTGGAACAGCTGGACGAAATCGTCGATCTCATGGTGGAAACCCTCTGCTCTACGCGCCCGACCCTGTCGGTTGCCGGGGACAATCTCCCGGCTTCGCTGGTCAAGGAACGGCTGCTCAAGATCAACTGTATGCACATCCAGTATGTCATGGACAGCCTGAAATCCAACACCACGCCCGTGCGCAACATCAAGCGCTATCTGCTGACCGTGCTGTTCAACGCCCCCGCCACCATCGACCACTACTACTCGGCGCAGTTCCGGCACGAATACTACCAGCAGGCGCAACGGTGCCGGGCAGAAGGGTAATTTTTTCAGGAGGTTTGTTCCATGCAGGAAGACATCGAAAACAGGGCGGTCGCTCTGGCCATTAAGAGCGTCAAGCTCACAGGTCACGGGCTGAAGGTCGCCATCGCCAAGTATCTGGCCCATCGGAAAGAGCAAAAGCTGCACACGGCTCCCACGGGCCGTCAGACGGTTAAACAGCTGATGCGGCAGGGACAGAGCGTGTCCAATATCGAGATCACGGACGGAAATATCAAGTCCTTTCAACGGGTAGCCCGCAAATACAGCGTGAATTACGCGCTGAAGAAAGACACTTCGGGAGAAATCCCCAAATACCTGGTGTTCTTCAAGGCCAGGGACGCTGACGCTCTGACCGCCGCCTTTCAGGAATACGCCGCCCGGGAAATCAAACGGGAAAAGAAAACCACGATTCAGGAGCAGCTTCAAAAGGTGCAGACCAAAAGAAAAACACGGGAGCGCGCAGAGAAGCCCAGACCGACCCAACTGCCCGAAAGATAATCCTTACAGGAGGGATGCCCTATTCCAAAACAACAAAATTTTCGAGAACAGGCACTTGCCGTTTTGGCCGTCTTCCTGCTGCTTGCAGGTATGGCGGCCTTTTTTCTTCCCATTGCAGCCACGGAAAAGGAAATCCAGCAGGATACGGAGGATTACGCCCTGCTGAGGGGCCAACTGACCGGCACGGCTTCCCCAAGTCCTGCCCCAGCACTCACGCCGGCAGTTTCCCAAAATGAAAAGCAGCCATTTGTTCCATTGCCGCCAACGAGTACGACTGCGGAACCCCGGCACACGGCTGCGGACTTTGCCGCCTGTCAGGAGATGAACCCTGATTTCATCGGCTGGCTGCGAATTTCAAACACCCCTATCGATTATCCGGTGGTCCAATCGGATGATACCGATTACTATCTCCACCATACTTTCACCGGGAAGGAAAGTTATCTGGGAACGCTGTTTGCGCTGGAAAGAACGAATTTTCAAACCCCAAGCCAAAATATCGCCATTTACGGTCATCATCTCCGAAGCCATGCGCAGGCCATGTTCAGCTCCCTGATGGAATATAAGGAGCCAGGCTTTTATGAGAATCATGCAACAATTTATCTGGATACGCTCTACCACACAGGCACTTACCAGATTTTTGCCGTTCTTCATATGCGAAATGGCGACTGGGAACCCTCCACGCCAGACTTTAACAGTGACGAGGCGTTTCCTGCCTTTATAGCCCGTGCAAAGACGCTGTCCCTGTATGATACCGGCGTGGAAGTTCATGAAAAAGATTCTATTCTGACCCTTATCACCTGCGACCGCAGCTTTGACGGCCAGGACGGACGGCTGGTCATCATGGCGGTGGAAAAATCAGAACCCAGGAAAGGATGAAAAGCGTGTACACCAAGAAAAGAAAGAAAATTATGGCGCTGCTGCTGGCAGCCGCAATGCTGATTTCTGTTATAAGCTTTGCCGAGGAACTGAAAGTGCAGCCGGCAGAAGATGCCGCAATGGACGAAAGCTTCATCGAGGATGAAGCTGACTTCAAATCAGAACCCACGGTGGAGGATTTGCCCTTGGAAGAAGCCGAATCCCAGCCCCCTACAGAGGAATCCCCTGACGATGAACCCGCAGACGAACCGGAACCAGTTCCCAATGAGACGCTGGTCTCTGCCGGCCTGGAAAGCTGGATTGCCGTCAAAGGTCATGCGTATGTGACAACGTCAGGCACTACCGAGGTCTATCCTTCGGCAGACAATGGAGTCCCCTTTTTCAGCCTTTCCGGCGGTGCTGTACTGCTGGCAACGGAGCTGATCCGCCAAGCGGATTTCAGCCGTGTTAAGATCTGGTGGATCACCGGGGAGGAGGAAGCCCTCACTGGATATGTGGCAGAAAGCGCCCTGTCCGAACCCATCCTGACAGATGAGGAAGCCAGTGCATTGGCGGGCATACGGTCTGCGGCCTGGACTGCCACGGACGCTGGCGAGCTGCTTGCCTTTACGGCAGCGGGTGAAAAAATCGAAGCAGCTGCCAAAACGCCTTTTGAGAACCCTCTCTTGGAAAAACCTGAAGAAAAAGAAGAACCGGCAGAAGACATTCTGCCGGAAGAACCATCCATTATTCAGCCGGGCGACTACCGCGCTGTTACTCCGGCCACGAAGGTCTATTCCCGCGTGGAGGAAATCGCCGATGAAGAGAGCTGCATGGGCGTTTTCATAACGGACGCTGTGGTGCAGGTAGAAAGGATGGAGCAGGACGCCCAAAACCGCTGCTGGCTGCTGGTGCGTTATCTTTATGGAGATGATTTTGCAGATGGTACGCTGAAATGGGCAGATACGGCCACCGTCTATGTGCTGGCCAGTGAAACGGCTGCCACGGATGCGCAGGCCCTGACGGTTACGGACTATGCGCTGCCGGACCTGCCGCAGACTTTCAGCCTTCGTTCTGCCAGCCCCATGAAGGGGTTCAGCCTGAAAACCATCCATGCGCCCATTCCGTCCTTTTCTGTGGGACAAAGCGGGCTGTACGGCAGTTCCGGAAAGGACAGCGACTATCTGCAAATTGCCAAATCGCCGGATCACGGTACGATTTACGCTACGCCCCATTATTTGGAGGGCTTTACTGTGTATTGCCTGGAACACAATCTTTCCGGGCCCGGTGAAAACATCTACGGCGGGGGCCAGCAGCCCAAAGGTCCCTACCTGATCGTAGATATGGATTCCTATCGCAGCAACCCCGGCTATTCCAGCATTCTCTATCACGAATCCACATTGCACGCCATCGGCTGGGTGCTTCGGCATACCTATCCCTTTATGGCGCTGGATCGCAGCGATTCGGATAATCTTACCTGGTCGCGCGTGGCGGGTCAGTTCGCCATCCGGCAGGTCATCCGCGAAATGGAGGGAGCGCAATACGTCCGTTCTTACTGGAATATGGATAACTTTTACCGGGCCAGCGGACAGGCTCCCGCCGTTTATCTGGAATACGCCCGCTGGCTGGCGGCAAACGGCATTGCCCGGGGCAGGATCACTGGCGATATCCAGGTATCCGGCCAATCCACCCGTCTTTCCGGCAGCGCTTATGTGGGTACGGTGACCCTGACCACCGACGCGGACCGGATGCGCATCCGCAAGTCTGCCATCCGCCTTACCGGCAACAGTGCCGGTGCAGATGACCGCTATTACTATCTGAACAGCGGCGATACCCTTTCCATCACCTCCAGTCAAATCCCCTTTACCATTACTGTAGAATCGGTTTCCTCCGAAGAGGAAGAAGCCAGCTTCCTGGTAGGCGTTCCGTCCGCAGCCATTCAAAAGGTGCTGATTCCGCAGCAGGGCGTGCCCTATCATCTGAAGTCCCTCTCTCTTACCTTTGAAGTACCCATGGGATCGATAGCGGTCATGAAAAAGGACGTTCAGACAGGCGCGGCACTGGCCGGAGCTGTGTATGAACTGCTGAACCCGGCAGGTACTGTATTGCAAACCCAGACCACCGGGGCGGATGGCGTTGCCTCCTTTCCGAATCTTCAGCCCGGAAACTACCTTGTTCGGGAAAAAGCTGCGCCCCAGGGCTATACGATATCCGTAAACCATACGCAGAACGTAACGGTCACGGCAGGTTCTTCTTCCACCGTAACCTTTGCAAACGACACAGCGACCGCCAGAATCCGCATCGTCAAAAAAGACCAGCTGACCAAAGAGCCGTTGGCAGGCGCGGAGTTTACCGTCACACGCCTTTCAGCTCCCGCTGGAAGAAACGGTGTGGATGAAGTTGTCGCCGTATTGACTACCGGCGCAGACGGCTGTGCCGAAACCGGCTGGCTGGACTGGGGCAGATATCGAATTGACGAAACCAAAGCGCCTTCTCATTTTGTGGACAGTCATTTTTCTGCCGAAATCGACGCCTATGAGAATGGCAAAACGTATCAGATGGAGGTGGAAAACGAACCCACAAAGGGATGGATCCGGCTCACCAAAACGGACCGTCTGAATGGCAATCCCATAGAGGGCGTCACTTTTGACATTCTTTATGAGGACACATCCGGCGAAAAAATTGCCGCCACCATGGCGACGGACTCAAACGGCGTTGCAGTTTCCCCGCCGCTTCACAAGGGCCGGTATGTGGTGCGGGAGCATGGCGCGACAACGGGCTATGTTTTTGAGGAAATCTCGTTGGACGCTGCTGTAAAGCCGGATGAAATCACCGAACTACAAGCCACAAACCAGCCGGTGCAGGTCAAACTCAAGCTGTACAAGCGCGATGCGGAAGAATATGACGGAGACAATCCCAATGCAGAGGGCCGCAGTCGAAAGGAACTTCCGAAGCCCTACCGCATCAGCGCTCCGGCTACCCGCGGCGACGGCGTTCTGACGGGGGCGGAGTTCCGGCTTTTGGCAGGCGAGAACATTCGGAACCGTCAGGGAGAGGTGGTTTATGAAAAAGGCGCTGTGGTGATGGAAGCGCTTAAAACCCATGGAGAGGATGCGTCCGTTACTACGGGAGAACTTTGGCCGGGATTGTACGAAGTGGAGGAGGTCACGCCGCCCGCAGGCTATCAGCCCAGCAGCAAGCACTTCTTCGTGGATGCCCGATGCGCGGCTTTGCAGTCCGCAGAAGCCGTTATGACGTATGAAGGGCTGAAAACCAACGAAATTCTGTACGGTGCTTTCGGAATTGTGAAATTCACAGGAGAACAGGAAAGCCACAGCGGCGCAGGGGTGATCGAAACGCCGGAAAAGGGCGCGGAATTTGAAGTGTATCTGAAAAGCGCAGGCAGCTATGAAAACGCCCGAGACATAGAGCGTGATTATCTGGTAACGAATCGATATGGGCGTGCCACAACCAAAGCCCTGCCCTACGGCGTATATGTGCTGCGGCAGACCATTGGCAAGGAAGGATATGCCATGATGCGCCCCATGGACGTGCGAATCGATGGCACAGAAAATCGGAAAGACCCGCCCACGCTGATTCTGAATAATCAGGCTCTTCACTACCGGCTGCGAATGGTCAAAATTGACGCGGAAACTGGCAAACCGATTGCTCTGGCGGGAACTGCCTTCAAACTGAAGGATGCAAACGGCTGCTATGTGACCCAGCAGGTTCGCTATCCTACGCCGATGAAACTGGACATCTTTCTCACCAATGAAAACGGCGAGGTCACCTTGCCGGAAACCGTTCCATGGGGACAGTACTTTATAGAGGAAATCAAGGCTCCCGAAGGGTACTTGCTTCTTTCGGAAAGAGTGGAGGTTTTCCTTGGGCACACAGGAGATACGGCCGGCGAAAGCTACGAGGTGACGGTTGAAATTCCCAATACGCCGGTCAGGGGAAAATTTCTCGTGGAAAAGAAAGGCTTGCAGCTGACCGGCTTTGAAACGCGGACGGACGCCTATGGTCATGAAATACAGCAGCCGGTCTATGAAGAAGGCTGTCTGGCCGGGGCGGTCTTTGAGATTCGTGCGTCTGAAACCATCACAGGAAAAGACGGCACTGTCTGGTATGAGAAAGGCGAATTGGCAGATACGCTTGTCACAACGGCAGAGGGAGTCATGGCTTCCCAGACGCTGCCGCTGGGTAAATATTACCTGATAGAAACGGCTGCTCCAGAAGGATATGTTCTGGATTCCACCCGCCATGAGGTGGAGCTTGCCTGTACGGACAACCAAACGCCGGTTGTCACAGCCACCCTTTCGATCCGCAATGATTTTCTGCCTGCGGAAATCAACCTGTACAAAGAAAAGGAGGCATTGCAGACAAAACCTCATGCCGATGGGACGATGACGCAAGTTCTGGAGAACGAACCCGGAGAGGGATTTGTTTTCGGACTGTATACGGCCAAAGATCTCCTGTTCCCCGGCGGAACGCTCATGGCAGATACGCTGCTGGCTACCGGTGCGACCGATCACGAAGGCAAGCTGACCTTGGAGGGCCGCTATCCCCATGGCGAGTACTACATCCAAGAATTGTTTGCCCCTGCCGGATGGAAGCTGAACCCGGCTGCTTTCCCTGTTACGCTTGATTCTTCCGTTCAGGAGAATGGCGTCATTCGGGTTCAGCTGTCTGAAACGATTCACGACGAATTGATTTATACCGAAGTCACCCTGACCAAGACCGATATCGCAGGCGCAAAGCCCCTTCCCGGCGCAGAAATCGAAGTGAGAAATGACCAGAACAAGGTGATCTATAGGGCCGTCACCGATGAAAACGGCCAGATTCCCCGCATTCCTGTCACACCGGGCCGCTATACCTTCCACGAGGTACTGGCCCCTGACGGCTACGCCCTTAGTGAGGCGGAACGATCGTTCACGGTGGATGAAAGCGGGGATGTGATCGGCGATACCGTCCTTCAGGACGACTACACCCGCGTTACGCTGCTGAAGCAGAATGAAAACGGTCTGCCGCTGGCAGGGGTGGAGTTTGCTCTTCAAAAAGAGGACGGTTCCACGCTGATGACGGCAGTGTCGGACGAACTTGGCATCGTGACCTTTGAGAAAATTCCCTTTGGCAGCTATACCATCGTGGAAACAGCGCCCCTCTCCGGGTATCTTCGCAGCGGAGTCAACGTCTGTCTGACGGTGGACGGCAGCTTTGTGAATCCAATCCAACCCTTGGCCACCATTGTCAATCGGCCTATGGAAATCCTGCTGCATAAGGTGGATCCCGAGGGAAATCCGCTGACAGGCGCGGTCTTTGCACTGCTCAATGGGCAGGGCGAGACGGTCCAGACCGCTGTTTCCGATGAAAACGGCAGGGTACGATTCACCTCCATTCCCTATGGACAATATACCCTCCGGGAAATGGAAGCTCCCGCTGGATTCAACCGGATGGAAGACTTTTCCCTGGTGGTGGACGACAACCTGACCCAACCGCTGACGTATACCTGCGTAAACATTCCCAATCATTACGAATTTTTGAAGACGGATTACCGGAAGAAACCGTTAGCAGGGGGAAAATTTGCGCTGGAGAACGCTGAAGGACAGCTACTGCAAGAGCTGGTATCCGATGAAAACGGCGTTGTCCGTGCGACTGGCCTTGCACCGGGACGTTATGTCATTCGTGAGATACAAGCACCGGAAGGCTTCAACCGAAGCGAGGAAACCATTGAACTGACGATAGACGAGCAGTATGTGCCACCCAGGGAGTGGTACTGCTTCATCAACTACTCGGGGATTCAGACGGGCTTTGAGATGACCATGACCCCCGTTATGTGGACAGGCGCCGGGCTGATGCTGACCGCATTTATAGTTTTGTGCGCAAAACGAAAAAAGCGGCGCAGGTAAGCCGGGGCGTTCACGTAACCGGGCAGGAGACCAACCCCTCCTGCCTGTTTCCATGTTCCAAAATCATTGGAAGGAGTGGAACAATGAATCCCAAAAGAAAGAAAATCATCCTTTCCAGCGTTCCCTATGTGTTTGTGGCGCTTTTCGCCACAAAGCTGGGTCTTGCCTGGCGGTTGGCCGAAGGAGCGGATGCATCTGCCAAGCTGCTGAATTTGCTGGATACGCTGACAGTCGCTTTTTCCAGTCCAGCGCCCAGCTTTCATCCCTTCGATCTGTGCGTGGGAATCATTGTTGCCGGTATCTTTCGCGCTATCGTCTACGTCAAGAGCAAGAATGCTAAAAAGTATCGGAAAAACGAGGAGTACGGCTCGGCCCGCTGGAGTGCATAATTTTAAGTGTAAAAGACACATACATGGACGCACAGGAGGTTATGCACATGACTGATTATAGCAAAATTA
>ERZ827168.906-NODE-906-length-44125-cov-3.741366_pt1 | contig 44125 bp, 38 predicted proteins | sample MGYA00519868_ERZ827168 | MGnify/ENA primary metagenome ERZ827168 (study PRJEB31778, sample SAMEA3449271) | human gut metagenome | biome: human gut; feature: human-associated habitat; material: faeces | place: United Kingdom | collected 2010/2012 ...
TTTTTACGCGCCCGCGCCGCTTCGGCAAGACGCTGAATATGAGCATGCTGAAGTCCTTTTTTGAGATCGGTTCGAACAGAACGCTGTTTGACGGTTTGGCGATCTCCAGGGAAACGGCGCTGTGCGAGGCGCACATGGGCAGGTTTCCGGTTGTGTTCGTGTCGCTTAAAGGCGTGGATGGGCTGACGTTTGATGAGGCCTATGGGATGCTGCGGCGCATCTTGCGGTCGGAATTTTCGAGGCTTGGCTTTCTGAAGCAGAGCGAGCGTATAGCTGAAGATGACAAACGTCCGTTTGAACGTTTTCTGAAAGAACAGGACACGATGGATGACGTGCAGGAAAGTCTCAAGATGCTCTCCAGCCTGCTGTATCAGCACTACGGCCAGAAGGTAATTCTCCTCATCGACGAATATGATGTACCTTTGGACAAGGCGTTCCAGCACGGCTATTACAAGGAGATGGCTGCGCTGATCCGTAGCCTGTTCAGCCGGGCGCTCAAGACGAACGATTTCTTGCAGTTTGCGGTGCTGACGGGATGCCTGCGGGTATCGAAGGAGAGCATCTTCACGGGATTGAACAATTTCAAAGTGCTGTCCATTGCGGACAGCCGCTTTGATGAGCACTTTGGTTTCACGGATGCGGAAGTGAAGCAGCTTCTCGAGGATTACGGCCTTTCGGATCATTACGATGAAACGAAGGACTGGTACGACGGCTATCGGTTCGGTCATACGGATGTGTATTGCCCTTGGGACGTGATCAACTATGTGGATTTGCTTCGCGACGATCCGCAAGCCGAGCCGCAGGCGTTCTGGATCAACTCCAGCGGGAACGATCTGGTGAAGCGCTTTGTGGACAAGGCGGACAAAACCACGCAGGATGAGATCGAGCGGCTCATTGCCGGGGAGGCCATTGAGAAGGCGGTTCGGCTGGAGCTGACCTACGGCGAGGTCGACAACAGCATCGACAACCTGTGGAGCGTGCTGTTCACGACGGGGTATCTGACGCAGGCGGGGCGCGTCGAACGCGGCGTGTATAAACTGATTATTCCCAACCGCGAGGTACGGGAGGTGTTCGTATTCCAGATTCAGGAATGGTTCAAGAATACCGTCGTCCGGGACGAGAAGCCCATGCAGGCGTTCTGTCAGGCGTTTCTGGACGGCAACGCCGAAGAGATTCAGCGGCGGCTGACGATCATCCTTGGCAAGATGATCAGCATCCTGGACACGAAGGCCAAGGACGATCAGAAGGAAAACTTCTATCACGGCCTGCTGCTGGGGCTTCTCAGGAGCGAGCCGAACTGGCTGATTCTGTCCAACGTGGAATCCGGAGAAGGCTTCAGCGATATTCTCATCGAGCCGGAGGATCCTGACGCGGGCATGGTCATCGAGGTGAAGTATTCGCCGACGCTGGCGGGCATGGAAAGCGCATGTCAGGCGGCAATGGCGCAGATCAAGGAAAAGCACTACGATGAACGCCTGCGTAACGAGGGGCGAGAGAACATCACGGCGTTCGGCATCGCCTTCTGGAAAAAGCGCTGCCGGGTCTGCTTTGAAAAATTGGATAGATGAAATTGATTCCTCCGCGGCGATTGCTGCGGAGGTTTTTTCGTTTGCCTGCATAGACCACAGACAGCACCTCGGAATTATCCCAAGGTGCAGCTGTGACTCATGCAGGCTTTTTTTGTTATGTAGTTAATGAGTTACGAAATCAGACTCCCAAACCATACAAAATGGCTTTCAGTTCTTTTACCATTCGAGTAAGAATCTCCTGTTCGACCGCATTGCAATCCAAGAGTAAGCGATGAATCTCTGAATCAGCGGTGGAAGCGGAATGCGTTAAGCTGTCGACGAGCAGATCGTCAAGAGACACGTTCAAAGCATTCGCGATGTCAACCAGTGTCTCCAGACTGGGGCGTCCAATGGCTGCTTCGATGACGCTGATGTGCTTTCGGGTCATATTGAGCTGTTCAACGAGAGCCTCCTGTGTAATCCCAGCCTGCTTTCGGGCATTAGCGATGCGTTTGCCCAGCGTTTCATAATCAATAGGCATGCCTTTTCTCCTTCATCCAAACCTGCATAAGACTGATTCGATTATCGCTTATGGGGATAGTCATGACAACCGAGTGTGTGAGTTTCTAAGACCGCAAAGCCATGCGCCTCCATGCCCTCAGCGGCAGCTTTCACAGCGTTTTCATACACGGTGGCATCTCTATTCCCATAGCGCTTATTCCCGACATACCGAATCCCGCCCCGCCACCAGCGATTTTGATGTCTGATGTCCGAAATGTGTCCGGTCGTTGTGCAAATTGCTGTCATTTACGCCGAAATCGCACAGGATTTTCGTGCAGAATACCCTGCACTTCCCATGCACCGAACATTTGACCTCTGGTTTTGGAGATGAGCACATTATATTGTGCTTACTCCATATTCAGCTACTATATATTGATTTTCTCGCCATTTGCGCCCTGAAATGGCTGTAAGAATATGCAAATACAAAAAAGCTCCGAGCCAACCTATAGATTGGTCTCGAAGCTAACTTTGGTTATGAAGATGACGTTTTTTGCTTCCTCATCATTGGTTTTGGAGATGACGACAGTTGCTGTATTCCACAGCGTTGATTTTGGGGATAGATGTGACTGCCGCGTACTTCAATGCCGTTTTATCCCTTGCGCCGGCTCTTTTTTCTCATTTTGAGCGCAACATTTCAGTGCTGTAGCGCGTCTCAGCGTCACCCGGCATTCTTCTCCGTAGCAGCGGTGTTCGTTTCTTTTCTTTCCAGCTGAATCGCCTGCCGAAGGTCAAATTCGATCAGGTTCTGTTCCGTGACTATGCGTCCCGGCACTCGGTAGGAGTGTGCTATTTCCCAGCGCCCATCTCTGTAAAGCAGGCGAACCAGCGCCTTGCTCTTGATTTCGCAGCTGTCTCCCAATTTCAGTCTTGGGCTTCGGTGCGAACCGGGCGCTTCCTCTTTGCACGCCTGAATCGCAAACTGCTTCTCGGATGAATTATAGAGGAACCGATAAAAGGCTGGCCAGTGCAAATCCTCCAGCGCACTCTTGAAAACCGTAATTCTCCCGTCTGCGAAACTAAACGTTATGTAGCGTACATCAGGATGCCACGCCTTCTGTGGCCTGTCGCTCATCCTACACCCCTCCTCGGCTCATGAGTTCTGCCTTGTGAGCATTCCAGACGTTACATAGCCGTCCATCTGTCTGATTTCCGAATCCAGCGCATGCTGTTCCACTGGCACGCCAAAAGTACCCGCGATATCATCCGGGTAGAAGCCTTTTTTCGCAGTTCCAGCTTTCGCTTCTGTCTGCTTGGACTCGCCCTCTCCGTTTTCGCTGGATTGCCGGCCTTCATGAAAGATTTCCGGCACCAGCAGATCGAACACATACAGCGTTATTCCCTCAAAGCAAATCCGATAGCCCAGTATCTTATACCGGCAGGATTTGTCCCAACCCATTTCATTATAGACCAATTCCGAAAATGGGCGGCAGGACATTTTCCTGCTCTTTCGCTTGTCCGGCTTTTCGATGCACCAACGCAAGGCGTCTTTGTCATTCTCGTTGCAGCCTCGCACTACCAGCCTTTTCAGTTCCTTATTGAACATGACATGCACATACACCACATTCTCCAGTCCGGTAATACATGCCGTATTAAATGTAATGCTGTCATTTCGAATGACGATTGCCGGATCCCGCAGATGGGCGAAAAGCTCCTTTCGAACCACCTGGTATCCGTCATACGAAAATGTTCGTTCCAGTTCTTCCTGACGCTCTTCTCTCGCGGCGTCCTGCTTCGTCAAAGCTTCCTCTTCAAGCATCCGCGCTCAACCACCCTTCCATAATTCTTTCCGCTTCATGCAGCATCCCGCGCATGTCCTCTGCCATGAAGAGGTTGTATTCCTTAAGTTCCGTAGCCGGCCGCAGAACGTCCCAGTTCCCGGCATAGTGCCGCTGCTCCAGCAGTTCCGCCCGAGCGATACTGTGAATCGGTCTTCCAAACGTTCCAGCCCATTCCGGCGGGAAAATGTAAATGGCTTTGCTGATGGCCTTTCCTTCCGATTCCTCCGCAGTCTTTGGCGGCAGAACAATTTTCTCCACCTTGATCATTTCCGGCTCATCCAGTTCAAAGAGCATAAGCTTGTCGCCATCGTTTTCTATGAACTCTCCCCGGAAGCGATAGCGGATTTCCCGCTCCCAATCCATGATGTCAAACAGCGTTCTCGCCAAACCTTTGCAGCCAACGGAGGTGGCGCACCATCGCCCTGCCTTCAGCCTTCCCCAGCGAATCGCATTCGGGTTGTCCTTCGAACACGGTCGAATCGCAATGCTGCGGTTTACCGAATTCAGAAGAAGTTCTACATACTCCACATTCTCAAATTTCTGCAGACACGCCGTATTAAAGCGCAGTTTCCCATTGGAAATCGTCATCGCAGGATTCCGAAGCGTAGAAAAATACTGTGCCCGGACAATTTCATAGCCATGCAGCTCAAGCCTGTTGCTCACATTTACTTTTACCGTTTCTTTCGGCGCATCCTTCATCACGCTTTCCGACGCCTTCTGATATTCATCCACCGAGAATCCCATCCAATCCTTGTCAAAGGGCACATACCCTTTCAGGATTCCGTCGGCCACGACGCTCAGCACCGGAAGCGGATGGGATTTCCTGCCATAGCTCCGAGACGCCCTCAGCCGGTTGGCCGCATGGAAGACTTCCCGGCTCACAATCGCCTCGTGATGGTCGCGCTGGCGATACTGCGTCCGATCATTTCGGTTCTTTTTGGATTTGTGCGTCAGGAAATTTGGCGTGAAGGTCTTTCTCGCCAGAACGTCTCCGCAATGCCGCTCATTGGCAATGACTCCGGCCAGGGAAGACGAGTTCCATTCTGTGTTGCCCAGTTTTGTCCTGCGCCCATAATCGGTCAGAAGTTCGGCGATTTCCTTGAACGAATAGCCATTCAGATAGAGATAGAAAATCACCTTGACCGTTTCCGCCTCTTCCGGGTTGATTACCAGGTTTCCGTTCTCATCCCGATCGTATCCCAGAAGCTCTGGGGTAAGAAACAGACCCCGCTGGAATCTGTGATCCACCGACCAGTTCATGATGATCGACTTGGAGTGTGATTCCTCCTCCGCCACGGATGCAAGGATTGTCAGAATCAATCGACCGTTGGTATCCAGCGTATAGATATTGTCGGCTTCAAATTGCACTCCGACAGGAGGTTCCAGATTTTTCAGCGTTTCAATCACCGACAGGCAATCAACGATATTTCTGGCAAAGCGGGCGATGGATTTTGTCAGGATCAGGTCGATCTTCCCGCCCCGGCAGTCTTCAATCATCTGCTGCATCCCTTTTCGATGCTCCAGCGACGTTCCGCTGATTCCCTCATCTATGTTAACGCTGTCTTTGATACAAAGGGAAAGGCCTCCTCCGGCACACAAAGTGCTGGAAAAGGCCTTATTTCATGGGCTTTCGCGGTCCTGCCGCTCCATCCTACGGCGCTGAGAGGACGCATTTTTCTTCCCGTTTTATCTACTTTTGAAAATGGGCTTGAGCCAACTTACCCCCCTCTGCGCTCATTCGAGGAATAATTGAATTTTGTGGCAAAAAATTAAAACTTACCCCCCACTCGGAAAGGCGTATTCTTCCCAGCTTTTTCAGGCAGTTCAAACATTTTGACACATCGTGAGAATTGATATAGAGTTTTCTTCCAGTTGATCTCCTATGTCAAAGCCACGTATTGTGGAAATACTATGAAGTAAACCAGTTAGTTCTTTTTTCAGCTGTTCAACATTTAGAACTCTGCATGCAAAAGGAGCATCTGTCTCTAATAAGAGTCTATCCAATGGCACCGATTTAATGATTTCTTGCCCTCCCTTCGTATTAATCATTCTGGGGTTTATTGAAAAGTAAGCGCCGTTTTCCACAGCTTTTCTGAGTTCGGATTTAGAGCCTGTAAACCAATGAAGTATACAGCGACACGTTTTAAAGGTACAGGAATCCTCCAATATAGATATTGCTATTCCTGCAGATTTTACAGAATGAATTGATAGGCATTTCCTACCTTCATGCGCACATACTTTGCATATTTCTCTAAAGCACGCTAATTGCTGTTCATAACTTGATTTGTAGGCAGGGCTAAAATCAAGGCCGATTTCCCCGATTACATTGCTCTCAACAATATGATTTATAAACAATCTTATTTCATTAGCTCTCTCGCTTATCAGTTGTGGATGTAATCCAAGTCCAACACAAATATTACGACTTCCTTTACAGAAAGTTTTTTCTCGTTTATAAGCCATAGGTGTTGTTCCTACAGCAAAAATTCCTATGTCTTTGGAAGCTGCTAATTCCTGAATCAACGTTTGCATATTTTCCATTAAATCCAAATGAAAATGTGTATCAATCAGCATTGTTCTTCTCCCAGTCTACCCTGAATCCAAGCATCTACTTCCAGAAGACCACGGTAATAAGTGTCGGCCATTTCAGCAAGATAATCATCATTTCCATTAAGCGGACCAGGTTTATGAATCAAAGTGTATTTTGAATTAGGATACTTTTTAACTTTATCGATAGCATACTGGAAGGAACGTATTTGCTCACCAACGGATTCACGATTCTCAATCAATTCGTGAACTTGTGGAAACAGGTATTCTGATGGATCGTCGGAGCCAAAAGCTTTATATATCGCTGCTCTACGTATAATACACGGTAGACAATGGCCACAATGTTGTGCTTTGCCACTTCTGATTTTCGCGCTATTCACAGAAGAGCAAGAAAAAGACTGTCTCAATGCAATCTTTAGTAGCTCTTTATTCCTACATTCTAAAGCCATCTCTCCTTTTGTTTTATTCCAATATGGATTTGAAATTGTATATCCGAATAATTCAGCTATTATGCCATTCCATAGTGTTAGGTAAAATGGATGTGTGGTTCTTGTACTGTGGGATCCCAAACGCAAACAATCAAGAGGAACGTTAATTGCGATAAGACCATTCTCTGGCATATACAAGTGTTTGCAGTTGCTTGTCCCGCTCATCGCAAATAAGGCAATAGCAATAAAAAGGAACGATCTGCTCCTTTGATTCATATCGAATTCTGCAGCCGGGAATTCGACGTTATCGAGATTTGTCCAGTAATACGCATTATCATGGGGTACACTGCTGTATTCTTCATCAAGCACGGAAAGAAGATCCGTTTGCCAATGCCGAACCACGCTCTCACCGGCGTGACTTATTAGCAACGTGGGTTGCTGCTGTTCCATGAAATTAATGGCGGCAATGAGGCTATCCATCCCCCCAGAAAACAGGGACGCATATTGATACTTGTTATTTCTCATATCCTGCTTAACTGTTTCAGCCAGGAGCGTGTCACGTTTAGAAAAATGAATATCCCATATATCACCGGTAAGAAATTTCAACATACGTTCAAAGGTAGCTTTGTATTGATGCCATCTGTCATCAGAGACGGGAATAGTCAAGATAATCTCTCTTGTCCATGAATCTTGAGCTTGCTTCGCACGAGAGATTTTCATATCTGCCATATAGACAAGAATACCAAAGATTATTGCATCAAAGCCGGTCTCTGATGGATATATGTCAAATTTCTTAAGCTCGTCCACAGTCTTCTGCAGACCATATCTTAACGAACCTGTCGGTGAGACAAATGGAATAGAAAGCGTAACAGTGCTGTTTTCAAGGCATGTTGTTGCCTCGATAACGCTCTCCCTCTTCTCAAACGATGCAGTTAAATGATATCTATACATACTCAGTAACCCGCCTCCTCCAAAATCTCAAAGGTGCGATGATAAATATCGTCTGTAATTTCTTGCGCTTTCTTGTTTGTCAGGTTTGCATTTTCACTTTTTACTTGCGCAATAGCGTCTGAGATTGACTGCTCGATAAACTGTTCAACTGCATCCTCAACATGAGAAATCTCATCGAGTGTTTTTGATACCCGAATAGCGTTGTTTGCAATGCCATTCATAATTTGCTGCATAACAACTTTGGCCATGTATTTCTTAAGAATAGCATTTATTTCCTCCTGATTTAAGCTCTCAACAGGCTTGTTCATTATATCTGGATTGTCGACCACGGTATCATAATACGCAGAACGTGATATTCCCTCATCATTGGGCCCGCCATCAGGACATATGAACTCAGCGATCCTTATGAAGAATTCCGATGTTCTTAGGCCTTCAAGAGATTCCAGAGATAATAGCCGAGCGGCATCCCTAAAGCCACCCGAGCCAATGGAATTCAGTATTCCATATAATGCTGCGGTACTTCTTCGTGACGATCCTAATCTCTTTGTTGCATTCGCGCTGCCGCCAAGAGAGCGACTGATGTAATTGGAAATGCCGCGTCTCATTGAGCTGTGATTAGTACCATTGCCTGCAACAAAATGCGTAAAAGAAGTCCGTGGCCCTCTGAAACGATTTGGATCCGCTTCTGGCGGGATAGGCAGTTGGACCGAAATATCAGGATTATTAGTGGCGTCTCCTGTTGATTCGGGGTTTGTGGTGTTATCACCATCTCCGTCAAGCCAAGTCGGGAGAAGCGGGTTATGCCCGTTTTGTCCTTTGTTACGTGTAGATGTTCCCATGATTATTACCTCAATGCATTTTTGGCAGCGGTTTTCACCAAGTGATCATTGGATTGTTCCGAAATCTTTTTCACGAATTCCATTAGTTTCGATCTTTGAGGTGAATCCTTTGGTATACTTTCATCCCATCCGCTTACGGCCCACATACCAAGATTGTCTACAGGCAAAGTAAGGAGGAAGCCCGCTAAGTCTTCCCGCAATTCCGGGCGAATACTGACGAGTTTCTGCATACCCACGATTGGCTTTGGCGCTTTGGAGTCAGATAGCTTTGAAATGAATGCCTCCTCCGAAACTATCCTAAACAAATATTTCGCGTCATTACCTGGCAGTTCTTCAATTTGTTTCTTCCGGCTGACAGTTGTCATGCCGCCATTGCGAACGGCATAAATCAAGTCACGCAGTCTTTCTTCTTTCGAGCTAAAGAAGAAGTCTTCTTTTTCTGTGCAAGCAAAGAAATATGGCCGAAGATCTATTCCTGCTAATGACGGCTCAGCATTTGCCCATGTTACAATTTCATCCTGGCGCAGCATAGATTCAAATTGTCCCTGCTGCGCAGGTTCTGCTTGTTTTGTTTCGCGTTTACTCGATTTCGGTTTTTCTTTTGCATTTTCGGTTGCGGGTGCCGCAGTTTCTACAACCGCTTCGGGTTCAACTTCTGTAGCATCGTCGAAGGATGGGCAACTTCCATCTTCACGTAGTTCTGCAGCGAGAGCCCTATAGAAATCAGGATAGTACTGTTCGGCCAACATCATTTTTGCAAGCACAGGCATTGCAAGCTCATCTTTGCTGAAACCACGATTATAAGCCACTGTTGTTCTAAGCAGGAGCATATTAACATAGCGCTTTATGTTTCTCGGATTGCCGCCGGTATTTTGAGCCAAAATTTTACCAATGCTTTTCCCGATGCGCATAGCATCTATCACAGAATCATATTGATCACCTAAAACTGCTCGGATCTCTTCCGTTGTAAACTGCTCCAAGGCCCAAGGCTTATTCAGTTTTATAATGGCTGCATCAGCCAGTTTCTTAAGAGAATCCACTTCTCCAAGAATTGATTCAACCATTAGGAGTAGAATGTACAATTGCGCTTCCGCTATGCCGATTCTTGGAATATGAAATGGAATCTGGATAAGCTTTTCAAGGTATTTGTCCGAGAAACGATTGTAGTCTAACGTTCTTGTTGTATCCTCGCTCTCCGGCTCCATTACACGGGGAAAGTATTCTTTAACAGAATATCGAATCATTGCATCATCAGCAGCAATAATAAAAGCTGCATGCTCCATTGAAAGGAACATCCTGACAGCCTCTAATGTTTCAATCGCCACTTTGGGCAGGCAACGGTCAAGATCATCGATCAATACTACCAGCTTCTTTATATGAGCGGCCTTATAGAGATCCGCAAAATTTGCACGGAACTCAGACATTTCCTTATAGCTGGACGGTTCTGGCGAGGAATCTTTAAAAAGTTTACCTACGGAATCGAGAAACGAGTCTCTTTTTCCCTGATCTCCAATTGCATCTGCAGCAGATTTCATGAGACCTTCTAAAAGAACTAACGGTGCCGTACCGGTAGCTATAGAGACACCAATTCGTGCTGTGTTTTTGACAATGCTCAATTTATCAATATTCTTCCAGATACGTTTAGAGATAGTCTTGAGTTTTTCAAAGCCTCTTTTTACCGGGTGTTTCTTGTAATACAGCTTTGCCCTTTTCTGCAATGCCTTAACTATAGCGCTCATTAGAGCAATTTTGGCGTCTTCGAAACCTTGATACTGCCAACTATTAAAGCGAACCGTTATGACATCAGAAACAGGGATTGCTGGTTCTTCTTCAGGTGCATCATCTGGATCATCACAGTCCGACCAATCATCCCATTCTTCTTCATCGTCTTCATTATTTGAATCTTCTTTTCTCTCTGCTGTCTGTGGGTTCAACAAGTCTTCGACCATGGCAAGTATGCTTGACTTTCCCGCGCCCCAATCACCATGAACTCCAATAGAAACAGATTCTTTGCTTTCTTCAATAATAGACACAATGGTCTTAGCGATCGCACGATTATTTAGAAGGTCCAATCTGGTTTCATTATCGGATAAGATCATTATTGCCCTTACCACCTTTCGCCAAAGTAGATCTGTTATAGTCCAACCTGTGCAATCGTTCGTCCATCAAGTTTTGTCCACTCTTTTCGACCGTTTGCTGAGCGTCCAAGAATCACAGCAGCGGCGGCAGATACGCTATCAAACAGATGATCGGTAGCAAATCTATTGTTGACAATGATCCCATTCTGCACGAGTTCTTGGCGGAGATCATAGTAACCTTTTTGAAATCCTTCGGTGATCGTTGGAGCAATGATACTGCCAGCCTTAACGAGAATAGCTTCTCCACTCTGCATGAAACCGGTAGCATTACTGCCGCGACCTGCCAGATACCATTCTGCGCTTTCCTCCTGTCCGCAGACTGTCAGGTCCCACTTCTGTTCGAATACAGATAGGAGATATTGCTGACGTTTACTAACGACATCTGGCGTCCACTGATCCTCATTGAGTACCTGTGTTGTTAGCGTATATGATGATGTCCCATTTTTGGTCTGGAAATACTTTTCCTTCTTTATGGAAAAATCATAATTCTGCGCAGCAGAGTTCCGTTGTCTGGTAAGAGGTACCAAGTTGCCGATTCTGTTTAGCCAGTACTTTCGAGAATTCTGGTCTGGCCACAGTTTAATCCATTCGCCGTCGTCGTGAGGATTTTGAGGTAAGACATGTTCAATCGTGAACAACTTTACATTATAGGACGCGCCTCCATCACTCACGAAAGAATCAAGTCTCTGGATAATATAATTTCTCCTCATGGCGGGCATTGAATAAACCTCGCTGTTTAGCGCATCCATGAAGGCTTTCTTTTCCCATTCAGTTAACTCAATTGAGCGCAACGGATCGTTGATGTTCGTATGCGGCCTTGCCTCCATTTCAACAAGAAGCCACTTATATCGATCCATACGATGATTAACATCACGACCTGTTACCAGCAGGTAGGAAGCCAGTCGCTCCAATTTGCGCATGAACCAGAGCATGTATTGCGAATCATTATGATACAATGAAAAGAACTTGATGGCTGGCGGCATCCAGTCATAGTTATTGGTTTTGTTCAGCCAGAACAAAAACTGGTTGATTTCCTCCGCGTACTGAGTAGAAGCATATTCGCAATTTCGAAGCTGTATGTAAGCCTGAGAATATGGCACCAAATATTGATCGATCAATGCTTGGGGCTCAACTCGGGAGGTGACATACTCGCGGAATTCGTCGAGCAGGTTTTTCTTGGGGCGCTCCTTTGAAAAGATTGTTTTTGTATGCGTGAACACCTCATTAAAGCCTTCGCGGCCTGTATCGTTTTCAAGTTCCTCCCACTTGTCGGTGTAATCTCGTTGTAAAGCTTGCGGCAGTCTGCCGATCGTTTCTGACTTAATAATATCAATGGGGAGCAGATCAAGACCTCGGCTGTTCATGACTGAAAAAATGCGAAATGCTGAAGCTTGATTGTCAGTTGAAACCCCCACGAGGTAACACTGATTTAGCAAAAATGTAGTGAATTGTAGCAGCTCGTCTTCCGTAGGAAAATTATCAGCAAGCCGTTCTCTCAATAACTTAGCATTCTGCTGAATGTGACGCTTTGAATCGGTGTCCAACGTTACGGGATCGATTTCAAAAAGAGATTTGAATTCGACGTTCTGAATATACTGGCAAAAGAATGGCTGATCCCAATCACGCAGGAACAGACGCGGCTGCGCTTTTATTCCGGCAAGTTCATCGCCCGGCTCCTGTAAGCGCTTCATACATGAGGTCTTGCGCCCGCCAGTGAATCGCTCAGCCATAGCAGCAAACAAGATGGACAGAGTAGTAAGCCGCTGTTGCCCATCAATTACGTCCGCATATCGGTTGTTGTCATCCTTTATCATGACAATACTACCAAGAAAATAGTTTTCCGTCGACCGCGTGCAAAAGAAATCATACAGATCATCAAACAGCTTGCCTGTTTCGTCTTCTGTCCAGGCATAAGGCCGCTGATACACGGGGATATGATACTCAAAATCTGAACTGAAGATCTTGTCCAGCGGGTACTCTTTTCCTGTGATTTTGTTGCTCACAATGCAGCCTCCGTTTCATTTGCAAATTGTTTCGCGATCAATATGATTTCTCTTTCCTGTTTTACCTTGAATACCGTTCTGAATGCACCTAACGAATATTGAATCGGCTGAGGAAACTTCTCTCTTGGTATTGCTTTTGTGATAATGCCGATCTTCCTTGAGTGGGGAAGCTCTGACGTTGCGTCAAATTCATATCGACCGGTAAGTATGCAGAGTAAATAAGTCTGGCTTCCTTTGCTGGGAATCAGCACATAATCGCCGACATTCATTTCGACACAAAACGAATAGAGCTGGCCCGACCAGTTTGATATAGTCGTTCTCGCTTCCGGGTGTTTTTCCTCTACGACCGCATCTCGAAACTCATTGCGTGTGGCAAGACCGGAAAAATCCCGGTGGTAGCCATCCCATGCGAGATAAATGCGCTCTGTGCTCAAAAATAAATTATAATACTTGTCCTGCTGCCCGGGCCGGCATACCCACATCATATGCTTACCAGCCTTTCATAAGTTCCACGAGCTTTTCCCGTTTGTCCAGCACATCTGTGCACTGTTCCCAGTTACCGCAATCCGGGATTTCCATTTCATATTTGATTACGAACGGGTTCTTCTGTGGTACTTTGTTGATTGCCTCCAACGCCCGCTGTTCATCGTCTTGAGCCATGGCTACCCAGACATCCTCCAGCACTTCCGGGATTTGGCCGAACATGTCATAGATGGCCTGCAGGCGGTCTGAAAGCTTTTTATGCACCTTATCCTCAACGCTGTCCTTGTAGCGCATGTTGTAAATCAGAATCGTGTCGGCAAGCTGGCCGATACGCTGGATACGCCCCTTGCGCTGCTCAAGACGGGTGGGATTCCAAGGCAAGTCAACATTGATGAGGGTTTGCAGTGTCTGCAGGTTCAAACCCTCGCTGGCGGCGTCAGTGCCGACCAGCACTTTCATCGTCCGCGCCTTGACCATAGCTTTCAGTTCATCCTTGGCGCATTTACGGAAGATACCGTTTTGATAGACACCGCTCTTATCGCCGCCGGCGTAGAGGCCGATATCAACATCCTCAAACTCCAGACTGAGCAGTTCGGCGATATAGCTTGCACTGTCAAAATACTGCGAGAAGATGATACAGCCCTTTTGCAGCCAGCCTCCCTCATCCTCCACACCGTCTTGCAGGATCGATTTAACGCGGAGATATTTGGGGTCGGTATCACGGTTGCTCTTCAGCACATTGACCAAGCGGGCAAGGCAATCCTGCTCTTCGGGCGTGAGTTGCTTTACCTCGCTGACCTCGGCTTCATCCGCGCCTTCATCACTGTCATCCTCGTCTGTCATGGTGTCATAGATTTCCTGCAAGGTTTGCTGCCCATCCCGCGTCCAGGCAAGCATTTTCTTTGCGGTGTTTTCACCGGCAATCATGGTGCTGCCGATGCGCTTGAGCATCAAGGTAGACATGAATCCACCGCCTTTGACGCGTTTGGACAGCAAGTGACAGAACTCCTCTGCTATCCGATAGGCCTGAAGCAGGTAACCGGAAAGCTCCAGCGCTTCTTCATCCTTTTCACCCAGCAGACGGACAAAGATCTTTTTGAGGTACGGTTCTCCGGTTTCCTTGTTTATGGTGTTCTCAAGAAAATCACGAGTACGGCGAACGATGCCTCTGACATAGGGGTTGCATGTCAGTACGAACTGCTCATCCTGATAGAGTTCCCGTATCTTAGTCTGCAGGGAACGGCGGAGAGTATCGAATTTATCCTGAGGTAGCACAGCTACATCATCAGGTATGTCCATCTGGTCTCTGAGAGTGCCTATACGCCTGTTGCTCTCCATACGAGGCGGGAACGGGTTGCGAACGATGGCCCACATCTCCGCGTCGGTCGTGGGCGGATATTCGGTCTGGGCAATATAGTCCAATCCGGTCTGAGGCGTTTTCCTCCATACACTATAACTGTCACCGATCACCTTGCTGGCTTCCTTCGGACGTCCCAGCGCTTCCAGAAGGTCAAATGCCTCGATGGGATGTATCTGCACGGGCGTTGCGGTGGCCAGCAGCATGGAGTGGGTCTGGAAGGTAATCTCTTGCAGGAATTTCAGCAGATTATTCGGCTGCGCCCTGTTGGTATTAGCGTCCTTGCCAATATTCTTTCGGCGGGCGCGATGTGCTTCGTCCAGGATGACACATTCGTATTTCAGCTGCTTGAGCAGTTCAGCCGCTTCCGTTTTCGCTGTGATGATGCCTTGAGAGATTATGCCAATCTTGCGCGGGCATTTCAGGATGCCGCGCACACTATCACACACATAATCGAAGCCATTCTCATCCCGCCAGCACTTGCCTGTCCAGACGGCGGAGGGAATATCCAACATCGTGTGGATTTCATCCTGCCACTGATACAACAAGGTTTTCGGTACGATAATCAAGATAGGCTTATCCCCGTAGAGCGCCATTAGTTTAGCGGACATCGCCAGCTGCAGCGTTTTGCCCAAACCCACCATATCAGCAAGAATCAGTCTTGCTCCGCCTTTCGTCTTGTGTTCCTCAAAGGCGCGCATGACGAAATACTTCTGGTGCGCCCACAGGCCAAACTCATTACGATAAACAGGCTCCTCCGCTGCAACGGCAGCGACACCTGCCTCCTGATCCTCACGCCAGCCCTTCAAGGTCATAGGGTGACGGTTGGCGATGCGTTTGATATCCGATATCACGAAATCGCTGAGAGGTACGGAAGACTGATGATCCCAGAAATAGTCAAATTCGTTCTGCACCCAATCGGCAGATTCCTGGCTGTCATCCTCCCAAACGATCTCATAGTTGGTCGTCAGAGCGCTCTTGGTCTCGTTCATGCTGCCGATGAAGGCAACCCGATGTCCGTCAGCATAGGTGATCACTCCGGCTTTGCCGTGCATCAAACCATATACGTCATCTGGCAGCACACGGATTTCCATCTTTCCGGAGGACAGGAGTTCATACAAACGGTACAGTCGTTCTGCTTCAGCCGGAGTGGTGTATTGCTCTTCGGGCTTAAATCCACACCATTCCTGTTTCAGCCGCATAGAGGCAAGGCCTGCCACCTTGACATCGTCAGGGGACAGGCCACTGTTGCAAATGATGCGGATTTTGCCGGGGATCTGTTCCATGGCTTCTCCGGCAATTTCCAGCACAGAGGAACAGAAGTATCCGGCAATCCGGTCATAGGAAACAGCGCCTTGCAGACGATCTACAAGGTACTGTTTCCCCAGGTCGGTTTTTCGGGAGGAAAAACGCTGCAGCATGAAACGCTCCTTCTCAGATGTGATCGTTGTCGATCAGCGTATAGATATGGTTAGCCATGGCTCCAGCTTCATGCCAGTGCTCCATGGTGTCGATGTCTTCGGTATCCCGCAGGAAGGACAGCAGCTGGCGGAGCATATCGCGCTTGTTCCAGTAGTCGGCAAGATTGTTCTTGATATGCCAGAAGCCCTTCTCCGGGTTCTCATCTTCCTTGATGGCCACGTGGATCGCCGCCAGCACCAGCCGCAGGATGGACTGTTCAAACTCCGGCACTTCATTGATAGAGCGCATAGCAAATTCCTGCGGGGTCTTGAGTCGGGCGGTGTTGGCGCGTTCGGAAGCCATCAGCTGGCTATAGCTGGTCAGGCCGAAGCCGCGTGCGTACTCCTGATAAGTGCTGATCTGGTAGTTGCCGTGCTTCTCTGCCTCCAAACCTTTCACATAGAAACGTTCTGCCGGGGAGAGTTCCCGCCACAGGAAGTTGTCAAAGTCCAGCGGGATGATGAAGTCATAGGCGATCTTCTTGGCGCGTTCGATCAGCTTCACCACTTCGGATTTACTCGGGTCGTGGATGGCTAGATTCAGCTCATAGTCCAGATCGATCTCACCGATGGCACGATAACCCGTCAGCACCTTCAACGACGCGGCATAGGCGGCCAACACGTAATCCGGGTCGGAGAAGTTGGGGTCTTCCTTGTCATCCAGCTTTTGCATGGATTCAATCTGACGCTTGACCTCGGATTTGATGTCAGCAGCCAGCTCGTCCAGGAAGGCTTCTTCTTCACCTTGCTGCTTGCGCAATACGAGCAGCACAGTGCCCTTGACATAGTTACCGTCCTTCAGGCCGCTGGCATCCGTCTCTGTGGCGATATTCCAGGCAGCCGTGACCGTCAGGCCAGCCTTCCACATGATCAATGCCAGTTGAGCCCACACAGCAGGATCGGAGTGCGTGAACATAACAATCTGCATGCCATCATCGCTCATGTGGCGGGTCAGGTTGCTGTAAATGTCAATCATTGTCTGACTGAAATGCTCATCGCCACGGACGGCCAGAATGCGTTTGCTGTCAGTATACCAATCAGGGAAAGCTTTCATCAACAATGCTTTATCCCATGCGAGGAAGAACTCGGAGAGCTCATGATAGTTGACAGCATCTGCATATGGTGGGTCAGTGATCCAGAAATCAGCGGTTGCATTGCAATCACTTGCATCTGAAAGCATAACGGTACTACTTGAATTCAATTCATAGGTTCGCCCTGTTGTAAACCACAAAGTTGATAGAAGTGGAAGCGTTTTTACACCGTAGTTCATCATGGTGTTCAACGCTTGATTGTAGAAGGTTTGTTCTGACTTGTCACACCCAGCATGCCATCTACATAGTTTTGATTGATAGTCAACGCACTTGTTGTATCCCAGAATGGAAGCACCAAGGACGAATGTATCGTTAGTTATCGCATGTATTTGTTTGGCCAAAAGAACCAGCGTTAGCAGGCCACGAGCATTGAATAACTGATGCCAATAACTCCAGCCACGTTCGCGGATTAGCTGATCTGTATTGTATCCACTTTCAATTGCCATTGACGGAACAAGGCCCTGTTCCTGCCATTCGGCAAAATGCGTCGCAACGAGATCATGTACTTTCTTCTCATTGGCAAGATCACGGGTGCTGGGAGCGCAATAATACCTATCGCCTGTGGAGGTTTATTGCGCTCCCAGGTTTCATATCGTATTGCATAGAGACGCTCATGATACACATCTTCAGAACGAGCTTCATATTCTTGCTTTTCCCAACGGCGCAGACCATATATGACGTTACCGTCATTATCTGTTCTGTCATGTCGCAGGGATGAAATCGGTGTGGACTTGCCGCAGTGTGGGCATACGAGGCTGTTGCTTTTAGAAGTACCGGCCCTCTGCGCATCAGCCAGTTCCTTAGCGGATACACCGTTATGAATAGTAATTTCATAACGGCGATTCGCCTCGTGCAGCTTGGCAATTACGCGTCCAGCACGGATGCCGACTACAAAATTCGGCATCATGGGAATCCGCCAGCCACATTCCGGACAATCCGCTTCCACACAATACAGGTAGGACAGTGCCCGGTCGCCATTTTCATTGTGCTCAATTCCAAGCTCGCAGATTTCCTTGTCAATAGCATCATAGGCCTTTTGCTGGAAATCTTTTATACGCTGCAATTCAGCAGGAGAAGCGCCGCAAATATGTAAATCTGCCCATGTCAGCAAACCTGCAATGGGGTTCAGATCGCTGGCATAAGTATCACAGCCCATCCGCGCTGCTTCAAAAGGAATGGAGCCGCCGCCGCAGAAGCAGTCTCCAACAACCACATTATGCCCAAACCGCTTTTCAGATAATTGCCGGGTCAGTTCAGACAGACTGTGCGCGTTCGTTCCCAGATGATGGTTGATATCGGCCCATGCGTCATCAGAAATGGATTCCAGCTGCTCCGGACGCATGCACATGTCGATTTTCTGATCATAGCTGAGGGTGGCGAAAGCTGCTTCTTCCATTTCAGCACGAGGAGCGCCGGCGATGAGCTTTGGCTTGTCTATGGTTTCATCGAACCAGTCACCATATTTGCTCCACAGGCGGCGATGTGCCTTGAGGATAGAAATCAGATCAGGATTGGAAAATTTCTTTTCTCTTCGCAGGAGCAGGCCTTCGTTGTCCATGCTCATGATTTTGAGGAAGATTTCCATATCCTTTTCCGGGTTATCCGTCGCAGGAAGCAAGCAACCAAGGATGGCAGCGCGAACCAAAGCCAGCGGTTTGCGGCCCCACCACTTCCCAAGGCCAGTAATCGTCTGGCCCTGGGATGACTTTCTTTCCTTATAGCTTTCCTTGCTGACCTTGGACACCGGAAACTGGCGCTCAATAAATGCCTGCGTCATTTCGGTAAATCCTCCTCATCCCAGTTTTCAAAAATGGATATCTGCGGCTTTTCCAGCACCGGGTTTTCGCACAGGGCGTACCGCAGCGCCGTGCGCCAGCCTTTTTTGTCCTTCAGCCCGCCGGTGGAGGCGTTGGTCATGGTGTACAGCCACCAGCGTTCCTCCGGCATCAGACCCTTCCAATTTCGGATGGCCGTGGGGATATTGCTGGGATCACAGTCCTCAATGCCCCATAGCAGCACCATCATTTCCTTGCCGAAAAGACGCTCGACAGGTGTGCCGCCGATAATGAAACGTCCAGTAGACTGCTTTTTCTCTTTCAGGCGGGCGTTGAACTCGGCGGAAAAGTCCTTCTGCAAAAGGCTCCATTTGTGCCGGGAAATCCGCAGGCGCAGAATATCGCCCCTTTGGATGACCTGTCCGTCTGTGTATACAGTCAATGCTTCGGCTTCCTTGACGCCCGCCTTCGCCATTCGTTCTTCCTGACTGAGGCCTTCCGGCGTCCATTCAAAACGCTCGTAAATTTCTATCTGATCATCCGATCCCTTTGGCGGGATGACCACATAGAAATGGTTCTGGGATTCCGTTGGATTATAGCCGAAGCCGTATGTCAGCTTCTTTGCGCTCATTGTTTGATGTCTCCATGCTGCGTGATTTCATTCATGTCCAGCTTGTTCATGTCTACCCATTGTTTAAACGCCGCGCCGGTGGCGAAAAGGATCGCCTTGTACTCGAATTCCACCACGGCATCCTTGCCCTCAAAGGCGGAATCACGGATCAGATCGACCGTCGCCTGCAGATTGGAGGCGTCGTAGGGCACGGTCGCCGTAGTGATTTCCATATAATTGTTCGGGTTGTTCTTTTCGGAAATCACCACCGTAAAGTGCCGCACGAAAGTGCCCGGCAGCGACTGGAGCTTGCTGAACTCTGTGTAAGCGCTCGCCGTGTCGGAGCATTTTTTCATGACCTTCAGCGTGTATTCCAGCGGCTTGGCATCGTCGATCTTCTTAGCCTGCGGGGCCACCTGTTCCACGATGGGGATGTCTTTCTCCTCCACCAGTACGCCGTTGTTGTACACCGCTGTGCGCACGAACTTGCAGCCCTTGGGGATCACGAACTCACCGGTGTATTTGCCGCCGGATTCCTTCGGATTGGAGCCGTCCGTGGTATAGCGCACCTCAAAGCCCGGATGCGTTGCCAGCTGCATCACATTGCCCTGGGCCGCGCCTCGCTGTTCGTAACGCAGGGGCACACTGCACATGAAATGCTTGGGCTCGCCGGTAGGATGCGGATCGTCATGAGACTGATCCACGCACAGGAACCACAGATCGGTCTCCTTCGTCACGAAGGGATTCGACGCGACAGCGGAGGCTTCCGTGGGTTCTGCCCCCACGTCGTAGTAGACAGTATTACCATAGACTCCGCGTACTTTCAAGGTAAATTCGCCGGTTTCTGCGGAATAAGAAAGCTGCTCCACGGATACCTCCGTGGGTTCTTTGGCAAACGGTCCCTTCTGCAGATAGCCGCCGATTTCACGCCACTTGTCACGGTTGAGGCAGTCTTTTTTCAGCTGGCCCATCTGGTCGGGATGATACCACTGCCAGGAGACTTCGGTGGCTGCGCGTTCCAGAATCTGATTCCAGGTCATCTCCTGCTGGGTGAAAATACGGGCCTCACACTTTTTGCGAAGCGTCTCCAGGAAACGCTCGTCAGATGAGTAGTCCTGGAACTTCTGCGCTTCGGCCAGGGTCTTGACGATCTGATCTTCGCCGTTGAATTTATTCTGGGCGAATTCCAGCTTAAAGTCATCGCTGGTCAGGCCGCCCTTGGCAGGATAATACAGTGTGATGAAGGTCTCGCGGATGGTGGAGAGCAGAGCGGTCAGGGCTTTGTCCTGCTGCGCCAGCGCTTCTTTGTATTGCTGGTCTGATTCGGAAACATGCTCAGCTTCCATACCAGCGATGATCTGACGGATGGCAGACAGTCGCTTGCTGTTATCAAACAGCTTCTTCATGATGCTGCGCTGACCAGTCAGGAACATCACACGATTCTTGAAAGGAGCGTTGCGGTAGAAGGCTTCCAGATCGGGATGCATGCCGCTGCCCTCGAAAGGCTCATAGATGACCAGCGCAACTTTGTTCATATCCAGGCTGATCTCATCGATGGCAGGCATAACATAGAGCAGCTCATAGCATTTCTTCAGCTTCGGCGCAAAGGACTGCTCCAGGAACTTACGCAGATCCTTACGGGCCTGCTCATCCGAATAGCTGTCCACCAGCGTATTCATTTCCGCGACCATGTTCTTGGTGTTCTGGAAATAGAACCGGCCACGGTTATCCATTTTCAGATACCAGCACTGGCCTTTGATTTCTTCCAGCACCTTTTTGAACTGGTTCATGTCCAGTCCGGGCACGCAGAGATAGCCCAGTATGTCGGAATCGTTCAATCCCTGCAGGCCATGGGTCGTTTCATTGAGGGAAGAGATCAGAAGGAGCTTGGCTACGGTCTGGGCATAAGGATAGTGGAAATCCGCCTCATACTGGGCGTCGATGGTTTCCGCTACTGCTTTCCCGTGCTGCGCAATATCGTGGTTAATGGCGTTGTCAAGGGACGGCTTGATCTCCTTGATCATGTTGAGCATCATCTGGCTATTGAGATCGACATCAAAAACGTTTACCAGATAGGCACTCTGAGCGGCTCCGCTCTCATAGAACTGGCGGATAATCTGACGCATCAGCCGGATGAGCCCGCGGGTCTGCTGAAAGCCCTGGTTTTCTTTGAAACGGGCGTAGAGATCTTTGATGGAGGGATGGAAGGGATACGAGTCCCGCACACCCACGAATACTTTCTCAGGAGAATAAGAAGTCAGACCAGATTTGCCTGCGCGGGCTACGGCGTCCTTGAAAGCCTTTGCAACGTCGATAACATCTTCACTGCTGGATGACGGGAAAGTCTCAAACAGTCGTTTGCGGAGTATGTCGTAGATTTCGTCAGAGTTGAGCGCCACCGGCTCAATGTTGAGCGCGATGCGGCTTGCTTCGTTTTCCAGCTCTTTGAAGGAGGACTGGAGCAGGGCACTGCCTGATTCATAGGTGGCCTTCAGATCAGAGAACACCAGACACACGTTCGCAAGCTGTTCTTTGCCGAGGGCGCTGAACAGGTTGGAGAGAGCGGTTATCGTTACCTGGCAAAGATCAGAATTGCCTACTGCAATGGAACGGGCATTCTCCAGATATGGAGGAAGCTCGTCCAGCAGGATCAGCGTCTTTTGCCCCTGCAGTAAGGTAATCCAAGCGGATTCTCCTGGCGCACGCAAAGGAGAATAATAAGACGCAAACGCATCTTTCTTGCCAAGCTGCTCCGCCAGACTGCCCCAAATACCAAACTCTGCGTCACTTTCACGACCAGAGAAAGCAATGACTTTGATTTCGCCGATGCTCTCATAAGCACGGCCCAGAATCTTTTTACGGAGAGCAGGATTCTGAGAGAGCAACGCCAAAGCCAGCATATTGTGCGTTTTACCGCCGCCCATGGCCTGAGTCAGCTTGATGACTCCGGTTGCGGATTTGCCTTCAAAACGTGCGAAAGCGGTATTGAAGAGGATGTCCATGCCGCGCGTTTTGAAGTTCTCGTCAAAGAAATGTTCCGCGTCAATGCGGCCTTCGACGAGATCGCTGAGGTTCAGAACATCGTCACGGGTGGTGTCGACAAAGACGCTGGCGCGCGGTTTGCAGAGTTCAGCAACGGATTTCATTTTTGCATCCTCCTCAAATTGATGGCTCAGTTTGCTTTGCTGGAATAGCCTCGCAGATATCGCCGATGTCACAGTCGAGTGCGGTACATATCCTGAGAATCACATCCATGCTGATGGTTTCGCCACGGCTCATTTTGGCTACTGATGATTGACTGACGCCTGCCACTGATGCAAGCTCTTTTTTACTGAGGTCTTTGTCAATCAATAGCTTCCAAAGTGGTTTATAGCTGATATCCTTCATAATGCCCTCTCATTTCTCACGACAGAGTTTGACAGACATGATTATTATACAGGAGTTCATCAAAAATCGCAACAGAAAAATGTGCAGTTACGCAATTTTAGCTTTCAGATACGCAAAAGCCGTGGAAGCGTTGTCCACGGCTATAAATTGGCACGGTGCCTATGCTATTTGGAAGTAACAGGTGGTATCATGCACACCTGAATCCCCATCTGCCTGGCATACTGCACCGTCATCTGTGTGCCCCCTGGCTGACCATCGTAGGCTGCCAGCAGCATATCTGCATTATCCACAAGGTATCTGTTCCGAGCAAACATACATGACTTTGTGTACTGGTGCCCTGTTGCTGTGACGATATCCGCCTTGTCGAACAGCGCGTCATGCCGCTGGCGATACTCCGGTGCCCACTTCGCGTGATACCGCTTCACGTCCTCCTCCGCCCAGCCCCGCGTCTGATCCCGGCAGGGCAGCACGAGGATCAGGCGGATGAACGGGTATACCGCCTTTAAGTCCAGCACCGCTTCTGCTGCATACATATCCATCCCGAGTGCGCCGCCGGAGATGAAATGCTGATAGCCTTGCCAGATGAAACTCTCTATTGTGTCGTGCAGGCGCTTCTTGAAATCAACGCAGCGCTCATCCTGCTCGTCAAACCCAAAGGGCATCTTCTGTGGCCGGTAACCAGTGAAAGCCACGCGCTTACTCCTGGGTACGACCTTCACCCTGACTTCATTCTCCATCCGTCTCACCTCACATGACCATGGCTTCGTAGTAAGCGTCCTCGTCCAGCTCCCGGCAGCCTATGACCTTTGACTGTGTACTATGCAGACCGGTGGCCTTAATCGGTCCGTTGAACTCCAACCGACCGTTGACTTCCTTGCAGTCCAGGATCAGAGTGCCGCCGTCCGATGTCTGCAGGCACAGGTGTTTTGCTTCAATCACGGTTGTATCGAGATTCACAGTGCTGCTGATCGCCAGCGACCGAGGGCAGCCAGGTTTCGTCTCTATCAGGATACCTTGCTCTTTCAGCTTGTTCACATGCCGGTGCACAGTGCTGGAGGAGCAGATGCCAATCCCCGCACAGATTTCGCGGATTGTTGGAGAGAATCCGTGCTGCCCATCATAATCAGAGATGTATCTCAGAATACGCTGAGGAACATCGGATACCTTCGGCATCTATCCCACCCGCCTTTCTACAAACCATTTGCCAATCTTCTCGTCCCCGTATTCGGGACTGTGCTCAAAAAACAAGTACCGCTGCTGTCCACCGATCATGACCGTATACCGGTCACCCTGGCCACCGGCTTTCATCGCCGGGGCGGGCTGAATCTTCAACACGCGGTCGATCTCATACTTGTGGCCGTCTTCCCATTCGATGACACGGGGAAGCATGGTTCCGTCAGCAGCGAAGTGGACTTCCACCTCAATGTATTCCTTCTTGTATTTGACAGTCTCCGCCATCGCAATCGCCTCCAAAAAGGTGCAGAAAATAAGCCGAACGGTGCTCCCGTTCAGGAAAATCTATCATATCTTCAAGCCTTTTACTTCTTTTCCCGCTGAATCTCGTCCAGAACAGCTTGCTCTTCTCTGGTGGGATAATCGCTCTTATTCACCACACCGAGTACTCTGCCAACAGTATGCGCGTCGTCGAACTCATGGAGTTGAATATCGTCGTACTCCGGATTCAGGGAATGGAGGTGATCGCCCTGATATTGCTTAATGAAACCATCGCCATTGATGACAAACAGGCCGATCTCGCCGATTTCCAAATCCCGCGTGTGTTCGACATATACATCCTGGCCGTCATGGAAATCAGGTTCCATAGATGCGCCATTGACAGTAACAATCTCATCGGCGCGGTCAGATTCCCATGTATTCCTTATAAAGACAGGTTCTCCGGAGTCTTCCGCTTCCAACATAATACCGGAACCGGCAGCCGCCTGTTGATAGTTGTGGTAGATGACATGGAACTGAGTTCTGCAACGGTCCCACAGCTCCGTCATTGCAATCTCTGCCATCTTCGAAAGGGTGGTGTCAAGGATAAGGCGGTCCCGAGCGCTAATGCTCCGGTATTCCTCTATATGCCGCTGTTCGGCCTCGGACAGGCTGTCGGCGCTGGCTGGAGCACTGAAGAAAGCCGCAATACTGATGCCCAGTTCGCTACAGAGGGCGGGGATCAGGTTGAGATCCGGGCGTGAACGGCCAGCTTCCCAGTGCGTCACATATGCCTTCTGAACCCCCAGCTTCTGGGCAAGCTGCGCTTGGGACAATCCCAGGTGGGTACGCCGAGCATGAATCAGATCACCATACTGCTTCTTATTGAAGGCAAGCGTACTGGCTTCCTTCGCTTCTGCAATCGTGGTGATGTTTCCGCCTGTTAGCTTCTTCATACGGAATCCTCCTCACATGGATCGGTGTATGTATCATATCACAAGACACGAGCATTTGCAATACCAAACGGATAAAATATTTATTCTTTTCGATTTGCGGATGCCGAAATATTAAATTTTATCAGTGGTACATATGTTCGCAATAGGCTGTTGAGCGGATAATATTTTTATGCTATCCTTCCAGCGTAAGGCACCGCTCCATTGGGAAATCTGACACCGTGCCGGAGGAGGGATGATGGATGAGCGTAATCCTGCACAGCGACCTGAACTGCTTTTATGCCAGCGTGGAGATGAACGAGCAGCCCCAGCTCAAAGGAAAGAAGGTAGCGGTTTGTGGCTCGACGGAGAACCGACATGGCATCGTGCTGACAGCCAGCTACCCCGCCAAGCGTAGCGGCGTGAAGACGGGCATGGCCAACTGGCAAGCAAAGCAGGCGTGCCCCGGCCTGATCATGGTAGACCCGCATTACGATTTGTACCTGAAGTATTCTCGAATCGTGCGGCGTATCTACCAGCGTTACTCTGAAATCATCGAGCCCTTCGGCATGGACGAGAACTGGATACAGCTTCCCTTCACGAACGATGTGGAGGGAATTGGCTTTCAGACCGCAGAGGAAATCCGCAAAACCGTGGAAAGCGAAACTGGACTCACCGTTTCCATCGGCGTCAGCTTTTCGAAGATCTTTGCTAAGCTCGGCAGCGACATGAAAAAGCCTAATGCAGTCACCGTCATCCCCCACACAGAGTATAAAGAAAAGGTATGGCCGCTGCCTGTATCCGACCTGCTGTATGTGGGACCCGCAACGACAAGGAAGCTGACCTTGCTGGGTTGCCAGACCATTGGCGACCTGGCCAACGCCGACCCACGACTGATTTATCAGAAGCTTGGCAAAAACGGCATCATGCTGTATCAGTTTGCCAACGGTACAGATGGCGCTCAGGTGATGCCCAGCGGGTATGTCCCTCCGGTCAAGAGTATCGGCCATGGCATCACTTGTACCCGCGACCTCGAGAGCAATTATGAGGTTTGGCTGGTGCTGCTGGAGCTGGCCCAGGATGTAGGGCATCGTCTTCGGGTCAATGAGATTCAGGCCAAGGCAGTGCAAGTATCTGTCCGGGACAAGGACCTGGGCTGGTGTCAGTGGCAGACACCGCTGGTCTATCCCTCCCAGAGTCCCTATGAGATTGCTTGCGCGGGATTTGATCTGTTCCGAACGCGTTATACCTGGCAGAAACCTGTCCGGGCGCTGACTATCCGAGGGATCAACCCGATCAGCGAGTCCGCGCCGGTGCAGCTGGACATCTTCAACGACTACGTCCACAGGGAAAAACAAAAAGACCTGGACGACGCCATTGACGATATACGCAGGCGGTTTGGAAACCGCGCCATCTTCAACGCTTGCCTCATGGGTGATCTGCACATGGCAAACGACCGGTGCGAGACCGTTCCGATGCCCAGCCCCATGTATCAATAGTACTACGACCACAGCACAGGAGGTGCCCCAATGAAAAAGAAAGACGATATCCTCATGGAAGAAGAACTGGAGGAGGAAGAATCCCAGGTTGCCGCTTCCACAGATGAAGAGGATGACGACTCTGAGCCTGAAAAGCCCCGAAAGCCCAAGACCGTCCTTGTTCCCAAGGTACAGAACATGGACGATTACCTGATAAAGCACTACAAGGACTACATCATCCAGGAACTGAACAAGCGGCTGGTGGACGGCGAGCTTACTGAGATCGTTGGTGTTCCAGTCAAGTCGGAGCATATCATCCCCGGTGAATGCTGCTTTCGTCGATTCAGCTACTGGAGGCTGAACCAGTGCGATTTCCTGATCGACATTGACCTGCGCGTGGAGTTGCGCGTGGAGACACCCGCTGGTGTTGATACAGATTTCTATTCCTTTTATGTAGAACTGTGGTTCAGTTTCTGCGAGGATGAAGAGGAATGCGAATTTGATCGAATCGGCCTACTGGAAAGCAAGCCCGAACACGAAGGTGAATGGAAGCTGGACAAATATCTCGTGCCAGTCCTTCGCCGGGATGAGATCGATGAATACGCTGAGGAGATCTGGGCTGAGCGATACGCTGATGCAGCCAAGGACCAGAAGCTGCGCCGCCCCCGCGCCTTAACAGATAAGATGCACCTTTCCGTGATCAGCCTGCCCTTGCATAAGCGTGGAGATACCCGGAGCATTATATTCTTCCACGAGGGCACTGTTCTTGTCCAGCCTGACCGCGCGCCTGGAGAGCATGACGATCCTCCGCCGGTCGAAGAGCACGTGCCCGCCAACACAATCGTCATCAACACGCATACGGAAGGCGGTATGGGAAACGACCTGGATATCTACCATGAGTGCATCCATTTCGAGTGGCACTATCTGTTCTACCGTCTCCAGGACATGCACAACAACGACCTGAAGCAACTGAAAAAGGTCAGGCGCTCCGCCATCAAGGATAAGGATACAGCTGATCCCACATACTTCATGGAATATCAGGCCCGGTACGGCAGCTATGGGCTTCTGCTGCCCAAGTCGTTTATGATGCAGACGGTGGATAGCCTCTACAAGGATGCTTTTGAAGGCAAGCGGAAGGACGGCTATTATGATCACGACGGACGCAGATTTGAGTATGTCGCCCGGAAGATCGCAGACGAGTATGTCCTGTCCAAGGCCAGCGTCCGTGCGCGTATGATTCAGCTGGGTTATATCGCGGCCCTCGGCGCACTGAACTTCGTGGATGGCCACTATATTGTTCCGTTCGCTTTTTCCGACATTGGCAGCTGTTCCGGTGACGGGACCTATGTGATCGACAGGAAATCTGTCTCGATGCTGTACAAAAAGGATAAGGAATTCAAAAGAATCATGCAGTCTGGTAAGTTCGCCTATGTAGATGGACACGTGGTGTACTGCGAATCCGACAACGTGATTCATACAACTTATGGCGCGCGCCTTTCCGGCTGGGCCAATGCCCACATCGACAGGGTCAGTCTCCGGTTTTCCAAGACGTACACCGGGGATCACCGATATGTCTATACCTTCGGTCAAATGAACAGCAAGGAGGCCGTTGAAAACGCCTTTCAGTTCCTGGACCTTAGCGGCAAGATGACCATCAAAGATATGCAGAAAGCCGCTGACCGCCTGGTTGAGGAGATGCCAATCTCTTTCCACGGAGCTCTGGCCTACATCATGAAAGGCCGCTGCACGGTGGATGAGCTGGTCAGCAGAATTCCTATCTCAAGGAGTACACTTCTCCGGCTGCGTACAGAAGAACGGAAACAGTACAATCTGGATCAGGTTGTCGCGATTTGTGTCGGGCTCCACTTACCGCCCTGGCTCTCGGACATCCTGCTCGACCGGGCGCACCTGACCGTGAAGCGGTATGGCCCACTTGCTTACTACGGAATCATCCTCGACTGCTTCTATATGGATACCATCCAGGATGTCCAAGACTTTGTCAAGAACAGCGGTTTCGATCCGCTGCAGTTGAACTTCGACGCTGAATAAACCATATTGCTTCTTACGCCGACATCCCCGTCGGCGCTTTTTTATGCTCTCCTGAAAATTTAACTTCTGTAACAGGTCTCAGCCGCTGACACCAAGGCGAGGGCCTGTTTTTTTGCTTTCAGAGCATGAAGAAGCACTGATCCAATTTGCAGATGATGATACGGCATGAAATCCTGCCAAATCCTGCATTTTCAATTGTTACGCTACCTGATTTTTGGTGTCAGCTGCTGATACTGACGGACAGCGCTGAAAAAAGTATCCTGATCTGGGCGTAGGAGATCGGCAACGAATCTTATGCCAATCGCAGCCGACGGGCTGCCATCAAAACTATCTCAAAGCCTGAGATGCGCATTAAGGCGGCGGGATGCATACGGAGTCCTGAAGCGGCACAGCCGTTTCACCCCGATGCACCCACCGTGCCTTGCCATGCCTTTTTCAGGCACAGCCGGTCCGTGGTGGCGCATCGCTGACCGGCTCTTTATGTGTCCCTCCGCTGAGGTGTCCAGGCGGAAAGGACGCATCATGCCAAACAAGGACAACCATATCTACGACAAGCAGACCCGCACCTGGTTCGACGTTACTTCTGAACAATTCCGGGAGTACGACCGCTGGCGCACCCGTATCCGTAAACGGGAACAGGCTCACGGACACTGCATGTGCCCGCGCAGCAAGTGGTGGCTCTGTGACGGGATGTGCCAGGACTGCGAATTCCACGCAGCAGGCGACACCATATCCCTCGATGCGCCTGTCGCCAACGATGACGGCGATGAAGTCTCTCTCGGTGACACCCTGATGGACCCGGATTCCCTGTTCGACAGCATTCTCTGTGACAAAGCTGAAATGGATATGCTCTTTGCCAGGCTGGAAGAGCTGATGCCCGAGGCCATGGAGATTGGCCTGCTGCGTCAGAAAGGGCTGACCGACAGCGCCATTGCGGACAGCATTGGCGTCAAACGCACAACTTTTCTCTCCAGGCTGAAAAAGGCAAGAGAGCAGCTTGCTTCCGAGTTCCCGGACCTTTTCTAATCGACGCGTTTCCGGCTGCCGATATGGTGGCCGGAAGTTTTTCAAAAAAAGTTCATCCACCTTCGTCAAACGGCCTACCTCGCCTCCAGTGGGAAGTGTAAGGAGCAAACGCCAAGCCGCTCCGGGCTGGAGGTGAACGACATGTACGAAGCCCGTAACAAGAGCCCTGCGGACACCGAGGTCATCGACGTGCTGATCGCGATCAGCCAAGTATCCGCAAGGCTGGCAAGGAAGCTGACGATCCTGGCCGCACAGAGACAATCCGAGGAAGGAGGAAAACACCGTGAGCAAAATGAGCGATATGGCCATGACCATCGAGGAGCTCCGAAATGCTGCTGCCGCTATTAGCGAGGCCGCCGACTGGCTGGCCCAGCAGTTCAGCGGAAACGATGATGCCGTGGAGGCCGCGCCGGAACCGGCGAAAGAGCCGGAACTGAAGCTGGAAGATGTCCGCGCCATCCTGGCCGACATGTCCCGCAAGGGGTATACGGCCCAGATCCGTGAGCTGCTGCTCAAGTACGGCGCACCCAAGCTGTCGGGCATCGACCCCGCCAACTACAAAGCGCTGCTGGAAGATGTGGAGGGACTGGAACATGCCTGATAAACACGCACTGCTTTCCGCATCCTCTGCGCACCGCTGGCTGCACTGCCCGCCGTCCGCAAGGCTCTGTGAGAACTACGAAGACAAGGGCAGCGATTATGCTGCCGAGGGCACCGACGCCCACAGCCTCTGCGAATACAAGCTGAGAAAGGCGCTGGGCATGGAGGCTCACGATCCCACCGAGGACCTGTCCTTCTTCAACCAGGAGATGGATGACTGCGCTTCCGGCTATGCGGCCTATGTGCTGGAACAGGTGGAAGCCGCCAAGGAAAGCTGTCCTGATCCGGTTGTTCTGATCGAGCAGCGCGTCGATTTCAGCCGCTGGGTCGAGCAGGGATTCGGTACCGCAGACTGCATCATCATCGCGGACGGCATCCTGCAGATAATCGATTTCAAGTATGGCCTGGGCGTTCTGGTCTCCGCTGAAGAGAATCCGCAGATGATGTGCTATAGCCTTGGCGCTCTCGAGATCTTCGATTGCCTGTATGAAATCGGCACCGTCCGCATGACCATCTACCAGCCTCGCCGGGAGAACCTGAGCGCCTATGAGCTGTCGAAAGACGACCTGCTCCGCTGGGCCGATGAAGTCCTGAAGCCAGCAGCCGATCTCGCCTTCGCCGGTGACGGGAACTTCCTCTGCGGCGAATGGTGCGGATTCTGCAAGGCCAAGACCGTATGCCGCGCTCGCGCTGACGCCAACATGGAGCTGGCCCGGTATGACTTTAAGGTGCCGCCGCTCCTGACGGATGAGGACGTGGAAGAAATCCTCGCCCGTGTGGACGACCTGGTTTCATGGGCGACCGACATCAAGGAGTACGCGCTCCAGCAGGCGATTAGCGGCAAGGAGTGGACCGGCTGGAAGCTGGTCGAGGGCCGTTCCAACCGGCGATACACCAATGAGGCTGCTGTCGCGGCAGCCGTCATCAAAGCTGGCTTTGACCCGTATGAGCAGAAGGTTCTCGGCGTAACCGCCATGCAGAAGCTGCTCGGGAAGGCCCGCTTCGAAGAAGTCCTTGCCGGTCTCGTCGAGAAACCGCAGGGCAAACCCGCGCTCGTGCCGATCAGCGACAAGCGTCCGGCCATGAGCAATGCAAAATTCGATTTCAGTGAAAACTGAGGAGGAAAAGATTATGGCTAAGAATACCACTGCCAAGAATCCCATGAAGGTCATCACCGGCGAAGACACCCGTTGGAGCTTCGCCAACGTCTGGGAGCCCAAGTCCATCAACGGCGGCGCTCCGAAGTACAGCGTCAGCCTGATTATCCCCAAGTCCGACACCAAGACCGTGGCCAAAATCAAGGCCGCCATCGAGGCCGCCTATGCCGAGGGCGAATCGAAGCTCAAGGGCAACAGCCGCACGGTCCCGCCCCTGGCTTCCATCAAGACGCCGCTGCGCGATGGCGATGTGGAGCGCCCGGACGATCCGGCCTACGCATGCGCGTACTTCATCAACGCGAACTCCGCCACGGCTCCCGGCATCGTGGACGCGGACCTGAACCCGGTACTCACCCGGTCCGAAGTCTACTCCGGCGTCTATGGCCGCGCCAGCATCACGCTGTACGCATTCAACTCAAATGGCAATCGCGGTATCGCCTGCGGCCTCAACAACCTGCAGCTGATCCGTGCCGGTGAACCCTTGGGCGGCAAGGCCAGCGCTGAGTCCGACTTCGCCACCGATGACGACGACGATTTCCTGAGCTGATTGGAGGTATAAGACAATGAACGAAGTTGTGATTTCTTCCGTGCTGCTGCACATCCTGCTGGGCTGTTTCTGCTTGGTGGTCCTCTCCTGGGCCGTGGTCGGCATCCAGAACGTAATCCTCGATTTCCGTCGTGATAAGCGTGAGACGAAGAAAGCCGCGCAGGACGATGAGTACCATCGTGAGCGCATGAAGAACCTGAAGTAATGCACCTGGGCTGGCGGCGGACATCTGCTGCCAGCCCTTTTGAGGATGGTGAATATGAAAACACTCAGCATCGATATCGAAACCTTCAGCAGCTGTAGCTTGCAGAAGTCCGGCGTGTACCGTTATGTGGAAGCGCCGGATTTCGAGATTTTGCTTTTCGGGTACAGCGTGAATGCCGGGCCGGTGAAGGTCATTGACCTCGCGTGCGGCGAGAAGATCCCGGATGACGTCCTGGACGCCCTGACGGATGAGACCGTCATCAAGTCCGCTTTCAACGCGGCGTTTGAGCGCATCTGCCTGTCCGAGTACCTGAAGCGCATGGGCCGGAGCCTCGATCCCTTCCACGATAATCATCCACTCTCTACGGAATTGGCTCCGTACCTGAATCCTGATAGCTGGCGCTGCTCCATGATCTGGGCAGCCACGATGGGACTGCCGCTGTCGCTGGAAGGCGTCGGCGCTGTCCTCGGACTGGAAAAGCAGAAGCTCACGGAGGGCAAGGAACTGATCAAACTCTTCTGTCAGCCCTGTATCCCCACGAAGACTAACAATGGCCGCACCCGTAACCGTCCGGAAGACGAGCCGGTCAAGTGGGCCGCCTTTAAACGCTACAACGTTCGAGACGTCGAAACCGAGATGTCCATCCAGGAACGCCTGCAGAAATTTCCGGTCCCGGACTTCATATGGGACGAGTATCACATCGACCAGGAGATCAACGACCGTGGTGTCAGAATCGACCTTCCGCTGGTCCGGCAGGCCATCGACATGGACACCCGTTCCCGGACCGAGCTGACAAAGGCAATGAAGCGTCTGACAGAACTGGACAATCCCAACAGCGTCCAGCAGATGAAACAGTGGCTGTCCGACAACGGCATGGAAACTGACAGCCTCGGGAAAAAGGTCGTGGCCGAGCTCATCAAAGGTGCTCCTCCGGAACTGCAGCGTGTGCTGATCCTCCGGCAGCAGTTGGCGAAATCCAGCGTGAAGAAATACCAGTCCATGGTCAACGCTGTCTGCGCGGATGGCCGCGCTCGTGGGATGTTCCAGTTCTACGGCAGCCGTACCGGTCGATGGGCAGGCCGCCTGATCCAGATGCAAAACCTGCCGCAGAATCATCTCCCGGACCTGGCCGAGGCACGCTCTCTCGTTCGCGCCGGTGATTATGACAGCGTCGAAATGCTGTATGAGGATGTGCCAGATACGCTCTCGCAGCTGATCCGCACAGCCTTCATTCCCAAAGACGGCAATAAGTTCATCGTGTCTGACTTTTCCGCAATTGAGGCCCGCGTCATCGCCTGGCTGGCCGGTGAGGCCTGGCGGCAGGAAGTATTCGCCAAGGGCGGCGATATCTATTGCGCCTCCGCCTCACAGATGTTTAAGGTCCCCGTGGAGAAACACGGAATCAACGGTCATTTGCGGCAGAAAGGCAAGATCGCGGAATTGGCCCTCGGCTATGGCGGGTCGGTCGGTGCCCTGAAAGCGATGGGCGCTATCGAAATGGGGCTGACCGAGGATGAGCTTCCTCCGCTGGTCGAAGCCTGGCGGCAATCCAACCCGCACATCGTGATGCTCTGGTGGGACGTGGATCATGCGGCCATGGAGGCCGTCAAGTATCACAGCACCGTCAAGACCCACGGGATCCTCTTTTCCTACCGCAGCGGAATGCTCTTCATCACGCTGCCCTCCGGACGGAGCCTGGCATATGTGAAGCCGAAGATCGGTACAAACAAGTTCGGTGGCGAGTGCATTACTTTTGAGGGCACCGGCGGCACAAAGAAATGGGAGCGTCTCGACACCTACGGTCCCAAGCTCGTGGAAAACATCGTGCAGGCCACCTCCCGCGACATCCTGTGCTACGCCATGAAAACGCTCCGGTGCTGCAGCATCGTCATGCATATCCACGACGAGCTGGTCATCGAGGCTGATCCGCGCATGTCGCTGGACGCGGTATGTGAGCAGATGGGCCGCACGCCGCCCTGGGCAGACGGCCTGCTGCTCCGGGCGGATGGCTACGAAACAGAATTCTATAAAAAAGATTGAGCCTCCTTCGTCAAAAGCGGGCTGCCACCTCCAGTGGATAGTGAATGGGTGGTGACAGCCCGCCCGGAAAGGAGGTCCTTTTCATGAGTGTCGATATCCGTAACAGCGAAGGATACCTTGATCCCACGCCATACCAGGCATTTCTGGAGATTGAGCACGATGAGCACCGAGCGCTTCGTGCTTTTCGGCCTATCGTCTACATCTGCTCTCCCTATGCGGGAGACGTGGAACGCAATATGGCCGCAGCCAGGAAATACTCCCGGTTTGCCATGGAGAGAGGCTATATCCCCATCGCGCCGCACCTGCTGTTTCCACAATTCATGGACGACAGCAATCCCACCGAACGGGAGCTCGGCCTTTTCTTCGGCAATGCCGTCATGAGCAAGTGCTCAGAGGTCTGGGTGTTCGGCAAGACCGTCTCACCCGGCATGGCCGCCGAGATCAAACGCGCACGCTGGAAGAACTACCGGCTACGCTACTTCACAGAGGTATTGGAGGAGATCAAGAATGCGCAAACCGAAACCCATCCAGACTGAATACAACGGCTATCTGTTCCGTTCCCGCCTGGAAGCGAGATGGGCCGTCTTCTTTGACGCCTGCGGTGTCGATTACGAATACGAGCCGGAAGGATATAAGCTGGACAACAACCTTTTGTATCTGCCGGACTTCCTGCTGCACGGCGTGGATGGCCGCGACGGCGGCGACCTCTTCGTGGAGGTCAAGGGCAAGATGACCGACAGGGACGCCCTGAAGATCAATAGCTTCGTGAACATGGGCTTTCCGGACACAGAGTACGTTCACAAGTCCGAAACTGCCACGCTGGTCGTCGGCGCGATCCCCGCAGGCGATGATATCGACGATGTCATCCGGGAGATCGGTGATAGGGCCTATTCCTCCGGCAACGAGTGCTGGCCCTATGAATTCAACTTCGAGACCATCGATGGCGATCACTTTGCTGCCTATCCTGGCATCAACAAGCATGGCCGCTTCGAGCTCTTCGGAGACGACAGCAGTTACCTGTGCGATATGGACGGGATTGCCACGGAGAAAGCGTACCGCATGGCCAGGCAGGCGCGGTTTGAACACAGCGCCACTTCTCGGGTATTCCCGGTTTGGAGGAAGAGATGATGTTTCATATTTACCACGCGGATTGCATCGGGGACCCCAGCAACTGCTCGTATCCCCATGCGGACGAGATCACGGACGCGGCATCGCTTGGTGCCGCCGTCCAGCGTGATTACGTCTGTGCCGAGTATCAGAATCACTATCGCAGCAACGAGAATTTCATCGGCAGCGACTGCCTGCCGGTAGACTGCGACAACGACCATACGGAGAATCCGGAAGACTGGATATATCCGTCCGATGTCGCGCAGGCGTTTCCGAATGTGGCCTTTGCCGTCCATTACTCACGCCACCACCTGAAGAGCAAGAACGGCAAAGCGCCGAGGCCCAAGTTCCATGTATTCTTTCCCATCGACACGATGACCGATCCGGACGAGTACAGCAACCTGAAGAAGCTGATCAATGCTATCTTCCCGTATTTCGACACGAAGGCCTTGGATGCGGCCCGTTTCTTCTACGGCACGGCAAAGCCCCAGGTCGAGGTGTTTGACGGGCCGATGAACCTGACCACCTTCTTGAACGACGTGGACTTCGACGCCGATATGCCGGATGGCAGCTATGGCGGTACGGTCATCCCGGAAGGCAGCCGGAACGCGACGATGTCGCACTACGCCGGAAGAATCCTGAAGCGTTACGGCAACACGGAAGAAGCGCATGCGCATTTTCTCGAATATGCCCAGAACTGCGACCCGCCCCTGGATGCCCATGAACTGGATACCATCTGGCGCAGCGCGCTTCGCTTCTATGGAAAGATCGCCGGTCAGGAGGATTACATCCCGCCTGAAAAATACAACCAGGAGCTGGCGCTGCAGCCCCAAGATTACTCCGATGTCGGACAGGCGATTGTGCTGACGCGGGAATACTGCGGCAGGCTCCGTTATTCCCCGTCAACGGATTACCTGGTCTACAACGGCAGCTTCTGGGAAGAGTCGAAACCCAAGGCCCAGGCTGTGGCACAGGAGCTCACAGCACGCCAGCTGGAGGAAGCGGAAACCGAGATCAAAAAGGTAACCGAGGAGATGACGAAGAACGGTGCGTGGGAGCTGCTGGCGTCCATGGGCAGCAAGAAGGCCGCCGCCGCGATGAATCCGGCGCAGATGCGGTCCTTCCGAAAGTACGAGGTTGCCGTCACATACCGCAACTACGCCATCAAGCGCCGGGATTCCAAATACATCACCTCCGCCCTGAAGGAAGCCAGGCCCATGCTGGAGATCGACCAGCGTGAGCTGGACGCAGATGAATTCCTGCTGAACACGCCCTCCGCCACATACGACCTGAGCAAAGGCCTGGAGGCGCATCATGAGCACGACCCGAAGGACTTCATCACCAAGCAGACCGCCGTTGACCCGGATACCGTGAACATGGATATCTGGCAGGCCGCGCTTGAGACATTCTTCGTCGGCGATCATGAGCTCATGGACTATGTCCAGGAAATCGCGGGCCTGGCCGCCATCGGCAAAGTCTGCATCGAGGCCCTGATCATCGCCTATGGCGAAGGCCGGAACGGCAAGTCTACCTTCTGGAACGCTGTCTCCCGCGTAATGGGCAGCTATTCCGGCAATATGTCCGCCGACACGCTGACCGTTGGCTGCAAGCGGAACGTCAAGCCGGAGCTGGCGGAGGCCAAGGGCAAGCGCCTGCTGATTGCCGCCGAGCTGGAGGAAGGTATGCGCCTTTCCACTTCCAACGTCAAGCAGCTCTGCTCCACAGACGAGATCTACGCGGAAAAGAAGTACAAGGACCCGTTCTCATATGTGCCGACGCACACGCTGGTGCTCTATACCAACCACCTGCCGAAGGTCGGCGCTCTGGACGCCGGAACGTGGAGGCGGCTCATCGTGATTCCCTTCAACGCGGTCATAGAGGGCAACAGCGACATCAAGAATTACGCGGACTACCTGTATAAGAAGTGCGGCGGGGCGATCCTGTCGTGGATTATCGAAGGTGCCCGCAGGGTGATCGCCAAGGATTACAGGATCGCGCAGCCCAGGGTCGTGGTGGAGGCGATCAGGCGGTATAAGGAAAACAACGACTGGCTTGCGCAGTTCCTGGAGGAATGCTGTGAGATTGATCCGACCTATACCGCCAAGTCCGGCGAGTTCTACAACGAATACCGCGCCTACTGCACCCAGGTCGGTGAGTATATACGCAGTACGACGGATTTCTATACGGCCATTGAGCTTGCCGGTTTTGAGAAGAAGCGTACCAAAGCCGGAATCATTGTCCGTGGAATCCGCTTGAAATCTGACTTTTTGAAGAACTGAGGCTCATGGGTGTAGGTCGATGATGGTTGTTTCTATAACTTTCCTTAGAAGCCCCAAAAAACAGCATATAAGAAAAGTTGCGGATATAACCTCAATCGACCTACACCATGTCTTCAATCCTGATGGAGGGCGACCATGCGAGAGAAGAAAATAGAGGCAAAACTTACTGAGGCAGTCAGGCAGCGCGGCGGTCTGGCACCGAAGTTCACGAGCCCAGGCTTCGACGGCATGCCGGACCGTATCGTCCTGATGCCGGGCGGGCATATGGCCTTTGTGGAAGTCAAGGCTCCCGGCAAAAAGCCGCGTCCGCTGCAGGCGGCAAGGCATCGGCTTCTGCGGGATCTGGGATTTGCCGTATATGTCCTGGATGACGCAAGCCAGATCGGAGGTATCCTGGATGAACTTTTTACCTCATGACTATCAGGCGTATGCCATCGACTACATTGAGACCCATCCCATAGCTGCAGTCCTGCTCGATATGGGTCTGGGCAAAACGGTCATCTCCCTGACTGCCATCGCGGACCTGCTGTTCGACAGCTTTGTGGCTCACCGCGTGCTGGTCGTCGCACCTCTCCGCGTTGCCCGAGACACATGGCCCGCCGAGATCGGAAAATGGGCGCATCTGCAGCATCTGACCTATACCGTAGCGGTCGGCAGCGCCAGGGAGCGCCGTGCCGCCCTGATGCAAAGCGCCGACATCACGATCATCAACCGGGAAAACCTCGCCTGGCTGATTGAGGAGAGCGGCTTTCCCTTCGACTACGATACCGTGGTGATCGATGAGCTGTCATCCTTCAAAAACCACCAGTCCAAGCGGTTCAAGGTCCTGATGCGTGTCCGGCCCACCGTCAAACGGGTCATCGGGCTCACTGGCACACCCAGTTCTAACGGTCTCATGGACCTGTGGGCAGAATTCCGGCTGCTGGACCTGGGCGAGCGCCTCGGGCGGTTCATCACGCAGTACCGATATGAGTACTTCACCCCGGACAAGCGGAATGGCGACATCGTCTACTCCTACAAGCCGCTGCCCTACGCTGAGGAGGCGATTTATCGGAAAATCTCGGATATCACGATTTCCATGAAGTCAACCGACCACCTGAAGATGCCGGAGTTGGTATCGACGCAGTATGAAGTGCGGCTATCCGAGGATGAGGCTGAGCGGTATACGGACCTAAAGCAGGAGCTTATCCTGCAGTTGCCCGATGGCGAGGTCACCGCTGCCAATGCTGCCGCCCTAACGCAGAAACTGACCCAGCTGGCCAACGGCGCGATCTATGCCGATAGCGGCGATGTGATCGAGTTCCACGAGCGAAAACTGGATGCCCTGGAGGACATCATTGAAAGCGCCAATGGACGGTACATAGCCGCAACGGTGGTCGACCACATACAGCCCCACAGAGGTGACCCGAAACTGTTCTGGGACGAGAGTAACTGGCAGCCGCTGTGCAAAGCCTGCCACGACCGGAAAACCGGTCTCGAGGACAGCAGGCCCACCTACCGCTACTGACACAGACCCCAGGGGCAGTCAAAATCTCTAAAAACCTTTTCTCAGGAGACCGCGCGCCCCTCTCGCGCAGAAAATTTTCAATTCAAACGGGGTATTGACCCAAGGATGGTGATGAAGTGGCAAGAGATGGTACCAACAGAGGCGGAAGGCGCGTCCGTGCCGGGCACAAGCCTGATGACCTTGTCGATAAGATTCAAAAAGGAACCGCCGCTCAGGTCATGGATTTCACCGGTACTGAGCTGGAAGGCGTGGACGATTACGGTGCCATCGCAGATCTTCCTGGCGCAGATATTCCGCAGCCTGACAGTTACCTTTCCGCCCAACAGCGGGACGGTGAGCCTCTCGGCGCTGACATCATCTATACCGAAACCATGCGCTGGCTGAAGGAACGCGGCTGCGATCGGCTGGTCAATCACCGTCTGGTGGAAAGCTACAGCGAGGCTTTCGCCCGGTACATCCAATGTTCCGAGGCCGTCAGCAAGTTCGGCCTACTCGGAAAGCATCCCACGACCAACGCGCCCATCGCCAGCCCGTTTGTGCAGATGGCGCTTTCCTTTCAGAAGCAGGCCAACCTGCTCTGGTATGAGATATTTGACGTTGTGAAGCAGAATAGCACCACAGCGTATGAAGGCAGTCCCCAGGACGACGCCATGGAGAAACTATTGAGAGCGAGGAGCAAACACAGATGATCGAAAAAGTGAATCCGGCACACCCGGATAAAATCGCGGATCGCATCGCAGGAGCGTTGGTGGACTACGCCTATTCCGTACAGTCCAATCCCCGCATCGCGGTGGAGGTGCTGATCGGCCACCGGGTCTGTCATATCATTGCGGAGACTTCGGTACATATCCCCGCCACATTCGTGCAGGACACCGTCATCCGCATTGCCGGTGAAGGTGTGGTCATGGACTACTGCGAGGTGGATCAGGATGCGCATCTGGCCGCCAACCAGGCGGAGGGCCTGCGCTGCGGCGACAACGGCATCTTCAAGGGCATGCCGTTGACGGAGGAACAGAAAACGCTGTCCGCCATCGCGAGACACATATTTGAGAAATATCCCTCGGATGGAAAGTACATTCTGGACAGTGACCGGCTGATCATCTGTCAGAGCAATGCAACCACGGCTGACCTTGCCGCCGAGTATCCCAATGCCGAAATCAATCCCCTGGGCGACTGGACGGGCGGCACAGAGGTAGATAGTGGAGCCACCAACCGCAAGCTGGGCAGCGACATGGCTGACAGCGTGACGGGCGGAGGCCTGCATGGCAAGGACCTGTCCAAGGCGGACGTGTCCGTCAACATTCACGCCTTCCTGAAAGCCCAGAGGACTGGTGAGCCTGTTATGCTCTGCTGCGCCATCGGCGACGATACCGTGGACAGCCTGCCGTATGAGGAGATTGTGGCGGAAGCTGCCCAGTTTATCGCGGCCATCGGCGGTTTTGAGAAGTTCGCCGAATGGGGGCTGTTCTGAGGTGATGACAATGAGCAGAATCGCAACAAACGAAATGACCCAGGTGCCAATTGAGCGCCTGATCCCTTACATCAATAATGCCCGCACCCACAGCCCGGAGCAGATCAAAAAGCTCCGGGCTTCTTTACGGGAATTTGGCTTCGTCAACCCTGTCCTCATCGACCGCGATTACAACGTCATTGCCGGGCATGGGCGCATCGCTGCTGCCAGGGAGGAAGGCTTCACCGATGTGCCCTGCGTTTATGTGGATCATCTCACCGAGGCGCAGAAGAAAGCCTACATCCTTGCCGATAACCGCATGGCCATGGATGCGGGCTGGGATGAAGAGCTGCTGAAGGTGGAACTTGAATCCCTGCAGGAGATGGCATATGACTTGTCGCTCACTGGCTTTGATGAAAAAGAGCTGGCATCGTATATGGGCGGTGATGAGAAGGAAACACAGGATGATGACTTCGATCTGACCGCCGCGCTGGAAAAAGCCACCTTTGTGGAGCCCAGCGATCTCTGGACGGTCGGCAGGCACCGGCTACTCTGCGGTGATGCCACCAAAGCGGAAGACGTACAGCGCCTCATGGGCGGTAAGCGCGCCAATCTCATCGTGACGGACCCGCCGTATGGCGTTTCCTTCAAAAGCGCCTCGGGCCTGACCATCCAGAATGACAGCATCAAGGATGAAGAATTCTACGGCTTCCTGCTGCTGGCGCTGAAGAATATGGCGGATGCCCTGGAGAAAGGTGGCGCGGCGTATGTGTTTCACGCCGACACCGAAGGGTTGAATTTCCGCCGCGCATTCGTAGACGCCGGGTTCCATCTCGCAGGCTGCTGCATCTGGGTGAAGGATAGCCTGGTGCTGGGCCGCTCGGATTACCAGTGGCAGCATGAGCCTGTGCTGTACGGCTTCCTGCAGAACGGAAAGCATCCCTGGTACTCCGACCGCAAGCAGACCACCATCTGGAATTTCGCCAAGCCCAAGCGAAATGAAAATCACCCAACGAGCAAGCCGCTGGACCTGCTGGCTTATCCCATCGGGAATAGCAGCCAGGAAAACAGCATCGTTCTGGACACCTTCGGCGGCAGCGGTTCCACCATGATGGCCTGCGAGCAGACAGGACGCATCTGCTTCATGTCCGAGCTCGATCCCAAGTATGCCTCCGTCATACTTCGGCGTTATGTAGAGGATTTCGGCAATGCCGATCAAGTATACGTGGAGCGGGCTGGCAAGATGCTGGCCTATACGGACCTTGTGAAGGAAGTGGAGTCACATGGATAAACCGAAACTATTTGTTTGCTCTTTCTCAGGAGGCAAAGACTCCACGGCAATGTTACTGCGCCTGTTGGAAGAAGGAAATCCTGTCGACATTATCTTATTCTGCGATACTGGTTTAGAGTTTCCCCAGCTCTACCGGCACATAGATAAGGTTGAGCAGAACATTGGTCGTAGCATAATCCGAGTGAAAGCGCCTCATGATTTTCAGTACTATTTCGCCGAGATAAAAGTTAAACGGAAAGAAAACACGACCTACGCCCAAAAATACGGTCTCGCCCGAGACGGGTATGGATGGGCAGGACCTAAAATGCGTTGGTGTACCGAAGAACTAAAAGGGCTCCCAAGAGAAAAGTATCTTCGTGACCTTCGCAAGCAATATGAGATTATCGAGTATGTCGGCCTTGCCGCAGACGAAGGATACAGGCTGACACGTAAATGCAATCAACGGCCAAATTGTTTGCATCCATTGATAGACTGGGGTATGACTGAGGCTGATTGCCTCCAGTATTGCAAAGACAGAGGATATGACTGGGAAGGTCTATATGAAAAGATGGACCGCGTCTCCTGCTGGTGTTGTCCGCTCCAGTCTTTGAAAGAACTCCGAGTTCTCTATCATGAGTTTCCTGAACAGTGGAATCAGCTAAAACGTTGGGATGAGATGACTTGGCGGCCATTCAGAGCTGATTACTCAGTCCTACAACTCGAGAAACGCTTTGATTTTGAAGAGGAATGGATTAAAACCGGAAAACCCCTTAGAACCAAAGCGTTTTTTGCTGCCCTTAAGGACTATCTTGGGCTTCATGAGCCCGATTCAAAGGATAGGATCTGATTGATTGAATTCCAAACAGAGCCAATAAGTGAATGTGTGACTATTCTGATAAATGTCTCGATATCCGCTTGCTATTTTTCCGGTTTAGAGTGATGTATACACTACCCCAAGGGAAACCGGGGAAAAAGCACAGGAGGATTCGAACATGAGAATTCACTACAACGTAACCGGAGAGCAGCGCAAAGCGATGGTCAAGGTCATCGCGGAGACGACCGGCGCGCAGGCCAAGTACATGCGCACGCCCACCTACGCCTACGAGATCGACTACTTCACCGTCACGAGGGACGGCACGCTGGAGTTCAGCGACCGCTCCGATAGCGAAGAGGTCGAGGCGGTGCTGGAGGCGCTTGGCGCGGCGGGCTTCGAGGGCATCGGTGAGACGACCGAAGCGCCAGAGAAAGCCCAGGAAACGCCCACAGCGGCGGACACGGAGCCACAGGAGAGCGAGAACACCAGTGAGGACCGCGACACCGTTGAGCTGACGGTCACCCTGCCGATGGCGAGGCACACCGGCCTGACCCTGCGCAACCTGATCAACCTGATTTACACCCGCGCGGAGCTGCTCAACAAAGCGCTGGGCACCGCCTTCCGAGTGGATGAAGGGCTGGTCAAAGCCCTGCAGAACGACGCCTGCGTGCTCACCCTGGAGCGCCTTTTTGAGACGGTGGAGGCATACGAAAACCAGCATGGCAAGGCGGCCAATGGGCTGGTCATTGAACCGGACAAGCTGACCTTCAGCACATTGCCGGAAACGGAAGACCCTGCGGTCCTGCGCACCTTTACCACACTCTGCGCCATGATGAATAAGCAGGCCATCGCCCAGCAGCGCATTCAGGCGAAGGCGGTCAGCGCCGACAACGAGAAATACGCCATGCGCATCTGGCTCCTGCGCCTGGGGATGAATGGACCGGAGTACAAAGAGGAGCGCCACATCCTGATGAAAAACCTTTCTGGGCACTGCGCTTTCCGTACCGAGGAAGACAAAGAGCGCTGGCAGCAGAAGCAGAATGAAAAGCGCGATGCCCTGAAGGCGATGAAGCAGGCAACGGAGGTGAGTGATGATGTGGACGCCGAGTAAAGAAACCATCGAAGCACTCCGCAGGGCTTACCCCGCCGGATGCACGGTGGAGCTGGTTCAGATGGGTGACCCGCAGGCACCGCAGCCTGGCACCCTTGGCAAGGTGATCACAGTGGACGACATTGGCACCATCCATGTGGCGTGGGCCACGGGCAGCGGCCTGGGTGTCGCCTACGGACAGGACAGCTGCAGGAGGGTTGATCATGACT
>ERZ827168.911-NODE-911-length-43980-cov-14.067934_pt1 | contig 43980 bp, 37 predicted proteins | sample MGYA00519868_ERZ827168 | MGnify/ENA primary metagenome ERZ827168 (study PRJEB31778, sample SAMEA3449271) | human gut metagenome | biome: human gut; feature: human-associated habitat; material: faeces | place: United Kingdom | collected 2010/2012 ...
ACCTTGGCGAGCTTGTAAGGGCCGATAGCCTTGACGCCGGCTATACTTTAGTTATTGAGTACGACAATCTCGGCAATATAACCAAAATGAAAAAGACCGCCTGCACCTTTGGCGATCTAACAAACTGCCAGTTTACAGAGTATAACTATACATACGGCAACACTTCCTGGACAGACCTGTTAACCAATTACAACGGCAGCAACATCTATTACGACGAAATCGGCAACCCCACCACCTACTATACCGGTGCCGACCTTACCTGGATAGGCAGAAGATTAAGGAAATACACCCTCGGCGATTTAACCAATACCTACACCTACAACGGTGACGGCATTAGGGTTAAAAAAGTATCGGTAAACTCAAGCACAAACACCACAACTACCACAGAATATGTGCTGGACGGCGCTAATATCATCGCCATTGTAGAAGACGGCGCAGTTAAAACACGTTTCTATTACGATGCCGACGGCACCAGGGTAGCCATGGATTATGCCGGCAACACCTATTACTACCAGTATAACCTGCAGGGTGACGTAATTGCCTTACTTGACAGCACATTCACCCCGGTCGTCACCTACACCTACGGCCCTTGGGGCACGGTTGAAGATATTACAGATAGTACAAATATTAATCTAAGTGATGTCAACCCATTTTTATACCGCGGTTACTATTACGACTCAGACACAGAACTATATTACCTCCAGTCTCGTTACTACGATCCAACAACAGGACGGTTCATTAATGCGGACGGGCAATTAAATGTTAAAGACGGAGCTTTAGGATTTAATTTATATTTGTATTGCATTAATAATCCAATCAACTTTGCAGACCCATATGGTCATATGCCATTTTTGGCTATAACTGCATTAATTGGTGTTGTAGCTGGCGCAATAGTTGGCGGAGTACAAGCAGCAATAGCGGGGGAAAACATTTGTGTCGGGGCTCTAAAAGGAGCTGCGATAGGTGGCTTAATTGGGCTTGGAGCAGGCGCAATAGCAGGTGCTTTGCTCGCTGGGAGTGTAACAGCTCCCGTAACATCAGTTGTTCTTGGTGCTAAAGCTCTAGTATCTGTTGTGGGAAGCGCCGGTATTGCTGCTGGTGCGCGAATGATTGCTGATAACATATCATTTGCAAGTAATAATGTGGCACAAGTCTTTTGGTCGGGTGGAGATGCTGCAAAAAATGCCGCGAAACAACTTGCAAATAGCATTTCCGGAAAAACATTAGAAATGACACATTTAGGTGCATATTTGGAAAAAATTAATGCTTCATACCCGGCATGGAAAGCAGCTTCAGTTAATTTTGCTAATATTGCAAACAATTCACACCATGCTATTTATACGATTCAAAATGCAACAGGTGTAGGGATACAAAGCATATGGGCAACAATAGAATATCCATTGATACAAGGCAAAGATATAATATATGGTGTTGTTTCACAAGATGGAGTAATACATATTATGTCATAGGAGTATGCAAATGGGCGATTATTTTGTCATGAGCACCAGATTTAATAAAAGCAACGCTTCTGATTTTGGGTTTATATCAAAAAGTGAAAATTTGGCAATTAATCCAAAAGACAATTCAACATGGATAAAGGTTGTTTTATATGATTTCGGTTGGGGGAAAGAGAATGGTTTTTATAAATTTCCTCTTCCCAACTTTGATGTCCTGTTTGAATTGGTACTGTATAGCGAAAACAGAGATGATAAATATGGTGCAGCAGCCATTATTCTTGAAAAATTTCCTGAAGAATTATTATACCAATGTGAAAGATTGGCGAAGGATCCGTATCGAAAAAAAGAGTTTAAAGAATTGGTTGAGTTGTTTAAACTAAATATATCAACAAATAGGTGTTCTGTTGCTCAAAAAACCAATGAACAAATTCAAAATGATTATATGCGTTGGAAAAGGATATCTGAAATCGCTAAAAAAACATAAGATTATTGGTGGGTATTGCCTTTTAGAAAATTGATAATAACAGACAGATTATATTATAAAATTTTTTTGGCAATATTACAGCAGTATACCTTAATAATACTCTTCGCGAGCAGTACGCTTACGATGATTTGGGCGAGCTTGTAAGGGCCGATAGCCTTGACGCCGACTGCACTTTAGTTATAGAGTACGACAATCTCGGCAATATAACTAAAATGAAAAAGACCGCCTGCACCTTCGGCGATCTAACAAACTGCCAGTTTACAGAGTATAACTATACCTACGGCAACACTTCCTGGACCGATCTTTTAACCAATTACAACGGCAGCAACATCTATTACGATGAAATCGGCAACCCCACAACCTACTATACCGGCGCCGACCTTACATGGATAGGCAGAAGACTAAGGGCTTACTCGCTGGACAACATTACAAATACCTACACCTACAATGATGACGGTATACGCGTTAAAAAAGTATCGGCAGACTCCAATACAAACACCACCGTAACAACCGAATACGTCTTAGACGGCTCCAATATAATCGCCATAGTAGAAGACGGCGCAGTTAAAACACGTTTCTATTACGATGCCGACGGTACCCGCATTGCAATGGATTACCTTGGCTCCACATATTACTACCAGTATAACCTGCAGGGTGACGTTATAGCACTCTTAGACGGCACCTTCACCCCGGTCGTAACCTACACTTACGGCCCTTGGGGCACTGTTGAGAATATTACAGATAGTACAAATATATCCTTAAGCACCATAAACCCCTTCCTCTATCGCGGATACTTCTACGACGCTGATACAGAACTCTATTACCTCCAGTCTCGCTATTACGATCCTGCAACAGGTCGCTGGATTAGCGCCGAACCTAATGTCGATTTTGGGGAATTTGATGAAGGTGCTGGTCTATTAGCCTATAATTCATATGCCTACTGTGCTAATAATCCTATTATATACAATGATGAAAACGGAGAAAGCGTTCTTCTAGCAATGGCAATAGGGTTTTGTGTAGGAGCCCTTGTTTCTGGCGGAATTAAAATATATAAAAATTATAAATCAGGACAAAAATGGTATAAAGGTTTAGCACTTTCAATGTTGGCAGGGGGTGTAGGAGGAGCAATTTCGTGCATTTCAATACCGGGTGTTAGCACATGGGTTTGTGCTGCAATATTTGGTGCAGCCGGTAATGTTGCTACAAAAGTTATTCTTGGCGAAATAAAAACCATTGGTGATTTAACATCTGCAATAGCTGTTGGTGCGACTGCAGGCTTGTTAGGAAATGCAGCATCAAAAGTGTTGATAAAAGGGGTTACAAAATATTTTGGTTCATTAACAAGATCTAGTCAAAAGGCATTTTTAAGTAGAGTTGGACAGATTACTAATCGTCAGTTAACCGCAATAAGACAAGAAATAAAAAAAGGATTGACGCCAGCAATTCTTAATAAGTTAGTTAAGAAATATGGCTATGATGTGGTGGTAAGTGCGTTTGTTTCTTCAACTGCATCTTCAGCAAAAAAGTGATATAAAATGTTTAAATTTAAAATGATCAAACCATTTGTTGCAGAAATGTTAATATTGCTTTTTGTGGTTGTAAGCGTAATTGTAGGATTATTAACTGGGGAATTTATTGAAATTACAATTAAGCCACATTTAATAACACTTGCTTTTTTCATTATAGTAATAGGTTTGTTTTTATCGGTTTTTTCTCGTGTTATAAACCTAGGAGTCAGAGCCATATTCGATTATATTTTTCAAAGCACAAAGACGGGCAACTACGAGTTTATTAAAACACTTCCATATCATGCAAGCGTTTTTAGCGAGAAATTCGCGGCGAATACCGAACGATCATATGGTATGTATTATTTGATACAAGTAAAAAAAGATGACCAGATGTTAACATTTATTTCTTCTTCGTTTCTTGATTTAAAAACCGGTAAAAGATATATCTTTAAAACAACAGCTTTATCACATATAGTCTTGGAATGGTCAAGCAGTGATACAGAGGACGCATAAAACCACCGAAAATCATTGAGACAGGGAGCGCTTCTGTGTCTTGACGGTAAAATAAATGGTGATAACCTACTAAAACGGCACGTATTCAGGCGGCTCCTTTACCGCCGGTAATACGTCAAACACCTATTCGTATACTTACGATAATTTTGGCAATATAACCGCAGTATACCTTAATAATACTCTTCGTGAGCAGTACGCTTACGATGACCTTGGCGAGCTTGTAAGGGCCGATAGCCTTGACGCCGGCTATACTTTAGTTATAGAGTACGACAATCTCGGCAATATAACTAAAATGAAAAAGACCGCCTGCACCTTCGGCGATCTAACAAACTGCCAGTTTACAGAGTATAACTACACCTACGGTAACACTTCCTGGACAGACCTGTTAACCAATTACAACGGTAGCAACATCTATTACGATGAAATCGGCAACCCCACCACCTACTACACCGGCGCCGACCTTACATGGATAGGCAGAAGACTAGGAGATTGTTATGTTTGGCTTAATAAGAGTATTAATCGGTGTTATATTTTTTATAATATATTTATTAATTGCAAAAATTACTAAATTAAATCTTAAAAAACGACACTATATTTTATCGGTCTTTGCGTCTATTGTTTTAATAACCGTTTTAGCATTTGTCCCGTTCGAAAATTTATTTGTTACATTTTCTTCTCCCAAAGCTGTGTTTAATTATATGAACTTTGGCAAATCAGAAATTAAATTAATAGTTACAGGGAATAAGACAGCTTTTGTCATTGGCGGGGAAAATACAAACAAACTTCTTATTGTTCCAAAAACTGAAAACGGCTGGAAAATCGGGACGGGTTATAAAACCCAAAAAGCTTATTCAAAAATTACTGATGATTTAATAATTGATGTTTATCAATACCAAAATACAGATGATTATTATATTGCTGTTTACAAAATTAATGGCGGACAATTTGATATAACCGACAGTAACGATTCTGTATTTTACCCCTTAGGCAATACGTCGTTTTACACTTATTATGCATACATTCCTAAATATAATTCTCATTATTGGATTTTAGTGAATGGTGAAAAAATTGTATTAAAAACTAATGGTTGAACTTTTGTCGATATTGTTCACAAATTTGCGTATAATTTTGGAATGGTTCGTGCGAGATCACAGAATGTTGATTTTGATAATGCAGATGAAGGCAGCACATTATGGGATTATATATTCAGGTAGGTTAAAGTCATGTTAAGAGTTGTGAAAAAAATTTTACTTTACTCATTAATTATAGTGTCATCAATAACATTCATTATTTCAGCATCATTCTATTGGCTCCACATTAGTAATTGCCCGTTGAGCTCATATACAGTCGTAAGTTTTATGTGGGTATCACTTGGTTTAAAAATGTATTATTTTATACCGATTTGTTTCGCTGTTTGCGCTCTTATGTTTTTTTCTGCCTTATCTATTAAAAAAGAAAAAATTTTTTTGCCAATAATTCTGTTTCCGTATTTATGTTGTGATGTATTTTTTCTTTCAGGAAGCTTTTTTGACGCTTGGTTTAATGATAAATATTTTATACAGGAACAAATGATACAATTAGTTATAAGTGTTGCCATTATAGTTTTAATGATTATCTATTTTATTCTTATTTGGAAAACAAGGCGGCAAAAGAGGACAGAGAACGACATCCAGTGTTAATTTTATTTACATATTGATGGCCTTTACGGAGTCTCGTCTGTCGAACTTTGAAGAGACTTATGCTTATGACAAAACGAATCACGATGTCTTGTGGCCTTATGTGAATATAATTCACAAGCGTTTAATTATTCTATTCTTGCCAAATATTTATCCAAAAAAGTCGAACTGTGTCGATTTGTCAAAATATTTCACAAACAAAGAGTGGAACCTAAAAAGCTTTTTAAGTGATTAGTTTTTCGGCGATATAAATAAACAAAAAAGACAGCTAAATTTTGGCTGTCTTTTTTTGTAAAAATAGCGTTTGTCGAACAGTGTCGAAACTGTTGACATTTTATGCTATCAACACTATAATAAAATCAAAGGCGGTGCCAAATGAAATATATAGAATACAATAACGGATTAAAAATTATTTGCTACTCTATGCCTAATACCCATTCTATATCGTTGGGTTTGTATGTTCGTGCCGGGTCTATTTATGAAACAAGTCAGAATTCGGGAATTACTCATCTTTTAGAACAACTGCATTTTCGCGAATTATGCGACCTGTCACAAGAAGATTTATATTATGCAATGGAAAGCATCGGCACATCAATAGATGCTAAAACCTATCCTGATTTTATTAAGTTTAGCATGAAAGTTTGTCCAAGGTTTTTTAAAGAATGCTTATTAATATTTAAAAAATTGATTTGTGCCAATACCTGGTCGACAAATAGTTTGAATTTAGAAAAATCATTAATAAAGCAGAAAATTCAAGAAAATAATTCTTTTTTTTCAACCGAATCTATTTCTAAAAGTCGGCTTTATAAAAACTCGCCGTATGCAAATTCTTTGTTAGGAAACCCAAGTATTGTCGATTCTTTCACGCTTGCGGACATTGTTAATTATAAGAACCAAGTATTTAATAAAAACAATATGATAGTTTGCATATCTGGGTGTTTTAGCGAAGATGACAAAAAATTACTTGAAGAAGAGCTTTCATCCATAGACATACCGGATGGGTCAAAAAACATTCCTCCGCTTTATAGCGTCAATATGTTTAATAGAAAGCCAGATATTTATTTTGAAAATGATGTTTATGATTATTTGGAAACAGAGATTTACTTTGATGTCGACTTATCTAAAATAAAAATAAACGATCTTTTGTTATTGAACTGTATATTAGGTGAAGGCATCGGATCAAGGCTTCAAAAAACAATTAAAGAAAAATTGACATTGGCATCGGACATATCGTCGGATGTTCAAATTTACGAAAACTTTGCTAATATTCGTGTGCATTTTTCGATTCAAATGAATGAATTTAATGAATGCTTTAAAAAGGTTATTGATGTTATCTCTAATATGATGCAAACCATAGATAAAAAAGATCTTGAAGTTTCACTTCCTTTTTATACCGATAATTTGCAATTTTTAGAGGATGATACCGCGGCCAAAAACTTTGAACTTGCGTATAATCATTTTATAATTAATAAAGAAAAACAAATCAATGAAAACAGCATAAGCGATCATATTGAAAAATTAAAAAATGCAGCCAAAGTTGTTTTTACGCCTAAAAACACGAGTGTTGTGGTTTTCGGTAACTGTAAAAATTTAACCAAAAAATCTATAAATGAGATGGTGGCAAAGCTATAATCTTTGTCAAATAATCCAAATCATTTTGTTTGGTTTTATTAAAAATATTTTTAGAATTATTCTATCTAGTTTTATAAAAACATCTTTCGGTCGAAATTTTTCACAAATATTTTATTTTTTCATTCTTGAAAAATATTCATCAAAAAATTCGAACTGTGTCGATGTGTCAAAATATTTCACAAACCAAGAGAGGAACCTAAAAAGCTTTTTAAGTGAATAGTTTTTCGGCGATCTAACCACTACCATACCTACAATAGAAAGGGAGGACATGTTTATTACTTGTTCTAATATACTTCAATGAATATTGAATTAAGATTTGATTATTATTCACAAATTATTTTCATTCCAGATGAATATATTAAAAATTTTGATACATTACAAGTATCGTTTTTAGAATGGGTTAAAGAACAACCAGATTGTATTATAAAAGGACCTGATTCTTCATTGGCTTTAAGTTATGATGAAAATGATTTTGTAAAATATGTTAATGATGTATTATTAAAAGACAGCAGAGAAAAATCGTATCTGTTACGGCAGACGAAACATGTAAAAGTTAACAGAATAATTAAATTTTAAAGTTTATTATGCTCTTGGTAAGCAAATTATTGCTTCCATAATTACGCTTGCCCGAATAAATTTTGAAATCTTTGAGGATTAGTATGAACAAGAGTAATTAACGACAATGTTCTTCACGAATCAAGGAGAAGTATGGGAAAACCGAAAATCAAACAGATATTATTAATTTGCTTAATAGTATATTTTATTTTTGTTGCTATAGTGATAGTTTTATTTCATTATGTGCAAAACAATCCAATTGATAAAGTTTCAATGACATATATATGGCACAACACCGATATACAAAATCAATATGGTGAAATCGTATCTGTTGGCAGAAATGTTTTACTAAAAAGAACAAAAAATGGATCAACTATTAAGTCACCCTATATTATCGAAACAAAAACAAATCGAGTAAAGGTGTATGTTACACTTATTCAAACCGACAAACAGTTAAACGCAGTTTCTTATGAAGTAATTGAAGTGAGGCCAAATGAAAGTTAAAAGATTATTAGCTGGCTTGATTGATTTTTATATTATTTGTTTTTTATGCACTGCTTTTATAGGTGTTATAACGTGGGGAAAATTGAATGTTACGCCGTTAACTATAATTTTGTTTATTCTTTTGTTCGTTTTACTTCAACTTATAAAAGATTGTGTGTTTAAAAATGCAAGTATTGGAAAAAGGATTTTTAAAATTAAAATTATAAAAACGGATGAAACAAAACTGACTCTTACCGATATTGTAAAAAGAAATATTCCCTTTGTTTTGTTTATAGGTTTAGAAGTGATTATATTAGTATTTAATTATCAACGATTAGGCGATGTTTGGGCAAAAACATTAGTTGTTAATACTCTTGAACGGTAACATATCAAGAGTTAATATAATGCCAATATTCTTCACAAGTCTGGGGGGAGGGAATTTAAATTAGGTTTAAACTAAAAAAATCGCCCAATTATAAACAACCAAAGGATAATACAAATAATTGTGAATTTTTTGAATACTTAAATCAAAAGTATATACTATTGCAAAAACAGTATGCTGATTCTTTTCAGGAGTTGCAAGCATTTGTTGACTTAAATGCATATAGGAAGGAATATTCAAAAGGTGGAGTCACTCTTCATCGCGGTTATTACTCCCCAAGCTCTTTGGATTTGGTTGTAGGAGGTTGCAATAGAGGCAAGCTTATAAAAGGCCTCCCAAAGAACAACTCATATGATTATGAATACATATTTGACGGCAAAGACAATTTAATCTGCACTAAAAAGTATAGTGATGAATTTGAAAGCGTTTTTAGATGTATTGCTATCGAATTTCTTGTGTACGAACAAAACAGAGTATTATCTTTTACATTTGATCTATTAAACAACTATACTGAACTTTCTTTTATTTCAGAATGTCAATACAATGACGATATATTATTAAGATATGAAAGTGCTCTTTGCTACGAAGGAAACGATTGTATAGAAATTAATGTTGAAATTCCTGAATATGCAGATCACTTGTTAAAATCGGTTTGTTCATATCGTTATAATCCTTTTAATAAAATGTTAGACCAAAACAAATTTGTTTTTTTTAGAGACATGGATGGTTATTTGTCAACATATACTATTGAACAGCTTGATAAGCAAGATGCAAGTCATGACACAAAATTATATAAAGTCAATGTGAAACGCAAGTAGAGCACAAAAAAACGGCTCTGTATCAATTTTATTCAATAAAAAGACAGCTTTTAACGGCTGTCTTTTTTTGTGAAAATAGCGTTTGTCGAACGGTGTCGAAACTGTTGACATTTTATGCTATCAACACTATAATAAAATCAAAGGCGGTCATTAAAATGAAAAAATTATTTTTTTGTATAATTTTATCGTTTGCAGTTTTTTATCTAAGCGGATGCAGTTATGATTTGAATGTTAAAATGAACAATAGTATGCCCAATATTGAAATTCAAGAAACAGAAAAATATGATATTGATTGGGATCAACTTGAATTTCCTGTAGATTTAAACTTGGATTTTTTGCATACAATAAAACCGTTGAAAACAAATGATGATGCTAAGAATATAGCGTATACTTTGTTAGAAAAGTGCCATGAAGAAGGAATGCCTACAACATATAAGTTTTTAACAGGTATAGTACATTCTACAAGTGATAATATTTGGGTGTTTCAATATACAACGGACATGGATATTTGGGTTGAATCCGAAACCTTTCATGTGGCGATAGATGGCAATGAATGCACCTTAATAAAGGCATGGGTGGAAGAAGGATAGAGAACACTATAATTGTTTTCAAAATTTAAAAAAGAAAATAATTTAATATTTCATAATTATTGTATTAATTGATTCTTGGTCGATATTATTCACAATTATGGGGAGGAAATTTAAATTAGATTTAAACTAAAAAAATGGCTAGCGTTAATTTTGCTTTTTCTTTGTATGGTCTTTTTTGTTAATCTTTGTAGCTGTTCAAAGATAAATGCTTCTGAAAAATATCGGGTAAAATTTGAAGATTGTTTAATCAATGAAAATCAAGTCGAATTAAGAAAAATTTTTGATTTCGAATTTGATAGAGCTTATGTTTTTAAGGATGCATATCTGGATGGAATAAGTTTCTGTAAAAAGTATAATTTGGATTTAAATATCGATGAAGTCAAAGAAACTTATCACGAAGAAATCCGGAGAATTGTATTTGTTGATAAGGCCGGAAATTTTATATTTGAATTTCAGTATGCATCTGGGAAAAACCTAATTCCTCAAGAAGAAGGCATGATTGTTTATCCGACTACTGTTGTTAAAAGGACTATGGATACCCAAATAAGCAACAGATATATTATATTTGAGTTTTTAGATGTGAAGGCAGAAGACTATTATTGATGGTGTCTTATATGGTTACGATTGGAGCTGTGGATACACCGAAGTGAGGTAGCTATGAAAAAAGCATTGTTCTTTTTAATGTCACTTCTATTAATACTATTAACCGGCTGTTCTAACGGAACAGTTAAGTCAAACGATAATATTTCATTGTCAACACCTGTAGATTTATCATTAACAACATCCTCAAATGTATCATCAGCGGAATCCAATGAATTATCAGTAGCGCAAATATATAATATAGTAAAAGATTATGATTATTGGTATTATCAATGGGACGGAACCGTTAAAGCATTTAAAAATAGTGATGAATTTTCATTGCCAGGGGAAAAATATATTGGAGATGTTCAATTTTTTGATGGATGGATATATTATGTAAAATCGTATAGTGATTTTAGTTACGATTTTGACATTTTCCGTGTTAGACCAAACGGCGAGGATTGTTCTGTTGTTTTAAATTCTTCCGTTTTTAAAGATGAAGTAAATAGTTCATTTCGCAGTTTAACTATTGTTGATGGCTATATGTACATTCACTTAGCCATTGGGCTTTATCGTTACAACTTAAAGTCGCGTGAACTTGAAATAATTGATGGTGATGTTGGAATCTATCATATTTCAAATAACCGATTATATTTCATAGGTCACGCAAGAAGAGACTTTACTATATATGTTATGGATCTTAAAACCAAGAAGACGAAGATTTTGCTTGGCGATGGAATTTACGGTCGTGACAAAAAACCTCCTGAATTGTATTATAGCAATTTCATTTTTATCAATGACGTAATGTATTATACAAAGAGAATAATTCGAGAAGACGATTTTTATCTTGTCGAACTTTACAGCTATAAAAACGGAAAAAGCACGTTGATAGATAATGCTGCTGCCGATATTGATGAGTATTCGCTTTTTGAATATGAAGGAAAGCTATATTATGTGGTAGGCAAAACAACCCATGTACTGAAAAAATACGATCCGAAGACAAGGAAAGTATCAAAAATAATAGAGTTAAAAGATTATAGCGGCGGGCATAGGATAATCAACAATGTGTTTTATTACTATGATACTTCGCAAAACGAGCGTCAGGTTAAGATAGATAATTAATCAAATCGGTATTGACTTTTGCAATAGTCAATGCCATTGACGTGATCACAGCAAAACAGGCTAAACACGTCAAAATTATTCACATTACTTATGGGGAAGGGTATTAAAAAAGGTAACGAATAAGGGAATTGAAAATCTAATACAAAAAGCCATTAAAAAAAGGTCTTGGGAAACATTGAAAAATGGTGTTTCCCAAATCACATATCGTTATGGTGGCGAGATAATTACTGTTACAGGTAAAATAATAGATGGCATTTTTAAAGTTGGGGATGCCTGGGTAAACCACAAATAGGAGATTGTATCATGACTGATCAAATAATTCAATTTATTCAAGATACTAAATTTGAGCAAGCATATTTATTAATGCGCGCATTGCCTTTAGAAAGCAAATGGGAAATAATAAGTGATGATTTGTATTACGAAGATCCTAAACTTGTTTATGCATTTTTATTATATTTAATTTCAATAGATGACAATGAAGCTGAATGGCACTATTTTTGTTGTTTGTATCTTATATACTGTAACCCTTTTTTTGATGATTCAATGAGACTTGCGTCGTGGCATATAAAGCAGGCGATAAAATTAAATCCAACAAATATTGATTACAAAGAACAAGTCATTACCGTTTTCTATTCTTTTCCTGAATGGTATTTTTCATTTGAAGATTTTTATCAATATGCTGAGGATGTGTTGAAAATCGAACCGGATAATTTAGATGCAAAAAATATATTATTAGACAAGTCTTAATGACATTTATAGCCATATAAATCTAAGGTGGTTTTTATTCAAAATCAAATTGCTAAATATGGTTTAAAAGATGGTAATATAAAAACATATTTTGATGATCCACGTGATCAAGAAATGATCAGATATGGTTATCATCTATATTGGGATGCAAATAATAAATATTCTTATTATAAACCTATTCTGTAATGAGGAAAAAACTAATGATTATATTATTAATTTTATCTATTCTGCCCATGCTATGTGTTTTGCCTGCCAAAATATTAGGATATACCTTAATTGTTAATTTTACATTATATGGAATATTGCTTGATGTGCTTTCGCTGACTGCCTTGATTCTATCGGTTAAAAAAGGAAAACTCGCGCCGGTGGCATTGCATGTTTTAGTGCCTATAGCTATGTTTTTTTCAGGATTGGTAATAATACTTTTCAATGATAGTGTGATTGATGCTTCCTTTACAGGTTTAACTTTTTTTGCAGCGATTGTTTTAAGCGGTGTATCTGCAGTTATGGCAATTAAAACACAAGGCGTAGTACCATGTATAATTGCAGGTGTATTATCTGGAATTTTGGCTTTAGTGTTTTTGCAAGCTTCTTTATTTATTCTTGCCATGGGTTTTGGTGTAAGCTCCGAAAAAGTATTAGTCTCAAAAATTTCACCGCAAAAAAGCTATCGGGCAGAAATTGTGGTTATATCTGATGGCGCTCTAGGTGGCGATACAATAGTTAGAGTTAATAAAACTGATCCTTATATTGATTGTATTTTGTTTAAGTTAAAAAAAGATTATGAGATTGTATTTAGCGATGATTGGAATAAATCTGGTGAAACCTCTATCGAATGGGTAAATGAACGCTGCCTTAAAATTAATGATGCAGAGTTTATAGTCAAATAATGCTGTGAATTATATTTACAGCATTTATGGGGGAAGTATGGAAAAAACAAATAGCCTAAAAAGGGAGAAAAAGCTGAAGATTTTGCTAAACGGATATTAAATGACAAATATGGAAAAGGGAAATGGAAAAATGGGCCAGGTTCTGAGTTTAGTCAAATAAAAAAATGGGCACAAAGATCGTTAGGATTAAAATAGGAGGGTGTTATGAAATATGCATACAAGTTTGAACACAAACGCTTAATGGAAGTTAACAAAGAAACTGGAGAAAAGATTTATAACACCAAATTGCTCGGGTTTTTTCAATCAGAAGAAGAATGCAAACAGTTAATTCTTGAATATTTAAAACAACCTGGTTTTATAGATTGCCCTAATGATTTTATTGTAGAAAAAGTTGAAGCGGATGTTAATGAGTTTAACGATATACCAGGCGAATTTGAATCATCGGTATTTTATTTGGCACACGAATGGTATGACGGCGAGTTTGATTATGTAACAGATTTGGGATATTATTCAACGGAAGAACTTGCGAAAAAAGCGCAAATCAGGTATCAACTCGACACTAATTTCATTGAGCATCCTGAAGGATTTTGCATTTCAAAATATATAATTGGTGAATGTGAATGGAAAGAAGGATTTATATACGATTAGGTAGAGAGCAAGAAAGAAGCACAGGGGATGGATATTATGCACATTATCATGATGCTAACCACAAATTCCATGTTTGGTATGGCGGCAAGATACGTTACTAATGGTGATAGCAATGCATATTTATTTAGAAGATTTAGTTTGTTATATTGATAGCTATTCATCTGCATTTTTCAATCCAACAACATATAAATTTTATTATAAAAACGAGTTGTCTCCAAATGTTTGCTCTTCAGATATGCTACAAGTGCCTAAAGTTGAAGAACTAACAATAATTTACGAGTTTATCAAAAAATATCCTGCTTTACATAATAAACCTATTTATCGTATGAGAGATATATCAATTGATAGGTTTTATAAAGAGATACACAAGTATGGACTTTATGATGCTTGGATTGATTTTCGTTTTGATTTTTTGAATAACTTTGCATCGAATTGGTGCTATTTAAACAATATAAAATTTACAAATAAACACAGTAGATAAATGAGTTGAAGAATTAATACAATTTTCAGAGAAATAAATATTTCACAAATTTGGGGAGTGAGCTTGAATTATATTTAAACTAAAAAAATGGATAGCGTTAATGCTGTCTGTAGTTTTACTAGTTCAAAGCGTAATGGTTAACGCTAATGCCGAGGAAATAGCGGATAAGCCTGAATTTGAGATTACAAGTTCAGCCGCAAAAGGATCAGAGTATTGTCATTATAGTCATCGTTATAATAGCTTATTCAGCACCGTATTTATTGGGAATAATTCTTCTTGGAGGCACATCTCGTAAGTTTTATGAAAAACAAAGTCTTTCTTATAATATCAACAGCCATTACAGTTATTATGTTGTTATTAGCGGTGCTAATAGCAATTCCAAAAGAGCCGTTTTATTTGTTGCGCAATTCAAAGACTGAAACGGATATGAATAGTGCGGCAATGGTTTGTCATGGGAATTTAAAAATTAATAATAAAACCTTGAATTTTAATAAAAAAATATCTGAAAGTTATTTGTATGTTGTAGGATATAGCGATTCGAATATTTTTTTCATAAAACAAATAAAACAGGAAAAATATGGTTACAGCCGCTTTTGCTTAGCAAAAATGGATATTAATACAAACAGAGTAACTGAATTATTTAGTGATGATTTTATTGAATCTCAGCCATTCTTGTTTTTAGACGTGTATAATTTAAAAGCAAATATTGCAGGGGTATTTGTAAACGGAAATGTTATTTATATGATGGATAGTATCCATGCGGTATCTTATGATACTGTTAGCGGATTCGTTAATAAAGAATTAATGCGTACTGATGTAAAATTTAATGAAAATTTGCCGAACGAGAAAGAAGTATATAATAAAGTTATTAAAAATAAATCCATTGGCGACAGTATTTTAAAGTTTGGCAAAAAACACATTTTTGGAAGCGACTGTTTAATGGCAGATCCCGGTGATTTTGTATCGGATATAACTTTAATTCACAACGAAGTGTTTGTAACCTGCAAAATAAGCAATATATACGGCGAGCAATATGCGGTAGTTTTTAAATATGACAAAGCAACAAAAGATTTTTTATATGCAGGGTATGAATTTGTTAATGATACTGTGAATACAGAGAATTTTCAGATAATACCGAAATTTTCGGAGGCTTTATCATGAAAAAATTATTAATAATTAATATTGTTTTATTTTTGATAATGATAATTTTTGCCTTGCTGATGTTTAACTTTAATTGGATTTCGCAACTTATAGAAATGATAATTCTTTTAGTTGTAGAACTCATTTGGATCATCATACTTTCTATAATTTGCACAAAAGTAACAAGTGCTTGAAAACTTTAAAATGTCGGAATAATTCACAGTTTTATAGAGACAAGGCTAAATATAGTCCTTCAAAGGCGGTGAGAATATTTTGAAAAAAGCCATAATAATTATCATATCTGTTGTATTGGCAGTACTAATTGTAATAACAGTAGTAGCAAAATTCATTCATCATAGTTTTTTGCAAATAAACTCACCTATTGTAACAGATATTAATTACAATAATTATTTCAAGAACCGCAATATGTATGTTGGCTTAGATATAAAATATAATCATCTTGCCTTTTATAAGCAAAGACTTCTTTTTGGTCCCGAACTTGTAATTGCTGATGATAAAGGTCATCGCTATTATAGGCATGATATTCGAGATAAATTTCAATTAGGCAAGGATAAGATAGTCTATTTAGATTATGCTTATTTAAATAACAACTGTTTAAAGATTTCTGATTTTTATAAAAAAGACGGCAAGGTTATTGCACAAAGGGTGAAAGATTTTTTATACTATAATGATTATGTAATATATAGCGTTACAGAAACAGATGATAGTGATTTGAGTTTTGAGCTGTATCTGTACGAAGTAAATAATGATAAAAGCACAATGATTTGCAGAGAAGACATTCAAGAGTTTTATATTTACAATGATAAATTGTACATTCTCGACGCGAAAAAGCGACTCAGCGAATACTCGTTTTTAAATAAAACAAATCGGCCTATAATGCAACTAAAAGCGAATTTGAATAATGAAGATATAATTATGCCTCAAAAAAACAATGTAATATGTGCGCTGAAAAATCAAATGGTATTTGTTAACACGGCCGATCAAACTGAAGAGGTAGTTGATGTTGTTTCTGACCATAATGTTCATATAGCCAATTTTATTTGCAACGATTATGAGATATATTGTTTAGTATCATATAACTATGATTTATTCCAAGATGTCCCTATATCAGAAGTCAAAAATGAGAATGTTGGCATATGGTCGATAGACCCAACCACTAAGGAATCGCGTCAAATAGTTTCCGGTAATTTTAGAAATCTTCAACTTTTTGGTGATTTATTGTTTTATTCCGATGGTAATTTTGTTTATCAGGTCGATACCAATACCGGCGAAGCTAAAATGGTTGCATGGTAAATCATTTGCCAAAATTATTCACAAAATTGCCGATTTTTGCATGAAACATCATACTGGCGTGACGAAATAATGAATTTTTAGAATTATTTTATCAAGTTATGTCGATTTGAGTAGTAGAATATGTGTTATTTTGTCAAATAAAAGGTTGTTTAGTAATGTTTTATCTATTTTTGTCGAAAGTGTTGACATAGTTTTATAATGGGTATATAATATTTTCATCTTATGATTACTTATGTAATCGAAGATTAAGGCTTTTAGGCCTGATAATTTTTGACGATTAAAAAACAAATTAAAGTTTGTTTTTTAATCACCCACATTTCAATCTTATAGCCGTGCTTTTTTGCACGGCTATAAGATTTTTTATTATGATTGCGGTTTTTCATTATAAAAAAGGCCCGATAAGCCGGTTTTTCTAATTGATATAGTGTTTTTTATTTGTTATACTTATTCAAAGAGGCGATAGCGTGAAAAACAATTTTTACGGCAAGTTTTTTACCACCAATGAAATCAAACCGACCGGTTGGATGAAGGAACAGTTAAATATACAGGCGCGCGGATTGTCCGGCAATTTACAAAAAATTTGGCCGGATATTAAAGACAGCGCGTGGATAGGCGGGAACTGCGACAGTTTTGAACGCGTCCCTTACTGGCTTGACGGCTTTATTCCGCTGGCTTATTTACTTAATGACAGCAAGCTGATTGCCGACGCCAAACGTTATGTTTATGCGATTATAAATTCTCAGGAAGAAGATGGTTGGATTTGCCCGTGCAAGCCGGAAGAGCGTGAAGGGTACGACATTTGGGCGGTATTTTTAATTTGCAAGGCTTTAACCGTTTTTTATGAGTGTTCAGGCGAGCCGGCCGCCATAGAAGCGGTATATAAAGCGGCTGAAAATTGCTATAACTTTATTAAAAAATATAAGCTTAGCGTAAAATCATGGGCGTATACCCGCTGGTATGAAATGTTTATCGCGCTTGAAAAACTGCAGGATATATATAATGAAGAGTGGATAGTTGATTTCGGCAAACTTCTTTATAACCTTGGTATGGAGTACGAAGACTACACTGAAGATTGGAAAAAGCCGCTTAATAAGTGGACGTTTTATACCCATACGGTAAACCTTTCAATGATGCTTAAAGCGGAAGCTGTTTTAAACAGGCTGTGCGGCTGTCCGTTTACCGGCAAGACCGAGCGGTTATACAAGATTTTAAAAAAATATAACGGCACGGCGGTTGGTACGTTTACGGGGGACGAATGCCTTAGCGGGTTAAGTCCGGTTCAGGGCACGGAGCTTTGCAGCGTGGTTGAACTGATGTATTCGTTCGAGCGGATTTTCGCGACCACCCTTGACGGCAAATGGTTAGACAGGCTTGAAAAAGCGGCGTTTAATGCGCTCCCCGCGACAATAAGCGACGATATGTGGACGCACCAGTACGACCAACAGGTAAATCAAATTGCCTGCATTCGTTTCCCCGGGCGTTCGGTTTTCAGAACTAACGGGCAGGACGCGCACCTTTTCGGACTGGATCCGCATTTTGGTTGCTGTACCGCGAATTTCAGTCAAGGATGGCCAAAGCTTTTGCTGTCGGCGTTTTTTAAAACACAAAACGGCATTTTGTGTGGCGCCAGGGTACCGTCAAAACTAAGCACTGAAATTAACGGCGTGCCGGTAAATATCGAGCTTAAAACCGAATATCCTTTTAAACATACGCTTGAATATATAATTCGTGCCAAAAAACCGGTCACATTCACTTTAGAAATACCTTTGCCGCGTTGGGCGAAAAAATGCGTGCTGAACGGTAAAACCGTAACCGGCAGTAAGGTTAAAATTAAAAAAGAGTGGGTAAACGACAGCCTTGTTCTTGATTTTTACGACGAGCCGAAACTTATTAACCGTCCGAACGCCTTAAAGTGCGCCGAGTACGGACCGCTTGTATTTTCGTTGCCTATTGATACGGAATATAAGCCGTTCGAACGCTCGGACGACGGCTTTTTAAGAAAATACCCCTACTGCGATTACGAACTGCACCCGAAAAGCGTATGGAACTACGCGTTTGCGGACAGTAATTTTAAAGTTATTGAGTCTGATGGCGACAGTTTCCCTTTTTCTTCCGTTCACCCAAGGCTTAAACTTGCGGTTAAAATGCAAAAAATCGACTGGGATTATGACGACGGTTTTTTAACGGTTTGCCGAAGAACGCCTAAATCGAGAAAAGCAATATCTCCGCCCGAAACAAAAACGCTTTACCCATACGGCTGTGCAAAGCTTCGTATGACAGAAATGCCTATTGTAAATAAAAACAAGAATTAATTTTTGGCGGCAAATAAAGATTACTTTATTGATATAAAAATGTAATCGAATTTTAACGATTTTTTTCTCTTTTAATATTATAATATATAATATGAAAGGAGATGGAAGGCATGAAAAAGTCAATAATATTTATAGTGTCCTTGGCACTTGTGTCTGTAATGCTTTCCACCTTTATAATGGCGGCGCCTTACAGTGAGGAAAAGCCGCAGATGCGAAACGAAATTTTTAAAGCGATGCTTGATAACAACTACCTTTTTGATGAGGGCTTTACAGATGACGGCAAAATTATAGAAGCGGCGATGTTATCTTGCTTAGGCAGTGCTTCAAAAGGCCGGATCGATAAAAGCATAATCAAAGATTTTTGCAAGAACTTTTACGACATAGACATAAACGAAAACGCTTACGACCCGGAATATCTAACAGACGACAGCTTTTTATACATCCCAATGGGCTATGATGTGCCCAGCCACACGATATTATCGGTTACGGACGAGGGCGACATTTATATTGTTATATCTAAGATGACCTTTGAAAATAAAGCTTCGGCGGTAATTGTAAGATCGGCTTTTCAAAAGAATGAAAGAAGCAGTTTTAAATACAATCTTTTAAACTGCGAAATTAATTTTAAGAATTAAAACACGGCAAATACTGCCGTGTTTTTGCTCTTTACATTTTTTAAAGTATCGTATATAATTAACTATACATTTATGTTTATGGAGGAATATAAAGTGAAGAGTTTAAAAAAGGTTTTGGCCCTTGTTTTAGCGCTTGTTTTAACATTCTGTGCGGCCGCCTGCCACCCAAAAGACGAAACAGCCATAACGATAAACGGAGTTAAATTTACATCCGCTATGTATCTTGCGTGCATGGTTAATGCATATAGTGAAGCTATGCAAAAGGTTAACGAAAATGCATCGACTACCGTTACCGATTATACTGCGCAGACGATAGATAATATTTCTTTTAACGATTGGGTTAAAAATCGTGCGCTCGAGCAGTCAAAGCAGTATGCGGCGCTTGAAGCACTTTTAAATGAAGGGAAATTCAAGTTTTCGGATGAAGATAAATCCGAAGCTGCTGAAGCCGCCGAATATTACTGGAACAGCTATGGCTACAGCACGTTGTTTGAGAAAAACGGCGTGTCGTATAATACATATAAAAGAATAGTTGAATTTAGCTATCTGTCTGAAAGTTATTTTTTAAGCTTATACGGCAAAGACGGCACTGAGCCTGTAGGCGATGACGAGTTTAATACTGCTTTAAAAACCAATTACGAACAGATAGATAGAATAGCTACAAGCTTTACGGACGATACTACCGACACCGAAAAAGAATCTAAGAAAAAATCGCTTGAAGATTACGCAGCGGCTTTGAACAGCGGCAAAAAAGAGTTTGCTGAGGTTTTCCAAGAGTTTAACAGCTACTCGGACGAAGATATGCAAAACATTATTAACAATGCTTCCTCACAAGAGAGCGCTCCTAAAGATATTTACAGCACCGTAACCGGCGGCAGCAAAACCTCTTATTCGGACAGTAATTTTGCTGCCATAAAAGCGATGGATGTCGGTACTACAAAGGTGTTTACCGCAAGCGACGGGAACTATCAGCTGGTTCTTCGCGGCGATATTATGAGTGACAGTTATTATAAAACTGCTCTTAACAGCGAGGTTCTTCATTTAATAAAAGACGATACTTTCGACCAACTTATTAACGATTATATCAAAAAAGCAAAACTTTCAGAAAACAGTTTTGCAATTAATCGCTTCAAACCGGACGACATTGACGTAAGCAACACATAAATATATATTGTGCAAAAATAAAAATTTGCATGCATTCTAATACGATAGCATGTGTATATATTATTAATGAAAAATTTACATTTTACGCTGATTTTAAGCAGGTTGTAAAAAATTTTTTAAAATTTATTCAAAAAATTATTGCAATCGAACAAAAAGTATCTTATAATAGCATTAGGATATTATACCCTTTTTAACATTTTAATAGGAGTGTGTGAAAATGAAAAAGATTCTTTCACTTGTTTTAAGTGTATTGCTTGTTGTTACAAGCATGAGCGTAGTATTTACACTTGAAACAACTGCATTTGCCGATTCGGCAAATCTTGTGACAGACGGTACTTTCGAAGATTATGACGCAAACTATGTTCTTGCTGCAAGAGGCTTGTATCATTATGTTGCGTCTACAACCAACAAAGTATCATTTTCTGATATTAACGCCAATAACTGGACCATATCTGCATACGGTGAAGGTGTTGTAACTGAGGCGCAGGCACATAGCGGTACAAAATCGCTTAATTTGCCGCGCGCAGGCGGACACTGCGTATATAAAGTGCTCAGTGTTACACCCAACACAAATTATTATGTTACATACTGGTATTATTTAACCGGCGGTACTATTGCTTCTCCCGCCTCTAATATGACATACGGTATTCCCGGAGACGCTACCCAGGTTGCTATTTATGGTACAAACAAACCTTATGCAACATCGGGCAGTGATACTGACGGAAACGGTCCTGGCGGCGCTAACAGCGATACGCCTTATGGCAAGCAAGCCTATTTAACCGTTACTAATACAGTAGGCTTCTCAAGCTTAAACACCGAAGAATGGACTCAGGTATCTTACCAGTTCAATTCCGGTGAATTCTCAAAAGTTTTGCTTCCGTTCGTTTGCTCTAGTGCTAACGGTGTTTATGTTGACGATTTCGAAGCATATGAGATTGCTTCCGATTCTGACGTTGCAACTGTTACTAACCAGGACGGTACAAAATTAGCTCAGGGCCTTGTAACTGTAAGCTCAGGCACTGTTCTTATTCCGGGTGCGTCTGTTACATTAACAGCTTCTACCGATTACGAAGAAGCAACCTTTAAGGGCTGGTATTTGAACGATGAACTTGTAACTTCTAACGCGGTTCTTAATACTACATATACTGGCGCTCAGTACGAAGCTAAGTATGACTGTATTAACCTCTTTATAGGCGGTCGTGCTGACGGTTTATCCAGCGGTACTGTATTAACCGGCGGTGTTCAGTATAACGGTTCTCTTGCAAAACCTAACAACATGGGCTGGTGGCCTTACAATGCAAGCGCATCCGCTACAGTTTCTGATAATTACGGCAAATCCGGTTCAAACAGCATTGCTATTAAAAACTCCTGGAATAGCGTATTCCGTGTTATAGACGTTGATCCGAACACAACATATAAATTCGGATTTAGTTTCTTGTTGGCTGCAGATACCCCGGAAGAAACTGCAGCCAAAAAAAAGAACGTTTTCGGACGTATTGCCATAGCTAAAGTTTCGTCCAGCTATGCAGGCGGCGATTGGTATCCCAACACTAGCGCCAACAACCTTGTTCAGGCTGAAGAAAACGGCATTATAGGCTTTAACCCGAACGACCAGTCTCATCCTAACTGGAACCCTTATGCTTCCGCAGGTTCAAACGTTTCTCAGGGCGCATGGGTTGACGTTACCAATGTTACAACGTTTACAACCGACGCCGACACTGTAAAATTCATCGTATTATTTAAAGGTGAGTATAAACAGTGCGCGGACGTATATACCTATCTTGATAACGTATTCCTTATTAAAAACAGCGACTATACCGGCGGCACACCTACGGTTACTGCGCAAACTTCCGGCATTACAACTCCTGCCGGCGGTACAGCAAGCGTAACTCGCAACGGTTACCTCAACTATACATTTACGGCTACACCTACAGACGGCGGATGTACGTTTGACGGTTGGTATAGCGGAAACACTCTTGTTTCTTCTGATACAACCTATACAAACGATTATTTCAATAAAAGAGAACTTACAGCTAAATTCACACGCAACTTTATTCCTTTAATAACAGACGGTGGCTTTGAAAGCTATGCTAATAGTGCCACCATCGGCGGTGCTTACGATTGGGTAAGTGCTTCTACAAACAAAGTATCGTTTGCAGCTATAGATGCAAACGGCTGGACCAAGTCCGCTTACGGCGGCGGTACGGCAACAACTGCTATGGCACACAGCGGTACAAAGTCTATGCTGTATTCGGGCGCTAACGGCCACAGATTATATAAAGCTTTATCCGTAACGCCTTATACCGATTATATTATTTCTTTCTGGTATTATCAGGATACGGCGTGCTTACAGCCTCCGGCTAATATAACAAACGATCCTTACGGTATCCCTGCTGACGCTACAACCATCGCCATCTTTAATACTAACCAAATTTACATAACAAACGGCAGCGATACTGACGCAAACGGTCTCGGCGGAAAAAACAGCGATACGCCTTACGGCAAACAGCAGCCAATTACACCTACATCCTACAGCGGATACGGTGTTACCGGCCAGTGGGCTAAAGCTACCATTAACCTTAATACCGGCGAGTATTCGAAGATTTTGATTCCGTTCCCTTCGTCAACTAAGAACGGCGTATATATTGACGATCTCGACGCTATGGCAATTCCTTCTGTTACAGTAGTAACCACAGGAAAAACAGCACAGGCCGGCGGTACTGCTTCTGCGACATTTAACGGCACTAATATGACATTTACCGCAGCGGTTGCAGACGCTTCCAGCACATTTACCGGTTGGTTTGACGGTGAAACTTTATTGTCAACAGATACAACCTATATTGCATACTTCTCCGGCACATCAATTACAGCTAAATTCAACCGTTCTGCTTATTGCATTGCCGACGGTGGATTTGAAGATTATGCTGTTGACACGAGATTAGACCAAGAAAACTCTGCTACTCTCTTTGGTTATGTTGCCACTTCAACCAGCATGGTATCCTTTGCTAAGATTTCTCAAAGAGGCTGGACTATGACAGCTTACGGTAAAGGTTTAATCTCTACAGACAAAGCCCATACCGGCAGCAAATCGTTATATTCTTATACCGGCAGCCACGGTATGTATAAAGTAATAGATGTTGATCCTCATACCGACTATAAATACACTTTCTGGTATTATCAGACAGGCGACTATGTAAAAGCTACTGATCAAAATGTATATGGTATTCCTAATGATGCCACCAGAATTGCTATCTTTAACAACTTCTTACCGCACGAAACCGAAGGTGGAAATGACGGCGGCTCTACTGCTTCCGAATCCTATGGCAAACAGCAAATGCTTACCATGACAAAATACGGTTTCGGCACAACAAACGAATGGGCACAAGCATCTATCGTATTTAACACCGGCGAATTTAGCAGAATATTACTTCCATTACGTGTTGCCAGCAATACAGGTGCGTATTTCGACGATCTTAATATCGAAGAGGTTGAAATGATCGGCGTAAATTACGAGACAGTCGGCGCCGGCGGCAACGGCGGTACAGCTACCGTAACCGGTACATCCGTTATTGCTGAAAACGGCAACGCTCTTACTTATCGCGCATATCCGATAAGCGATTATGCAGAATTCCTCGGCTGGTTCGAACCCGGCTCGGAAATCCCTGTATCTACCGATTTGGTTTACAACAAGACCATAAGCGCTCTCAATCCTTATTCGTTACTCACAGCTAAGTTTAACACCACCCTTACAAACTGCTACACAGGTGTTGACGCTGAAAATTACACGCTTGACACAACTATCGTTCCGGCAACTGCCGTTGACAACGTTGCACAGTTTACAGGCGCTGATCCTAACTGGTCTATGACCAGTGCAGCAAATGGCTGGGGCAAAGTATTTGTTTCAAACGATTATGTAAAGAGCGGCTTACAGTCCTTTAAGGTTTCTGCAAGAAATAACGGTATAACCATTAAGCTTACAGGTCTTAACACCGATACATTCTACAACATATCCTACTACTACTATGTACCTGAGCAGTATTACGGTAGCGGCAATGACGAAGGCAAGACTAACTCGATGGGTTATACATACGTAACTGAGCCTGGCTTTGCCACTACTCAGAAACAGGGCTTTATCGCAGATACTACCATAGGTGCAACCGACGCTTCGGGCGAACATGCTTTGTTAGCTTACAATAACTTGTCTTCTTCTACTGCTTATGCTGAATGGACTAAAACTTCCTTAGGCTTTAACACGGGAGATAATACAGAAGTTTGGCTTACAATTTGCTATTTCGGACCTACTGTTGATGGTGATTCTCCTGCTTACTACTACTATTTAGATGAGTTTAAACTTCTTGACGGTGAAAACCTTGCAAAAGCTGCAACAACCGAGTATAAAGCAGATGTTACAGATATGGGTGTTGCTATCCGTACGGTTGGTGCTCAGGCGTTAAGATTTAAGAGCAGAATTTCAAAAGCTACATTCGATGCTGCAGCTCTTTATGAGACCTACACAATAGTAGAGCAGGGCGTACTTGCTATCCGCTCCGAATTCTTAGGTTCCGACGAACTGGTTGTAGGCTACGAAAACTTAGCAGGCAAGAAAGCAAGCAAGGGTGTAACTTACAGCACAGAAGAGCATGTTAATAAAGTTTTCGCCGAAAGCGAAAATGGAATTATCTTCTCCGGTGCTTTAACAGGTATCTCGGCAGAAAGATATCAGGTTGACTACACCGTACGTGTATATGCTATAATCGAACGTGCTGATGGTGCTCTCGTAACTGTTTACGATGATCCACGTGAGGCAAATGTATTCGATGTTGCAGTAGCCGCGTACAGTGCCGGAGCTGAAGATCCAGAAATTCTTGAGTATCTGTATAACAACATTTTATCGGTTGTTGATCCTTCAACCTATCCTCCGGTAGCATAAATTAATAAAGACCGCAAGTTTTTACTTGCGGTCTTGTTTTATAATAAAAAAAATAAGCGCCCGTATGGACGCTTTTAATTTTGACTTTTTAAATGTTCGATATATTCATTTAATTCGGCATAAAGAACATCTATTGAACTTTTTGCGGCGTCAAAGGCTATCGCGCTGTTGGCCGCCTCGAAAACTTTAGATTTAAACAACTCGTTTTTGCCGAGCGCCAGTGTAACCACGTCGCCGGCATTGTCGTAGCCTAAAAGGTTTGCGCTTTCGATAAATTCGGCTGTTTTACGCGCGGCTTTTGAAATTATTTCGGCGCCGTATTTGTTTATTTCATCTGTTAATAATTTGTCTTCTAAAGTTTTTACAGACGGGCTTTCTTCGGCCGGTGTGGTGATTTCTTCAATTTCGGCCTCGGGCTCAACTTTCACAACAGGCACCGCGTTTTTTAAATCGTTAATCTCACTGTCTTTAGCGCCAATAATAATATTTAGCTCGTCAATTTTCTTTTTTAGCAATTTAATCTCAATTTGCTGTTGTTCCAAGGAATATTTAAGTTCGTTGTTTTCTAAAACAAGAAACTTTTTTCTCATTTTATTCACCCTTGCTTTTAATATATTGGTCAATAGCCTCAGCGGCTTCGCGGCCGGCGCCCATAGCAAGTATTACTGTTGCAGCACCCGTAACGGCATCACCGCCGGCAAAAACGCCTTCTTTTGTAGTTGAACCTAATGAATCTGTTGTTACAAGGCATCCGCGGCTATTGGCCTCAAGTCCGTATGTAGTTGATCTAATAAGCGGATTTGGAGAGGTTCCAATTGCCATGATGACAGTATCTAACGGAATTTCAAATTCGCTGTCCTTCTTTTCAACCGGCCTTCTTCTTCCGCTTTCGTCCGGCTCACCAAGTTCCATTTCGACGCATTTAATGCCTTTAACCGCACCGTTTTCGTCGCCTAAAATTTCGGTGGGATTTGTTAAAAATTTAAATATAATGCCTTCTTCTTTGGCGTGTTCAATTTCTTCTTTACGTGCCGGAAGCTCATCTTCGCTTCTGCGGTAAATTATGTATACGGATTTTGCCCCAAGACGCATTGCGCTTCTTGCAGCGTCCATCGCAACATTACCGCCGCCAACAACCGCCACGATATTGCTTTTTATAACCGGAGTTTTTGAGTCGTCTTTATAGGCTTTCATAAGATTAATTCTTGTTAGGTATTCGTTGGCGGAATATACACCGCATAAGCTTTCGCCCGGGATGTTCATAAATCTCGGCAGTCCCGCTCCGGAGCCTATAAACACGGCGTCATATCCCATTAAGAATAGATCGTCCACTGTTAATATTTTGCCGATAACCATGTTGGTTTCTATTTTTACGCCCATGTTTTTAAGATTGTCTATTTCGTAATTGACAATATCCTTTGGCAGACGAAATTCCGGTATGCCGTAGCTTAAAACGCCGCCGGCAGTGTGTAATGCTTCAAATACGGTTACGTCATAACCTTTTTTTGTGAGGCTAAAACTGCAACTTAGTCCCGCAGGGCCGCTGCCGATAACCGCCACTTTATGACCGTTTTTATTAATTTTTTCCGGTTTGTTTTGTCCGTGCTCGCGGTGATAGTCCGCAACAAAACGCTCGAGTCTGCCAATACCTACAGGCTCGCCCTTAATTCCTCTTACACACGAGCCCTCACACTGAGATTCCTGCGGGCAGACCCTTCCGCAAATTGCCGCAAGTGAAGTAGACATAGAAAGAATGTCGTACGCGGCTTCAAAGTCGCCTAAAGCTACCTTCTCTATAAATGCAGGAATATTTATTTTAACAGGGCAGTGCGCAACACACGGCTTGTTTTTGCAGTTTAAGCAGCGCGCGGCCTCTTCTTTTGCCATGTCCTCGGTATATCCCGTGGCTACTTCCGCAAATACTTTATTTCTTACATCCGGCTCCAAACAGGGCATCGGACATTTTTTTTGGCTTAAATTTCTTTCCATTAGTTTGTGCCCCCTAAAAGCCTGCAACCTTTTTCGCGTTCTTTTTGTTCAAAATTTTTATAAAAGCTTCCCCGTTTTAAACATTCGTCAAAATCAACCTTGTGTCCGTCAAAATCGGGTCCGTCCACACAGGCAAATTTGGTTTTACCATCAACAGTAAGCCTGCATCCGCCGCACATACCGGTGCCGTCAATCATAATCGGGTTCATGGAAACAGTTGTTGGTATGCCATGTTTTTTAGTAAGCAGGCAGACAAATTTCATCATAATAACCGGGCCTATTACTATTACTTCGTCAAATTTAGCGCCGTTTTCTATTAGACTTTCAAGTGCGTTTGTAACAAGCCCTTTAGTACCTTTTGAACCATCGTCTGTCATTAGAACAAACTTATTGCTGATAGCCTTAAATTCATCCTCTAAAATTATTAGGTCTTTGCTTCTAAAACCCACAATGCTTGTAACCGAAGCGCCTGAGTTTTTAAGCTTTTTGGCAACCGGATACGCAATGGCGCTTCCGACGCCGCCGCCTATAACAGCCACGTTTTTAAGACCTTCAATTTTTGTAGCATTACCTAAAGGGCCTACAAAATCTTCTATGAAGTCTCCTTCGTTTAACGAATTTAACTCCATAGTAGCGCGACCGACTATTTGAAAAATAATGGTGACAGAACCTTTTTCTCTGTCAAAATCCGAGATAGTAAGCGGAACACGCTCACTGTCAGAAAAAGTTCTAAAAATTATAAACTGGCCGGGTTCCGCCTTTTTTGCAATAAGCGGGGCTTCGACTACCATTTTCGTAACGGTAGGATTAAGGCTTGTTTTTTCTAAAATTCGGTACAAAAAGAACACCTCTAATAATTATTACATTTCATTATATCAAGTTTTTTATTTAAAAGCAATAAAATTTAAATAAATTTGTTATTTACTAACGCTTTATTTGATGATATAATATAATTGTATATTTATATAAAATAGGGGATTGTTTTTTGGAGAATATTCTGTATTTAGATAATGCGGCTACAACCAAAACATGCGACGAGGCAAAGGAAGCCATGCTAAAAAATATGGAGCATGGTTTTGCAAACCCTGCGGCTTTACATTCGCTTGGAATGGTTGCAGAAGAAGAAGCGGAATTGTCAAAAAAAATTATCGCCAAAAGCTTAAAAACGGAATCTAAAAATATAGTTTTTACTTCCGGAGGCACTGAGGGCAATAATACTGCAATATTCGGTGCAGTTAATAAAAATAAGTCATTAGGTAAACACATAATTATAGGTGCGGCGGAGCATCCGTCGGTTATAGAGCCTGCATTTAAGCTATTAAATGAAGGATACAAAGTAGATTTTCTCCCGGCAGATAAAAACGGTTATAAAATAGATGAATTAAACCGCATGGTTAAAAAGGATACCATACTTGTCTCTTTAATGCAGGTGAATAACGAAACGGGCTTTGCAACCGATTTATCTAATGTTAAAAGCATTATATCGCAGAACGGCAGCCGAGCAATTTTTCACAGTGATTGCGTCCAGGCTTATATGAAAATGCCGATTGATATAAATAATTACGATATTATTACAGTGTCTTCACATAAAATCCATGGACCAAAAGGCGTGGGGGCAATATGTTCTAATATTCCGCTTCCTCCTTTTATTTTGGGCGGCGGCCAGCAAAGCGGTAAGCGAAGCGGCACGGAACCGGTGTTTCTTTATTCCGGGTTTGCCGCGGCTGTTCAAAGTTTTAATAATAAAGGAATTTGTGAGCTTAATAAATATGCAAGAGAAAAACTTGGCGAGTATGTAATTAATTCTCCAAATAATGCTTCTGCTTATATATTAAATATCTCAATACCGGGTTTTAAATCCGAAACACTTTTGCATTTTTTAGAAATGCAGGGTATTATGGTATCGTCCGGAAGCGCCTGCAGCGGCGGCAAAAAAAGCCGCGTGTTAAAAGCGCTCGGGTTTAGCGATGATATAATAGACAGCGCACTTAGAATAAGCTTTAATTCAAGCAATACTGCGCAAGATGTGGACAGGCTGTATAATGCCTTATCATTGGCGCAAAAGACGCTTATAAAAAAAGGATAAAAATGAAAGAAATAATACTAATTAAGAACGGCGAATTGGTTTTAAAGGGGCTTAACAGGCGAACCTTTGAGGATGCGCTTATTAAAAATTTAAAATCTGCGGTTTCGCCTTACGGAAAATTTATAATTACGCGGTCGCAGTCGACTATTACGCTTGAACCTGAAGGCGCCGCAGATATAAGCGGTGCAAAAGCAGCCGTTAGCAAGGTCTTCGGTATTGCGGCTTATTCTGTTGCTGCCGCCTGTGAAAAAAACATGGACGAAATTTTAAAATGCGCGGTAGATTTTTTAAAACCGGCACTAAGCGGCGCACAAACCTTTAAGGTTACTGCTAAACGTTCTGATAAAAAATTCCCCTTAACATCCCCCGAAATCAGCCGCGAAACAGGCGCCGCGCTTTTAAAAAACTATCATCATTTAAAGGTTGATGTAAACAATCCTGAAGTTTTAATTACGGTTGAAATCAGGGATAAATATGCTTTTATTCACGCGGGGCAATTAAAGGGTTCCGGCGGAATGCCTGCGGGTACAGCCGGAAAAGCCGCGGTTTTAATATCAGGCGGAATTGACAGTCCGGTTGCGGCCTACATGATGTCAAAGCGCGGTTTGCAGCTTGTGGCCGTTCACTTTGCAAGCCCGCCATATACAAGCGCACGTGCCGAACTTAAAGTGAAAAAGCTCTTATCAAAAGTTGCGGCTTTTAGCGGCGAGATAAAGCTTATTATTGTTCCGTTTACGGAAATTCAAACAGAAATAGCTCAAAAATGCCCTGAAACCTATTTTACCCTGATTATGCGGCGGCTTATGATGAAAATTTCAGAAAAGCTTGCAAAAAAGAATAACGCAAAAGCAATAATTACGGGTGAAAGTTTGGGTCAGGTGGCAAGTCAAACCCTTCCGGCGATCGCCAGTACGGATGCGGTTGTTACAATGCCTGTTTTAAGGCCGCTTATCGGTATGGACAAGGATGAGATTATCGATATTTCAAGGCGAATTGATACATTTGATATTTCAATCGAACCGTATGAAGATTGCTGCACTGTATTTACACCGCGGCATCCAAGAACCAATCCTAAACTTGAATCGGTTATTGAAGCTGAAAACCTCGGTAATTTCGACGCTCTTGTAGAAGAAGCGATAAAAAATATTAAAGTAGAATTTATAACAGCAAGCAGTTATTAAAAGGGATGTATTAAATGAACGCAGAAATAATATGTGTAGGCACTGAACTATTGCTCGGAGATATAGTTAATACCAATGCACAGTATTTATCTCAAAGATTATCGGAGCTTGGCATTTCGGTTTTCGAGCAGATTGTTGTGGGTGACAATGTCGATCGGCTTAAAAAAGTGGTTGAAGAATCCATGCTAAAGGCGGACATAATAATTTTATCCGGCGGCCTTGGACCTACACCGGACGATCTTACAAAAGAAACGGTAGCAAAGCTTCTTGACTTAGAGCTTGTCAATCACGACGACACATACGAAAGCATTCGTACGTACTTTGCCGGGCGCGGCATGGAAATGCCTTTATCTAACGCCAAACAAGCTATGGTTCCGGAAACTGCTATGGTGCTTAAAAACGACAACGGCACAGCGCCCGGCCTTGTTATTAACAAAGGTAAAAATATTATTATTATGCTCCCCGGACCACCGGCCGAGCTTATTCCGATGTTCGATAAATACATCGTACCTTATTTTAAAAAGCAGTCGAGCGATACGATATATTCTACAAACATTAATATTATCGGCATAGGCGAAAGCGCAGTTGCGGAAAAACTCGGCGATTTACTAAAAAGTTCAAATCCAACTGTTGCAACCTATGCTCAAAATGGTGAAGTTCGAGTGCGCGTTACCGCAAAAGCGGACAAGGATTCCGCTAAGCGCATCATTTCTTCAACCGTGCAAAATATTGTCGGCATGTTTAAAGATAATATTTACGGCATCGATGAGGAAAACATTCAAAGCGCTGTAGTTAAGCTTTTAAAAGAAAAAGGCAAAAAAATCGCTACAGCAGAAAGCTGTACTGCGGGCATTATTTCCGGGATGATTACCGATGTTCCCGGAGCTTCCGAAGTGTTCGAAATGGGCATAACTGCTTATTCAAACAGCATTAAAGAGCAGGCTCTTGGTATAAGAAGTAAGCTTCTTTTGGAAAAAGGCGCCGTAAGCCCGGAGGTTGCCTGTGAGATGGCAAAGACTATTGCCGCAATAACCGGAGCGGATATTGGCATTGGAATAACCGGCGTTGCAGGCCCGGGGCAAAGCGAACAAAAGCCCGAGGGACTTGTATATGTTGCATTAAGCGCTCCTAATCAATGTTTTGTTAAAAAGCTGGAGCTTTTCGGCGGCCGTGATAAAATAAGAAATGCTGCCGCAAAACAGGCGCTTGATATGGCAAGAAGATATCTTCAAAATGTTGAATCTTTTATGGAGTTCGGTTTTTCAAAAGGCGAAGAGATGAAAATAATGGAGGATTTTAAGCCGAAAGAAGAACCCGCTTTAAATGAAGACAAGCCGATCACGCTTGACGATATTGATCTTCACATTACGCCCGTGGTTGACAAGTCGGAGTTTCTCAATACCGATGATACGGAAGAAGATTTTTGGGACGCCGACAATATAGAAAGCTTTAAAAAGCGCAACTTTTTTAGAAATCTTTTTTGGTATAAGGATGATTCTAAAGGTGAAAAAATAAGAAAGACCGTCTTTTTCGCAGCTTTTGTTACCTTTATTGTTACGGCTGTGGCGGTTGGCATGTATTTTATAAGCGGTATAATTCAGCGGAACAACATTAGCACCGCCGCCAAAGTTTGGGAAGCTCCAAACGCGTACGAAAAAAATGCCGACGGTATATTTGTAGCTTTTGAAAGCCTTATAAAACAAAACAGCGATATTAAAGGCTGGATAAAAATATCCGGCACTAATGTTAATAATCCTGTTTATCAAACTACCAACAACGATTATTACATTAATCATAATATGCTTAAGCAAACCAGCCGCTACGGAGCCGTTTTTGCTGATTATGAAAACAAAATAACTAAAGATGGCAATAGCCAAGGTATAGTTTTATACGGGCACCATATGCGTGACGGTTCAATGTTTGCTTCATTGAAACAATTTCGCAGCCTCGATTTTTATAAGCAAAACTCGGTAATTGATTTTACAACACTTTACGAGCGCAACAAATATAAGATATTTTGCGTTATGATTACAAATGCTTTGCCTTCCGGCGATAACGGCCATGTTTTTAGTTATAGATACAGCGATTTTTCAAGTCAAGAAGCATTTTTAAATTATACCGAGGAGCTTAAAAAACGAAGCATTATAAACGCGAATGTTGACATACAGCCGGATGATGAGCTTTTAACGTTATCTACCTGCATATATGATTTTGCCGACGCACGTCTTGTAGTAGTAGCGCGTAAAGTTCGCGAAGGCGAGACTAATTATACCGATACTGCCTTTGCTGCTTATAATCCAAATACGTATTATCCGGCGGCTTATTACGGAAAGAACGCAGTACCTGCAATCTCTTCTGTACCGCAAAGCGGTGTTGTAAGTAACATATCTTCCATCCAAAGCACGGTAGAGCCCGCATCTTCCATCATCACTTCGTCGAGTGCCGGCACGTCGGCAACAAGCAGTAGACGCACCACAAATACCGGTTCGAAAAGCACTGTCACAAGCAGTAAGCCGTCGTCAAATGTAACATCTACTGAGTCCGTATTTAGTGAAACGCCAACCGTTTCCGAAACACCGGTTATAAGTGAAAGCTCAGATACCGAAGCTTCAGAATAATTATAAAGGAGGGCATTATGACCCCGGATTTAACATTAGAGGCAATATATATAAATACGCCTACGGATTTTAAAATGGAAATTATGCTAACCGGCGCTTGCAACACAAGGTTTTTAAATGCAAGCGTTTCAAACAGCAAAGGTTTTCTTTTAGCTTTGCAAAAAAGCGTAAGCAGAAGCAGGGCTATTATTACTGTCGGCGGATTTGATGAAGACTTTAATTTGGCAAAGCTTATGGCGCGCGCCACAAATATAGAACTCGCTGAAATTAACAATTCAGATCTTGGTATTAAAGACGAAAAGCTTTACTTAATGCCGCAAGGCATGATTCCTCTTGTAGCGTCAGACGGTAAATTTATGGGCGGCGTTCTCGAAAAAGGGGATCAAGCTATCATAATGGTCGATAGTGATATAGAGCATAGATATGAAGTGATTGAAAGCCTTGTAGTGCCGTATCTTAAGTTTTTGGTGGACAAAAAGCAAGGGCTTAAAACCGAAAAACCGATTAATCCCATTCGGCATGAAAAGGGCCTTCACGATAAAGAAGATATCAACATTGTGCCTGAAGATAATTATGTCGGCAAACACAGCAAAAAAGAAGAGGCAATACCTGAAGCTGTAATTGAGCCGGCAAACAAAAAAAGCGAAAAAGTATTTTTCAAACCTAAAGAATCGGATACTGAAAAGATACTTGAAGATGAAACACATGACGGCTATAAAGTCCTTGAGGTTCCGACCGAGCTTGACACTTTAGACGAGCTTTCCTTTGAGGTGCGCCCGGATAGTAAAAAGCGGCGAATTATTAAGGCAATTATTGCGGTAATACTTGTTGCGGCAGTTATTTTAGGCTCTTTCTTCGGCTATAAGTATTTATACCAGCCTATGCAGGGCGACTCGATCTATGAAAGCATCGTGTCGCTTTTCGGAATACCTGCAAAAAGCAAAACCCCCGAATTTATGTTAAACGAATTCGGCCGCCTTTACGAAATGAACAAAAATGTAGCCGGTTTTATTACAGTGCCAAATACCAATATAAATTATCCGATAGTAAGCACAAATGCTGCAGGCTCGGTTTATTGTGACAGTCATCTTTTCGACGGCACCTTTAACAGCTACGGTACCCCATATACTTTTGCAAAAATAGGCAATACAAGCTACAATAGAAATATAGTCATATACGGCAAGTCGGTGCGAAACGGTAAGATGTTCAGCAACCTTATTAATTATTGTGACCTTTCATTTTACCGTTCCGCACCGGTTATATCCTTCGATTCTATTTTGCAAAAGGGTAAATACAAGGTCTTTAGCGTATTGCGGTTTCAATCTTTAGGAATTGATTACAAGCGCACGGTATTTTTTGATGATGATGATTTTTTTAAGCACATGGAAAAAATCAGAAAAGCGTCCGAGATTACCACTTCTGTTGATATTAAAGGCACCGACCAAGTTATAACCCTTGTTACAAAAAGTAATAAGACAACCATTGCGGTTTTTGCACGTGCGGTTAGAATGGGCGAGTCGTTAGAGGTGGATGTTACAGATAGCAATGTTAATAACAATGCAGGAATTGTTTCAAATGATGTTGGTAGCTCCTCATACACCGGCGAAATTTCCGCTATTTCGGAAAGCTATAAACAAAGCACGGAAAATTTCGAACAATCCGAAGTAACTTCTATTGAAATAATAAGAGCCAAACCGTTTGTTTCATCAACTCCTACTTCATCGACCGTTTCTTCTTCTCATTCTTCTAAAATAAGCTCTAAAGCTTCGGTCACTTCTGCAGCGCCTTCAAAAGTTTCGTCCTATCCTCCTTCTTCGGCCGTTTCAAGCAGCACTTTAAATTTGCCTATTCTTACCGTTACAAATTCTTCAACCGGCAATAAAGAGCAGGGCACTACATTAGATATTATTGCAAGGATTGTTGAAGCCGAAATGGGAAGCTCATACCAAGTTGAAGCGCTAAAGGCACAGGCGGTTACTTCTTATGGTTGGTTGCTTTGTAACGGTGCGGCAAGCGGGAAATATCCTAGTACACCCATGAAAGCGGCTAGCAGTAAGGTTATAAATGCGGTTAAAGAGGTATTGGGCGTTGTGGCTACATATAAAGGTAATGTAGCATGTACATATTGTTATGATACATCCGCCGGATTTACCGCAGACTATAGTTCAATATGGAACGGAAGTCCCTACGGCAGCGGCACGTCTGCATATCTAAAGGCTGTAGACTCTTCAGTAGATAAAAACAATAAAAACTATCAAACTACGCGTACCTATTCGGCTGCCGATATAGCTAAGTGGATAAAAACAGTATATTCAGTAGACCTTTTATCATATAATACAGATCGCACAAAATGGTTTTCTTTAACATATGACAGTAATAATTGCTATGTTAAAAATATGAAGATCGGCTCATCAAAAAATATAAAAGGTTCCGAGCTTAGAAGCAAGGTTTTAAACGACACTAATTGCGGAAGCAAAAACGGCATACGTTCCTCCGCCTTTACAATAAGTTATAACGAAGCAAAGGATACTTTCACTTTTACGGTCCGCGGTTACGGCCACGGCGTAGGACTTAGCCAATACGGCGCCAACGAGTACGCAAAAGCCGGAAAAACTTACGACTGGATTATAAAACACTATTTTACCGGTGTAGAGTTGGGAACATATTTTATTTAGGAGCGTTTATGTCGGAATTTATTAAGGGAATAATCGATTGGCTGCAAAGCATTTCAATACCTGCCGAGCTTATAATATTTTTAATTTCGCTTATGCCGATTTTAGAACTAAGAGGCGGCCTTATTGCCGCCGCACTCTTAGGAGTTAAGTTCAGCATCGCCTTTCCAATTTGTTTTATAGGCAATATTTTGCCAATACCCATAATTCTTAAGTTTTTTAAAAGAATAATTAAGTGGCTTGAAAAACAAAATAGTTTTATCGGCAAGGCCGCACGTGCCCTCGAACGTAAAGTCGAGCGCAAAAGCAAAAAGGTGGATGCCGGTAAAGCAATAGGACTTTTGCTGTTTGTTGCAATACCGCTTCCGGGTACCGGCGGATGGACCGGCGCTATGGTAGCCTCGTTACTTGATATGCGAATTAAAAAATCGCTTCCTATTATAATATTAGGTATATTGATAGCGGGGATTATAATGAGTTTAATTACATATCTTGTTCCGGGATTGTTCGGATTTTAATATTAAAAAAAATTTAAAATTTTTTTAAAAAAACTGTTGACAAAGCCTTTGTGCCGGATTGCATTGTTTGGGTGGCCGACCTGCCGGAAAACGGCGAATTTGAATGGCACGGCGTTACCTACCAAAAAAGCTTTGAAGCAAGCAATTGCTATCTGCTTTGCCCCAAAACACCGTAAGGTATTTTTGGCCCGGCTTGATGACAGAGCTTTAACAATATGATATACTGAATTTTGTAAGCAAATAGTGGGCAAATTTGCACGCAAAAAATGCCAAAACGGCGGGTTCGGCTTTTGGCGCTTGCTGCCGTTGCAAATTGCTTGCCAATGCTGTATTTAAAATAATAGGATGTGTTATTGTGGATAAAATTGCGGTGTTAATTCCCTGCTACAACGAAAGCAAAACGGTTGCCAAGGTTGTAACCGATTTTAAAAAATATCTGCCCGAGGCGGTAGTGTATGTTTACGACAATAACTCTACCGACCACACCGACGATTTGGCCCGCGAGGCCGGCGCGGTTGTGCGTTACGAGTACAAAGCCGGCAAGGGCAACGTTATTGGCCGAATGTTTCGCGAAATTGACGCCGAGTGTTACATTATGGCCGACGGGGATGACACCTACCCGGCAGAATTCTCCCGCGAGATGGTAGACAAGGTTTTAAACCGCCAGGTAGATATGGTGGTAGGGGATCGGCTTTCTTCCACCTATTTTACCGAGAATAAACGCCCGTTTCACAACTTTGGCAACACGCTGGTGCGCGGCTGCATTAATTCAATGTTCCACAGCAATATTAAAGACATTATGACCGGCTACCGTGCCTTTAGCTACCAGTTTGTAAAAACCTTTCCGGTTTTATCTAAAGGGTTTGAGATTGAAACCGAAATGAGCATTCACGCCATTGATAAGAATATGCTGGTAGAAAATGTTGTCATTGAATACCGCGACCGTCCGCAGGGCAGCGAATCTAAGCTGAACACCTACTCCGACGGCTTTAAAGTGTTAAAAACAATTACCAAGCTGTACAAAAACTACAAGCCGTTAAAGTTCTTTTCCGCTTTGGCGGCGGTGCTTTGCATGATTGGCCTGGCCTTTTTTATTCCCGTACTGGTTACCTTTATTAAAACCGGCTTGGTAGAAAAAATTCCTACCCTAATTGTTAGCTGCTTTGTAATTTTAGCGGCTATTCAAGCGTTTTTCTCCGGCTTAATACTTTCTACCCTTACGCAAAAAAATCGGCACGATTTTGAAATGCAGCTGATTCACACCAGGCAGGATTATAACAAGCTAATGAAAGAAGAAAAGGCTAAGTAATGAAAAAACTAATTTTGCAAATGGTAAAGTTCGGCGCGGTGGGCTTTTTGTGCTTTTTAATTGATTACGGCATTATGCTGCTGCTTACCGAGCTTGCAGGGGTAAATTATTTAATATCCTGCAGCATTTCCTTTTCGGTTTCGGTAATTGTAAATTACCTGCTTAGTATGCACTTTGTTTTTGCGGCCAAGGCCGACATGAAAAAGCGCACCCAATTTGTTATTTTTGTTATTTTAAGTGTTATTGGCCTGGGGCTGAACCAGCTGTTTATGTGGCTGTTTGTAGATCTGGTCCACATTCCTTACCAAATTGCAAAGCTTGCGGTAACGGCAATTGTAATGCTGTTTAATTTTGTAACGCGTAAGGTGTTTTTAGAGGAGAAAGAGCAAGATGCTAATGCAAAATAAATTTCAAAAAATGTTTTCACCGCAAGCCGGTATTATTTTTTGCCGGCTTGTGCTTTCTTACTGTGGCGCCGCCGGAGTTGCAAATTACTACTTTTCCGGCAGCAGCTTAGTGCGGCAAAGCTTTTTAACGGTTGTTTTTTGCGCCTTTGTTTATTTGGCGCTGCAAAAGGCCGCTTTGTTGCCAGAACGCGTAAAAAAGCTTTCCTGCCTCGGCGGGGCGGTTTACGCGGCGGTTGCCGTAGTTGGCAAAGCGGTTTACGAAACGCACGGTTTAAGCACCCTTTACAAAAATTTTAACCGTGTTTTGCTAACGCTTTTAATGCTGGTTGGCCTTTGGGTGGTAATTGGCGCCTTTTTGGCGTTGCTTTTAAACTTTTTAAGCCGACCTTTGGCGGGCCCAAAAGCCCCGGCCCGGCAAGTAGGGGGAATAAAGCCCGCGGCGTTGTTTTTTAGCCTGTGGGGTGTTATTTTTTTGTTTTACATCCCTTGCCTGTTGGCGTATTACCCCGGCATTTATTCATACGATATGAAAATGCAAACCGAGCAGGCGCTGGGCAAAACGGCAGTTACCAAATTTCACCCGCCCCTGCACACCTTTTTGTGGCAGCTTTGCTTAAAGCTTAGCGGCGTTTTTCACCTGCAGGCCGTAACGGTGTACGCATTGCTGCAAATGCTGGTGGTTTCGGCCTTTTTTGCCTTTTTTTGCTGCTATGTTAAAGGCAAAAGCCAAAAGGCGTTTCTTTGTTGTGTTGTTTGGTTTGCGCTAAACCCCGTTTTGGCAATTTTTTCAATCATTCCTACCAAAGATGTTTTATTTTCGGTGTTTTTTGGGTGCACCGCTTTGTTGCTGCACCACGCTTTTTGTGTTGGAAAAGCTTTTTTTAAAAGCCCGCTCAAGGTAACGGCGTTGTTGTTCAGTGCGTTGCTTAGCTGCTTATTTCGCAACAACGCAATTTATGTTTTTGTGGTTGCCGCTTTGGTGTTTTTGCTGTTTTTTAAAGGCTGCCGCCTGCGCCTTACGGCCGTACTGGCCGGTGCACTTGCCGCGTTTTTGCTTATAAACGGCCCGGTTTTTGCCGCTCTTAAGGTAAAAAGAGGGAACAGCCGTGAAATGTTTAGCGTGCCGGTTCAGCAAATTGCTTTGGTTGTTGTTCGGAACGAAAAAAAGCTGACCCCGAAGGAGGTTGGCAAAATCAATCAGTTTTTAGATTATCGCAAATTAAAAAAGCTTTATAATCCCCGTTTTGCCGACCCGGTTAAATGCTCCTATAAATTTAATGAAAACATTGGCAAGGAAAAGGATTTTATAAAGTTTTGGTTAAAGCTGGGTTTAAAATATCCAAAGGAGTATATTACCGCGTTTTTGGAACTGAACATTCCGTACTGGTATATGGACGCCGACTCTGTAGATCCGTACGCAAAAAGAATTTACATAGAAACCTTAGCCGGCTCTAACGAGTATTACAGTGTGCGGCGAAATTCTAAGCTGCCGTTTTTGTACAGCCGGTACGAAAAGGTTGCCAATTACAGTGCGTTCCAAAAGCTCCCGGTTATTTCTAATCTTTTTTCAATTTCTACGCCAATTTGGGCTATTTTATTTACCGCGTTTTGGCTTATTTTTAAAAAGCGTTATCGCGGGCTGTTAAATCTTGTGCTGCCCTTTTTGCTTTGGGCAACCTACTTGTTAGGCCCGGTAAGCAACTTTAGATATATTTTGCCTATTTTCATGCTTTATCCGTTTTTTGTGCTGCTAATTGCGCAGTGCCGAAACCCCGAAAAAGGTAATTAACCTACTGGGCGTAATGTGCGGTGGTTGGTTGCAGGTAACTTCTGCAATCGGCCACCGCAATTTTTGTTGGCGTAGCAATGCTGTTGCTTCTAAAACCGTTCAACGGGTTTCTTGCTTTTGGTTGTTGCATTGCCGGTGCCGTTGTGTTATACTTAAAAGGTAGATTTTGTGAATCTTGCGAGCGGGCTCATTAGCGTTTGGCGCCTGCCGGTCTATAAAAAACTTGCAAACGGTGATCTCATGTCTATTTCAAATGTTATAGAGCTATTAAGCGGCATCGCGTTGTTTTTGTTTGGTATGTCCCTAATGGGGGATGGGTTAAAAAATGTGGCCGGCAGTAAGCTGGAGCTTATTTTGTACAAGCTTACCAGCACGCCGTTAAAGGGCGTGCTGCTTGGCACCGGGGTTACCGCGGTTATCCAATCCTCCTCGGCCACCTCGGTAATGGTGGTTGGCTTTGTAAATTCGGGTATGATGAAGGTAAAGCAAGCCATTGGCATTGTGCTGGGGGCAATTTTGGGTACCAGTATTACGGGGTGGATTATTTGTCTTTCCGAGCTTTCGGGCGGCAGCGGCTGGGTCGAGTTGTTTTCCACCGCCACCCTTACCGGTGCTATTGCGGTGGTTGGCATTATTTTGCGAATGTTTTGCAAAAACCGTACCACGCAGCAGGTTGGCAACATTTTAATGGGCTTTGCAGTTTTAATGACGGGCATTACCGCTATGAGCGGCTCGGTTGCCCCCCTGCGGGAGAGCGCAACTTTCATTAGTGTGCTAACCTCCTTTTCTAACCCGTTTTTGGGCATTTTAGTAGGCCTGCTGTTTACCTGTGTGCTGCAAAGCGCCTCGGCCGCCGTTGGCATTTTGCAGGCGCTGGCCGTAACCGGGGCGGTCAGCTTTCAGGTTGCGCTGCCTATCATCATGGGTATTGCAATCGGCGCGGCGGTGCCGGTGCTGCTTTCGGCAATTGGGGCCAGCGTAAACGGCAAGCGCACCGCATTTGTGTACTTATTAATAGATGTTTTAGGCGTTGTGATTATTGCAACCGTGTTTTACGCGGTTAACGGCATTTTTCACTTTTCGTTTACTTCTACGGTTTTAAACAGTGTGGGCATCGCACTGCTCAATACGCTTTTCCGCTTTTTAACGGTGCTGCTGCTTATGCCGTTTATTGGCCTTTTAGAAAAAATAGTTTGTTTTATTTTTAAAGAGGACCCCGAGGATGCCGCCGAAGTGGCCGAGATTGACCGGTTGGAGGAACGCTTTTTGCAGCACCCGGCCATTGCTATTGAGCAAAGCAACCACGCAGTATGTTCTATGGCGCGCAAAGCGCGTAAAAACTTGGCCCGCTCCTTTGCGTTGCTAAGCAATTTTAGCGAGGACGGCTACAAAAAGGTGCAAAATAAAGAGCAGATTATTGACCGATATGAGGACAAGCTTGGCACTTACTTAGTAAAGCTTACCGGTGCCGAGCTAACGCCGGCCCAAAGCCGAATGATCTCCCGTTTTTTACATACCATTGGCGATTTTGAACGCATTGGCGACCACGCCGTTAATATTGCCAACACCGCGCGCGAGCTGTACGAAAAAAAGCTTGTGTTTTCAAAATTTGCGCAGGACGATTTAGCCGTACTGCTTTCGGCCGTTTCAGAGGTTGTAATAATTACAACCGACGCCTTTGCCGAAAACGACCTTGCCAAAGCCAAACGGGTAGAACCGCTGGAGGAGGTTATTGATAATATGTGCGACCGCATTAAACTGCGGCACATTCGGCGGGTGCAGGGGGGCGAATGTACGCTGGACCACGGCTTTGCGTTTAACGACCTGCTAAATAACTGCGAGCGCGTGGCAGACCATTGCTCTAACATTGCCGTTGCAATGATCAAGCTGGCGCAGGATGAATTTGATACCCACGCCTACCTAAACTCTTTAAAACAGGCCCACACCGAAAGCTTTGACCGCTATTATAACGAGTACGATAAACGCTTTGCCATTGCCGAGTAGCTGCCGGGCGCAGAATGTTAATGTAAAGAAGAAGAACAGAAAAACTATTTAAAAAATGTCGCTTTGTTTTTTCGGGTCGCCGTTCGGCGGCCTTTTTTGGTGCCCGCCCGGCTTTAGTAACGCGTAATTTGGCCTCAATTTGTCGCAAAAACAGCAAATATAAAACTTTTTAAAGAAATTTTAAAAAAACGCAAAAAAAGTTGTTGACAAGATATAGCTCTTGTGGTAATATAATTAGGCGCCCTAAATTTTTAGAGCGCACCGAACCTTGAAAATTAAACAACGAAGAAGGACCCGAAGATTCCGAAGAGGTAACTCGAAGGAAGAGAGTAAAAATAGGACATTAGCGAAGCTAGTGAGAGAGAGCTAAGAGCTCTAAAGTAGGTATTAAGCGGGAGACTGCTTGATATAAAATATTTTAGAGAGTTTGATCCTGGCTCAGGACGAACGCTGGCGGCGTGCCTAACACATGCAAGTCGAACGGAGTGTTGCGCTGAATGGATAGCAGCTTGCTGCAGGAAATTCTTGTAACACTTAGTGGCGGACGGGTGAGTAACGCGTGAGCAACCTGCCTTACAGAGGGGGACAACATTGGGAAACCGATGCTAATACCGCATAACGTATGACGTCGACATCGATGACATACCAAAGGAGCAATCCGCTGTAAGATGGGCTCGCGTCCGATTAGATAGTTGGCGGGGTAACGGCCCACCAAGTCGACGATCGGTAGCCGGACTGAGAGGTTGAACGGCCACATTGGGACTGAGACACGGCCCAGACTCCTACGGGAGGCAGCAGTGGGGGATATTGCACAATGGAGGAAACTCTGATGCAGCAACGCCGCGTGAGGGAAGAAGGTTTTCGGATTGTAAACCTCTGTCCTTGGTGACGATAATGACGGTAGCCAAGGAGGAAGCCACGGCTAACTACGTGCCAGCAGCCGCGGTAATACGTAGGTGGCAAGCGTTGTCCGGATTTACTGGGTGTAAAGGGTGCGCAGGCGGGACTGCAAGTTGGATGTGAAATACCGAGGCTTAACCACGGAGCTGCATCCAAAACTGTAGTTCTTGAGTGAAGTAGAGGTAAGCGGAATTCCGAGTGTAGCGGTGAAATGCGTAGATATTCGGAGGAACACCAGTGGCGAAGGCGGCTTACTGGGCTTTAACTGACGCTGAGGCACGAAAGCATGGGTAGCAAACAGGATTAGATACCCTGGTAGTCCATGCCGTAAACGATGATTACTAGGTGTTGGAGGATTGACCCCTTCAGTGCCGCAGTTAACACAATAAGTAATCCACCTGGGGAGTACGACCGCAAGGTTGAAACTCAAAGGAATTGACGGGGGCC
>ERZ827168.912-NODE-912-length-43961-cov-3.610942_pt1 | contig 43961 bp, 35 predicted proteins | sample MGYA00519868_ERZ827168 | MGnify/ENA primary metagenome ERZ827168 (study PRJEB31778, sample SAMEA3449271) | human gut metagenome | biome: human gut; feature: human-associated habitat; material: faeces | place: United Kingdom | collected 2010/2012 ...
CAGAACGACAATGTAGTGCTCGGCCGCAATGAGCGGGGCGAGGAGACGATCACCTTCCGCGTGGAGGATCTCACGACTTATGGCGTGCTGGGGGCCGACGGCACCGAGTTCATGGCCGCGATCTCGGGCTACGGCCTCGATATCGCCTTCAACCTGAAACTCATCAACTCGCTGGCGGATGCCGAGGCGATGGCAGACGCCATGGCCGACGTCTTCTACGAAGCGCTCATGGCACAGCTTATAGACCGGAAACGGATACAGGTCAAACCTGCCGGGGCACAGGATCCTATTCTTGGATAGAAGGCAAGATACAATGAAACAGGACGAAATACAGGTTGTCGAAGCTGAAGCGGTGCATCTCGCGGCACTGGACGGGCCGCCGCAGCTTACCGAGGCGCAGGAGCGTTTCTGTCAATTCTACGTTTGCGGCGGCATGCAGTACGCCGGGCAGGCGGACAGGTGTTACCGCGAGGTGTTCGACATAAAGCATGGCGATACGGAGGCTGCGGCACGCCGCCTCGTGCATAACCCCGCCGTCATGGCACGCATCCGCGAACTCGGCACGGAGATGATCTCCGAAACGGAAAGCATCGCCGTCAAGATGCAGATAAGTCGCACGCTCCGCAACATACTGGAAGAGACGGCGACGGGCATCTACCGCGACCGCTTCGGCAACCCCCTCTCCCCAGCGCCCCTACGGGCCGTGGCCGTGAATGCCGCCAAGGCCCTTATGGAGATGTATCCCGTCAAGAACGGCGGCGAGGCGAAGTTCAAGATCGAAGGTAGCGACAACAACATCGTCTTCAATGTCATCGTGCCACGCATGGAAAACCCCCCCACCCATGACGAGGGATAAGGGCGGAAGGAGACGCAGATGCTCCCGCCGCGACGTCGAGAGGATCGTGTACCTGGTACTGATCGTCCTTGCGGCGCTATACGGACTCGTAAACAGCGAGGCCGCCGTGAGCCTGCTGGGGGCCATTAAAGACGCCTTTTCACTATTGATAAATACCGCGACACCATGAGCGCTACAACCGAAAAATTCAGAAAATTCGTGGAGGACAACTTCAAAATCATCGTTACCGTGCTGGCTTTTTTCGTAACGATGTACGTGCAGCACACCAACAACACGGCCCGCATCGCCGAACTGCAGGGCAAGTGTGTCGATCTGGAGACCAAAATCGCCGATCAGTACGACCGTATCAACGCCATCAAGCTCGACAAGGCCGTATTCGAGGCTACCATGACACAGTTTACCTCCATACAGTACGACCTGCGCGAGATGCGGGCCGACATCAAGGAACTGCTTAAAAACAAACAGTAAAATGAAAAACGTTACGGACAGAGTGAGGGTCGTCCCCTCCGTAGAATTGAGCGACATGCGGCTTTCGGGCCTGGCAGGGCGTTGCGGCACGGTGACCGAGCAGGTGCTGGCCGTTCCCGGCCGGCTGATCGGCTGTATGGTGCTGCTCGACAAGCCTTTCCAGAATGAGCACCTGTGGTTCATACCCCAAGACGCCCTCGAAGATGAAGCGGACCGTTAATCGCATGCTGCTCGTCGCAGTGGGGCTCCTCCTGCTCGCCACGGGCGTCCTGTGGCAGCGCAACGCTTACCTCAAGGAGGAACGGAACCGCTATCGGAGCAATACCGAAGCACTGCTCTCGGACATGAAGCGCATACGCATCGACTCGACAACGCTCGCCGTGGATGCGAACACACTGCGGCTGCGGATCGACGAGTATAAGCGGCTGCGGGCCGAGGATGCCGAGAAAATCCGAAGACTCGGTGTGAAAGTCAAAAACCTCGAAGCTGCGGCGCGCCACGAAATCGAGATTACCGGGCCGATAGATGCAGTGGTACGCGATACGGTGGTCATACGGGATACCGTACCGATATTACGTCAGAAAGTGGAGATGATAACGCCTCATATCCAACTGGCGGGGCTTATCGAGAACGGACGTCTGAAAGGTGAAATCCGTGTGCCTGTAACGCTGCGGCAGGCCGTGTGGGTCGAATATAAGGGCTGGTGGTTCTGGCGTAGAGTGAAAGCCATACACCAGACCATAGCCGGGGATAACCCATATGTCGATATCCGATACTCGGAATATATCCGAATCGAGTGATTTTCCAAAATTCTTTACTACCTTTGTTTCACTAAATAATTATACAAGAACCGGAAAGACGAAAGAATTGACATAAGATAGCTTTTAGCTGTTTATTCCAGATCTGAAAATCGCCAACTTCAACTTACGGGAATAGACAAGCGGGGCTCGTGTATTGCACTATTATCGTGCGGCACGAGCTTGACTTGTTCCGTAAGTGGGTGTTTGGCGATACCTCGGATCTGGACAATGTCGGGTTCGTGCTTTCTTATTTTTTTTAATTCGTTGTTCTATAACGTATGCCGGCAAAATCCAATAGCACTCCCGCGGAGCGATTGAAAATAGTCATAGAAAATGCAGGGATGAGTACATACGCACTATCTCGTCATATAGGGTTTCAGCGTCCGGAAAATCTCTATCAGATCTTGCGCGGAAAATGCGGGATCAGCAAGAATATGGCAAATATCATTCATCAGAAATTTCCGCGATATTCTATCGACTGGCTTATTTACGGCGACAACGGTTCTCAAGAAACTCTTCACGATAACATTGTCCGTATTCCGCTTTATAACAATTATGAAACGATGTTATTCCCGCCGGTTCTTCCAGCGGACGAAATACTTATATTTTCTTCGACTCTTGCCGCAAATGCGCAGATAGCCATCACATATGCCGATGAGCGGTTCAACCCGGATTCTCGCAAATCTGTATTATTATTACGAAAGAAGGCTGTGGCAGAGGAAATTTGTTATGGGAATATGTACTTCATCGTTGCCGATCATCTGCGCCTTGTGCGTCGTGTATACAAATCTCCCGGGAATTCGAAGCGACTCCGATTAGCCGTCTCGCCAGAAACCGCCGCCGATGATACGACGATCGAGCGAATACAAATTCGTTCGATGTGGATTGTTTGCACGGTTATCAGTCGTATGATCTGAAAGCCGAATGCTTCCCTCCTGCTACATCACGGGTAAAATTTCAATGGCATATGAAGAAAAAATCCACGGGAAGCATCTGATACTAAAATATTGAAGTATATTCGATCCGTTGAAAAACGGAACACGCGAGGCCACTTCTCCGGCATGCCATAGAAAATTCAATCGAATTCGTTGACGCCGACCCCCAAGTATTGGCAAGCCTTTTTCTTGCTGATTCCATCTTTGATCATACGTTCGTAACTCTCCCGCTTTTGGTTGTGCCCCTCGATTCGGTCGAACAACATCCCGACCAATATATCCACTGCTTCCGAAAAGGCCGCTTCACCTTCGGGGGTGTTAAAATCGATCTTACAAAAAGGGGCTCGCTCCCTGTGCAAGATCAAATAATAGACACCCGAAATCAGCAGGGCAATAACGCCGCGGATATTGATATGGGCAGACTTGAACAGGACATCGTAATATTCGACCAGATTCAGGTTCATCAGATCTCTTATCTGAGCCGTTCTTCTGGTCGTATCATTATCCGTAGACATTTCCCAGAGCAATAACTTCTGTATGACGGCATTATTGCATAACTCTTTGTACAGTGTCTTCAGTGTTTTCGCAAAAAACGACTTGGGGCCCAAATCGCTTAGCTCCGACATCTTGATCGTGTCGTTGATCCAGAAGTCGTATCTTTGGGCCAACTTGTCATAAAGATTGTCGATAGAACCATAGCGTCTATAAAAGACGGGAGGCTCCAAACTGGCATTGGCCATCAGTTCCGTTACAAGCACTTTGTCGAATCCGTTTCGGATGACCAATTTCTCGAGCTCGGTCATGACGGCATTGTCTATTTCAGCATTCGTGCGTCTCACCCTCCCTGCCATTTTGTATAATCCGATTTATAGTTATAATGAATGTATGTATAATTCCGCCTCAAAAATAGTGAAAAATGGATGGCATGGCAAGAATTTATTTCTGTTTGCGGTTAATTGCAATCAAGACCGCATCGAACATTCTTGCTCTTCCTACAGTTTAGATCAATGATAAGGATGTAACAAAAGAGAGACGGGAATTCAGTTCTCGTTCTCTCTTTTATTCGTCGTTATATCATGGCTGCTTCGATGGTGGGTAGTCGAGTTTAGATAATCCCGTATTTTTTACCTGTTTCGTAAAAGACATCGAGCAAGCGATCGCAATCTTCTTGAGTGTGGCATGACATCACGCCGATTCGGATACGACACATCTTGGGCGGAACGACCGGCGGGAAGATCGCATTTACAAATATTCCCCGGTCGTAAATATCTTTTATCAGATTAGTCAGCACATACTCATCGCCTATGATTACGGGAATGATGGGTGTAACAGAATGTAATGTATTGAATCCCATCTCATTCAATCGTGAACGTACATAATTATGATTCCGGTCGAGCGCTTCTCTTTGTTCCGGATGTCTCTTGAAATCCTGCAACACTTCGTATGCGGCAGCGCATACACTTTGAGGAAGGGCCGTCGAGTACATGTTGCTCCGTGCATAAACTCTCAGGTAATCGATGATTTTCTGACTTGCCGTGATGAATCCGCCGACTGTCCCGATCGCCTTGCTCAAGGTGCCGGTCACGATGATGTTATCACGCTCTGTGATACCGAAATGACTCAAGGTGCCGGCGCCCCCGTCCCCGATAATACCTGTCGCATGTGCATCGTCGATCAATAAGAGCGCATTGTATTTCTTTGCAAGGCGCAGCAGTTCCGGCAGATTCGCAAGGTCTCCGTCCATGCTGAATACGCCATCGGTAACAATCATGATTCCGTATGGATATTGTTCCGCATTCTGCGAAAGAATCTTTTCCAGAGAGCGCATGTCGCTATGAAGGTAGCGTGTCATTTTCGCTCCCGACATCAATGCTCCGTCGATGAGGCTCGCGTGGTTCAGCTTATCGAATACCAATAAATTATTCGAACCGACCAAACCTACCAAGGCTCCAATATTGGCCGTGAAGCCGGAGGAAAACAAGATCGTATCGTCAAATCCGAGCAATTGCGAAATTTCTTTCTCCAATTTATTCTGATAATCCGATGTTCCGCTCAACAAAGGTACTCCGCCCGTACCTATGCCGCATTGCTGGATTACTTCGGCAGCTTTCTTGACCGCCGCCGGGCAAATCGTTGCATTCAGATAGCTGTTAGAGCCGAACATCAGCATCTTGTTTACCTGACCGGTATGCCTGTCCAAAATTTCGACTTCTCGATCACATGCGGAAATCATGGGGGATCGGGCATATATATTCAGCCCCATTCTTTCATGCTCTTTGAAATGCGATTGAAAATTTTCAATCTTCGCCATAATGTTGCCGCCCGGGCTCGTTTTACACGCTGCGTAGTCGATTTTGAAGCTCTTCATATGAATATTGATGATGGATTAAACCCCTATATTGATATTCGTATTATGCATAACGTTGTTTTGTATATACAAATATATAATATTTATTTTAACACATATCCAATAAGTCTATATTTTTTTTGCTCGGCAACTCAAATTCGCTGGTAAGCGGTAAAATACGAGCGAAATCATATTCCGGAAATATTTTCACTCATTTTTTCAGATAAATAAATTGAATCTAAAATGTTTTTTGTATATATTTGTTGTGGGCTAATGGCTATCTATACGATTCAGATCCTCTGAAGGGTTGCGAAAGTATCGGATATGAGTTCGGATACGGTGTACAGTACCGGGTGGAATTTATTAAATGTGAGCACGAGTATGGATAATCGGCGAATTTTGAATGATCGACGTATTACGCGTGATGAAGTTCTATCTTCATTGGTCAATTTACGTCAATTAACCTTTGAGGTTACCGATGCATGTAACCTGCAATGCAAGTATTGCGGGTACGGCGACTTATATTTCGGGTACGACAAACGCGAAACGAAATTTCTGGCATTCGAACAAGGCAGGATCCTTCTCGATTATCTCGTGTCTTTGTGGCGCACATGTCCAGCACATTCTGCCGCACCGCGAACTTATCTCAGTTTTTATGGCGGAGAACCGTTGATGAACATGGATTTCATCACGCGCATGGTCGATTATGTCGAAAAACTCGATGTGCATAGAAATTTCAATTTTTCGATGACGACCAACGCCATGTTGCTCGATCGCTATACGGACTATCTTGTCGAGAAGCGTTTTCACTTGTTGATCAGTCTCGATGGCGATAAATACGGACAAAGTTACAGGGTAACTCATGACGGGAAGAATTCGTTCGATCGGGTCTATAAAAACGTAAAGGACCTACAGGCGAAATATCCGGACTATTTTACCCGATATGTAGAATTCAATGCCGTGCTTCATAACCGCAACAGCGTTGCCCGAACACATGATTTCATCATGCGCGAATTCGGGAAAAAACCGACCATATCGGAACTGAACAATTCGGGGATTCGTCCTGATAAGGTGGAGGAGTTCCAGCAAACCTACCGGAACATGATCGAGAGTTTGCACGAATCGGAAAACTACGAAAAACTTGCTGAAGAGATGTTTGTGGCAGAACCTAATACACATGATTTGCTATTGTATTTGCACCAATACAGCGGGAACGTGTTCAGGGACTACAACAGCCTTTTCCTGGACGAATCCAAACTGCACTACACTCCAACGGGAACCTGTTCTCCATTCAGTAAGAAACTGTTCGTTACGGTCAATGGCAAAATTCTGCAATGCGAGCGCATAGATCATAAATTCGCTCTCGGACAGTTATCTGCAAATGGAGTTTCCCTCGACTTGGATGCTATCGTAGCACGATTCAATGGCTATCTGGAGAAACTGCAACGTCAGTGTTCGCTCTGTTACAGGAAAAGAAGTTGTATTCAGTGTATGTACTATATTGAGGATCTGGACGCGACACAACCAATCTGCCGCGGCTATATGAACCAAGAGACATTCGAACAGTATTCGTCGTATTGTTTGGCTCATCTCGCCCGTCATCCGCATTTGTACAAGAAGTTGATGGAAGATGTTTTGATAGACTAAATTGCGAATCCCATGAAACAGAAACTTACGCTTTCTCCCGATACATTTCTTTGGCGAAAAGGAACGGAAGGCTTGTTATACGAGTCGGCGCGAGGAACCATGTTCCATTTCAACGTAACGGATTCGATCAGAGAATTATGCCGAGTATTCGAGGATTATGATAATTTGTATTCCGCATCGTTCGATCCGGAAACTCTCGATAATGATGCACGGTCATTCATCGATGAAATCACAACCCGGGGATTCGGCCGGATTACATCTTCTGAAACTCCGATTATTTCTCTGCCGCCGATGCTCAATATTCAGCACGACGTTAAACGGCTGAAGCAGGATCCGGAGCGTGAAATCGGAGATAATGTTTTGGAATATCTGTCTTCTTTAACCATATACATCGGAGGTCTATGTTGTAACAAGTCTTATTTCAAACAGATTATTTATCCGATCTGTTCGGAGGAGCATCTGAGCAGTGAAACAATTGTTCGATTCTTGGACAAAGTATGGACTCCGTCGCTGCAGAGAATCAATTTGGTCGTTTCGGATGTTACCGATCGAGAGATCATCCAGATGGAGCAACGTTTGAAGGCATATAAAGAACAAATCGTATTCTATGTTCTCTATGCGGGTTTACATGATAAAACAACTGCGCCATATACGCTCGCTAAAGCCGGATATAGGGTACGTTTCATCTGCGAACAGCCAGACAATGTGCCGAAGGCATTCGACATGGAAAAGCCGATGGAAAAAGAACAGCGGTTGTCGCTCCCGTTCGGATACGATTTAATCGTCCGGAACGACCGCGAATACAGAGAATGGAGTGAACTGGTGGAAAAACTTGAAGTGAAAGACTTTGCAATGGTTCCGGTATATGACGATAACAAGGAATTTTTCGACTGCAACGTATTCCTTTCCGAAGCGGACATTAAACAAATCCGATTGTCCCGTCGCGAAATTTTCGCTCACCAGGCAGTCAATATCGAAGCATTCGGTAATTTGACAGTAATGCCTGACGGCCGGATTTATTCGGATGTAACGGCGCCGTCTCTCGGGACGATCGACGATTCGATATACGATCTCATCGTCCGTGAATTGCAAGAGAATTATGCATGGCGAAAAATCCGCAACTCCGAATCCTGTAAGAATTGCGTTTACCAGTGGTTATGTCCGTCGCCATCGTCCTATGAACGGAGCGCCGGAAAAGAGACGGTTTGTACGTTCCGAGAAAACGGATGAGTTTCATGTTCGGGCTTGCCATCCGAATATGAAGAGCCACCCCGCGAGGAAGCAAAACCGAGTGCGACAGCCAATAAGTTTAACTAAAACACAGAAAGGCATCAAGAGACGAAACAATTCTCCGGATTTCGGAATAGGATTTGGCGAACGACGGATACGGACACTCCGTCGCAGGACAAAAATCCGATAAAAATCTGTTGTATAAAACTTAAAACTCGAGAACCATGAAATCGCTCAAGGTAAATCAGATCGAAAAGGCACGCCTTTCAAAAACGGAAATGGCTTACGTCACTGGAGGTGAAAGTTGTGGTTGTGCATGCCTGTATGCCGATTCGGGAGGGTCATCGACAGCGAGCAACAAGAATGCGAATGCAGCCAGCGGTTTGCATTCGCCCGGTATGCTTCACATCACAGGCTATATGAATGAAGATGGATCATGGACCCTGTGTGATAAGTGGGTACTTATAGCTAAGTAATCCATGGAATCTTAATAGATTGTATTTCAAACGCAAAATCAATTATATCTCATTATGCCCATATGAATCCTTATCCCATCGGAGAGCATGATAAGGTTGATTGGTTTTGCGTTTTGATCCCGTATAAAATCATTCAGTTATGAGCAAGTTCCTATACCCCCTGCTGCTCCTGCAATTCGTCGTGGTTTCCTGTTCGTCGCACGGACAGACGCCGCCGGCTGCCGACAACACGAATTTGCGCATCGATCAGGACAGAATCTTTACCCCCGTCGTAATCAACGCAACGGATACGCTCGAAATGCTGTTCGATACGGGATGCTTGGTCGGCTGCATGCTGCCGCAGTCGCTCGCCGAAAATTACGCCGACTCTCCGACCGTTACGCAGCCCGGAACCACTGTATCGAATATCGAGGTCGAGGATATATCGCTCGGCGGCCGGTCGCTGAACGACAACAGGATTTACTATGTTCCCGACGAAGAGTTTGACGTTGTCGGGCCCGTCGACTTGCCATGTGTTATTGCTCCGGCGTATGCTACCGAAGAACGGATCTGGTGTTTCGATTTCGATAACCGCATGTTTTCCATTCGCGAGACGGACACCTTGCCCGAGAACGCCATTGTTTATCCATTGCTATTTGCGAAGTATAAGGACCGGAAGATCGCTCCGTTCGTCAATATTCCGATGACCTTGTCTTACGGCGACCGCTCTTTGTCGACGGATTATGTCTATCTGCTCGACACCGGCACGCCGTACGGATTCGCCATTACGGACCCTCCGGCAGAGCTGGAAGATTTCGTTTCGCGCATTCCCCATTGGAAAATCGAGGATCGTTTTAGCGCGGAGATTCCCGACCGGCAGCTTTTGGATTTCGAAGTCGACATCGATATGCCGCCCTTTGTCCTGCCGGACGTGCGCTGTGATTTCGATACGGGATTGAGAAGCTATGCAGAAGAATTCAAGAACTTTCTTCCCGGTATCGGCAAACCGATCGTAGGCACGCTCGGCATGCGCATACTCAAGCATTTCAATATGATTCTCGATTTCAGGAACGACCGGCTCATACTCACTCCGGCACAGCGTACCTATCCTTCCAAACCTGCGAACCGGACAGGGTTCTGGTGCGATTCGCAAGGGGTGGTAACGAGAATCCGCACGAACGATGCTGCCTACGGGCAAGGGCTTCGTCTCAAAGACACCGTTATGACCGTCGACGGCATCCGGTGGACCGACATCCCCGAGGAGAAGAGGGAAGATATATATTCTACGGAAGAGCGTACCGTCTGGGAAATCCGTTCAGCGGAGGGAACCAAAAAGATAATCATCTGAAAACGGACTGCGGATAACCCGCCGGAGTTTCATGCGGCTTTGCCAGCCCGACAAAAAACTTCCCGCGGGGAAACAAAACCGAGTGCGACAGCTCATAAGTTCAACTAAAACACAAAAAGGCAGCAAGAGGTAATATAATTCTCCGGATTTCGGAGCAGGATTCGGAGAACAGCGGATCCGGATAACTCCGTCGCAAGGCAAAAATCCGATAAAAATCTGTTGTATAAAACCTAAAACACAAGAACCATGAAATCGCTTAAAGTGAATCAGATCGAGAAAAACAACCTTTCGGAAAAGGAAATGAGCAGCGTCAAAGGTGGAAATGTCTGCAATTGCGCCTGTTATTATCGAAATGTCGGCGGCTCCTCCATCGAGGCAAACGGACAGGCCAATTGGGCTGGAAATAAAAATTCGATTCATAAAACAGTCGACTCAGCCCTTATGATAGATGATGGCAATGGAGGTTGCCGTGATTTTTGGCGAACGAAATAATGAGACTTATCAATAACTATATAAGCTATAGTATATTGGAGAGTTTACATTGAAGCGGACGATTATCATGTTTCGGATACTCATTATTTTCATTCTGTTCCTCGCTTCGGCCTGCATCCGTCGGGACGAAGGAGCGCAGTCGCACGTTCCGGTATGCACCCTCGAACCCGCAGCTGCGAGATTCGAGTACGACATGATAGGACATCCGGTCATCGAAACGAAGTTGGATTCCGCTCATACGTGTAAGCTGATTTTCGATACGGGAAGTGCCGGAATGCTCGTCCTGGACAAGTGCTTTGCAGAAAAGAGCGGCCTGATCGACCGGTTCCGCCCTACGGAGACACTGAAGTCGGGATGGGATTTCAGGCGAGACATTCCCAGCATGACCGTGGAGCACCCCGTCTCGATATCGATCGGGAATAGTCGGGTCTGCTATTCCGAATGTCGGATCGTGGACGGGCGCTCTTTGAACATGCTCGCGGCCGACGGCATTTTCTCCATTCCGCTCGAAGAGACCCGCACGTGGGAGCTCGACTGCGAAAACAAATGCCTCGCCGTATACGATTGGCCCGTTTTCTCGTTGCCGGGTATCTCCTTGCAGCTGGATGTCGTCGGGAACCAGTTCGTTATCCGGGATTTCCCGTTTCGGTTTCATTGCCGGAACGAATACGTGCGGCCACGGGTCGATTTGGTATTGGATACCGGAAGCCCCGCATCCCTCGTCTATCTGTATGCCGAGCCCGACAGTACGATGCGTGCGGTCCTGAACGACGAGACCACACGCAAATACGTCTGTCCTTCCAAGAACGGAGTCTTACCGACTTGCTATCGGCTGAATGAATATGGATTATTGAACCGCAAATTATGGATCGAGCACCGCGAACTGTTGCGTCCGTGGCGTATTTCGGGAGAGCGCGAGATGGTCGTGGCAGGCATGGACTTTTTGAAGTCGTTCAATCTGCGGTTCCATCCGGCCCGACACCGTATCGAACTGTTCCCCATCGCATACGTCTCCCTGCAGGAGGATCAGAGCCGGCAGGAAGGGATGGCAGGATTCTGTTTCCGGGCTTTCCAAAGCAGGGAGGGGCACGCCGTAGTCGATTTCGTGAAGGAAGGATCGTATTGGCAGGATTTCGGTGTGGAAGAAGGGGATGTGATTCTCGATGTGGACGGTCGGCGGTTGTTCGACCTTCCCCGCTCTTATTTCGACAAAACAGAATCCGAGCATTCGTTTACGATCGTTCGGGACCGGGATACGCTGTTCATCCGTTCCGGAACACCTCCGACCAGCGGAACCCCATGACTTCCATTCGTATCATTCGGACTTGCCATCCGAATATGAAGAGCCACCCCGCGAGGAAGCAAAACCAAGTGCGACAGCTCATATGTTCAACTAAAACACAGAAAGGCAGTGCAGAGATAGAGTTATTTTCCGGATTGACGGAATGTTACCCGGAAAACGGCAGATTGAATCGTTCTGACGAAAAACAAAAGTTTCAGTTGTGATGTATAACCTGTAAAAAACGAAGATTATGAAATCGCTCAAGGTAAATCAGATTGAAAAAAACAATCTTTCGGAAAAGGAGATGCAACACATAGCCGGGGGCAAACCAGCAGGAATGTGTGGTTGCGGCTGTATGTATGAGGGCCATGGCGGGTCTTCATCCATGGACAACGGACTGGCAAATGCCGATACCGGAATTTGGACCGGGGATAAATTCACATGCATCCAGTCCGTAATCGTCGTAGCTAAAAGGAAGGACAATTTAACTACCGAATAGCTTCCATCCTTACCTGCGGCTCATTCCGAGCCGCAGGTAAATAAAAACTTTTGCTTATGAGAACTTTCTTGATCTTGCTGTCTGCAATCTCGCTTTCGTGGTTGACGGCTTCGGCGCAGCATTATTCTCCGGAGGTCAGAGACCCGGGAGCAAAATATCCGATCGACACCTGCCGTCTCTGCGTAACCTACGACTTCGCCTATGTAGAAGATACGTTGGATATGAAGATCCTGCACGACCGCACGCTGCTCGAAATAGGACCGAGCACGAGTCGTTATTACAGTCAGTACACCGATCGGATCGACTCAATGGCCTATCTTTATTATGTGGATATTCCGCCGACGGATATCGCCCGTCTGGAGAGTGGCATCCCATTGTGGGACTGGATGCAACCCGATGAACAGGCGTGGTATTGCGATGTATATACTTTCCCGAAGGAGAAGAAACGGATGGTCTCCACCCGCTTCCTGAAGGAAGAATACCGATACGACGAGCCGGTCGAAGCGCTGGACTGGCGGATCACGGAACAGACGGATACGGTTGCGGGGTATCTCTGCCGCAAGGCGGTCGCGACCTTCCGCGGACGAACATGGGAGGCATGGTTCGCGCCGGAGATTCCTCAGGCGCACGGACCGTGGAAGCTGGGCGGTCTGCCCGGGCTGATTCTGAAGGCTGCCGACACGGAGAGGCTCTTCCGCTGGACGGCGATCGGACTGGAACAACCCGTCGGACGGATGATTCACGACTATGCGGACAAGGCGCTGAACGGTACGAACCGTCATGAGCTCATCATTCCGTCGCACAAGAAAGTCAAGTGTTCGCGTAAGGACGTCGACCGCCTGTGGCGCAGGCAGTGGCTGGCCCCGTTGACGATGATGTTTCTGGACGGAGAGGAGCATATCATCTACGACATGAGTACGCAAAAGACAGTCGAGATCGACATCAACTACATCCCCGAGGGCTATTATCCGAAACTGGAACTGGACATATGAATTATTCCGATTCGGACTTGCCATCCGAATACGAAAAAGCCTTCCCGCGAGGAAGCAAAACCGAGTGCGACAGCTCATAAGTTCAACTAAAACGCAGAAAGGCACTGCAAAGATAATAATCTTTCAGAATCATTCTTACGATTCAGAGAGCGGCAGTTCAAGGAATACTGTCGAAAAGCAAAAGTCCTAATCCAAATAGTATTAAAATCGACCAAAAACTACAATTATGAAATCGATGAAAGATTTTGCTGCACAGCAGCTCTCGAAAAAGCAGATGAACGATGTAAAAGGCGGCGCCTTCTGCCGAGCTTACAGCAAAGCGAGCGGACAAGAAATCGCTCATGGTAATTTTCCCGGCCAGACAACTGCCGGTGCGACTGTAAAAATGGAGATCGAACTCAATCGGGCCGGCTGGCAACAGGGAAGCTATACGGTAAGCTGCGCATAGTTCATAAAAAAGAGACAGGGGATATCCCCTGTCTCTTACCTGCCTCCATCACCTTTAGAAACTGCCATTATGAAACATCCACTTGTTTATCTGCTTTTTTTGTTTTCGACAATCAACGTCTGCGGGCAGCATCCGTCTTCCGTCCGCATATCGGGTTCGGTCGCCGATAGTCTCGATGCCGAGGGCCGCACAGCTTATCTGTTCACCTATTTCGACAATCAGGCGGCCTTCATCGATTCCTGCCGGATTTGCGGCGGGCGTTTCGTGTTGGAAGGGCGGATTCCGTTCGACGAAGTGGCGGCCGAGGTGCTCATCGAACGCGTACCGCTCTCTTCCGGCTCGATCGTCGTCCGAAGCGGCGACCGGATCGACTTCGCATTCGCGCCGCTGGGGCGGATGGGCCGTCCGGAGGTATCGGGGTCCGAATCCCAAGAGGAGCTGTGCAGCGTCCTCGGGGCTCCGGTCGTAACACTGCGCAAACGGTTGCAAGCCGAATCTCTGAATTTGTCGCCCGACGACGACCGCCGTGCAGCACTCGCAACACGTATCGACTCCTGCTTCCGCGCCGAAGGGCTGTTGTGGCGGGAGCTGCTGCGGACCACCCGAAGCGGGTTCAATGCGGTATATGCCTGCCTCAATCTTTTGCCGGATCTGTCGGAGAGCGAACAGACCGAGACATACGCATATATCCGTGCAAAATTCCCCGACAATGCGAATCTTTCGATGCTTACGGGAACGACTCCTTCCGGTGAACCCATACCCGCGATGACGCCCGAGAGCCGCGAGGCATTCAACCGTTATGCCTGCATCGTAGGCGATCCGCTCCCTTACCCGGACCCGGCCGAAGAAGAAGCCGGATTCGAACTCACGATAGCCCCTCCGGGTTCCGCGATTTCGGACGCGGACAACCCCACGGATGCGGACGAAGACAAACCGGCGATCCCGTATCGCTGCGGGGATACCGTCGTCAGCTTCAGTCTGCCCGACAGAGAGGGCAAGGAGACATCGTGGCGCAGCCTGCGAACGCCCTATGTGCTGATCGATTTCTGGGCCTCGTGGTGCGGTCCGTGCCGCGAGGAGATGCCGGGGCTGCTGGCTGCGGCCCGCGATTACGAAGGAACGCTTGCGGTATACGCCGTATCCGTCGACGAGAACCTGAACCGCTGGAAGCAGGCCGTAGAGGCCGACGGGAGCGGCACGGCGCTGACCCATGTAATCCTGCGCAAGGACGATCCGGACTACGACCGTCTGTTCCGAATGTTCGGTATCGAGACCATCCCGCACAACTTCCTGTTGGATGCCAACGGGAAGATCGTCGCCGTCGATCTGCGCGGCGATGCACTGCGCTCGAAGCTCGAAGAGCTGCAACGGGAATAACGTTTCGGGAAACGCTGCCGAGGTAAAAACTCGCACCGAAACAATATTCCAAAAACCAATATAATGTTGAATCCGGTTTTGCCGACCTGATTCGACGAAAAGGCCCTCCCATGGTGGGAACAAAACCGAGTGCGACAGCTCATAAGTTCGACTAAAACGCAGCAAGGCATAAGAAAATAGAATTCTTTTCCGGAGCATCGGGATATGAATCGGAAAACGGCAGTTCAGGACGCCTGTCGAGATGCAAAAGTCCGGACCGAAACAGAATTCAAAATCGACAAAAACTACGACCATGAGAACGAACATGAAAAATTTCGCAGCACAACAGCTGACGAAAAAGCAGATGAACGGAGTGAAAGGTGGACGTAATTGTGCAGTCCATTTTAAGGATCAGGAACAAGCCGTGTGGTACTCTGTCGAAATCGACGATAAAGTAAGTGCCGCCAATGCGATTTACAACTCTCTTTCGAAAGAAGATCAAGCTCGTGTACAGAATATCAACTGTTAAATAGTCGTGTCCGCGCGTTCGGATGTTATTCATCCGAACGCGGACTTTTCAAAATTTACACGATATGAAACGTTTTGTGGTTATTATTTTCCTGATTCTTTGTGCCGTACAAGGGCGAACCCAGACCGCAGAGCCGGCACATGTAGTAATGGTCGGAACGCAGGACCTTTATTTGTGCGACGTATTTCCGCCGACTCATGTCGAAACACTCGATACGGCCCGTTTGACCATTACCTATCAGGTAACCTATCGGAAAGATCTCGAAAATGACAGCCGCCAGAAAGACGTTTGGACTTTTCAGTTGGGAGACCATTATGTCAAGACCTACTCCTACTCGCTTTTCCGAGCGGATTCGTTATCTGCGACGAGTTTGGACCACACGCTGATCAGTACGGAAGAGCGACCGCTCGATATGGTATTCAAACATCGAGCCTCCTCAGTCATCCGAGAGTATCAGCGCTTGCCTTTTTTCCAACGTCAGTCTTTGTATTATGAAGAATCGGCTCCGAAGATCATGTGGCGCATCTCGAACGATTCATGTACGGTGCTAGGCTATCGATGCCGCAAGGCCGAAGCCGATTTCGGAGGCAGAACATGGAGCGTTTGGTTCGCCGAGGAGATTCCGATTTCCGAAGGTCCATGGAAATTGTCGGGACTGCCCGGAGCCGTATTGCGGGCTTACGACGCATCGGACAGTTACCGTATTGAAGCGGAAACGATCTCGTCGAGCACGCATCCGATAATCTTTTACGATTGCAACGGACGAGAACTGTCAAAGAACAGATGGAAGAAACATATCTCGTTGAATCATAGCGCACCATATTCCTCGGTATCCCAAGGAGGCATTATCGCCTATTATACGTTCGGCAGCCAGACACCGCTCGGGGTCGAATGGATCATCCCGTATAACCCTCTCGAACTGAAATAGAAACGGGGCCGGCTGCTTCTTACATTAAAACAAAGCGGAACCGATTGCGACAGCTCATAAGTTCAACTAAAACGCAGAAAGGCATAAGAAAATGGAATTCTTTTCCGGATCATCGGGATATGAATCGGGAAACGGCAGTTTAGGACACCTGTCGAGACGCAAAAGTCCGGACCGAAACAGAATTCAAAATCGACAAAAACTACGACTATGAAAACGAACATGAAAAATTTTGCAGCACAGCAACTGACGAAAAAACAGATGAACGAAGCCAAGGGCGGATGGCGCTGTCTTGTTGTCACCAAATGGGGCGAAGGCGATAGCCCGAACGAAGGCTATTGGATCGATGTACCTGGTAATAACGCCAACGAGGCTGCAAACAATATCAAACGCCCTGCAGATGCGATTGGCATTGTTTGCTAAATAGAACTCGGGGAGTTGTTCGTCGAATTTTTTGACGAACAACTCTTCCTGACAAGCCCGATGACAATTTCAAGCAAGTTCGATGACAAAATTCACTTATATAATTGCCTTGTTGTCATGCCTTTCGGCTTCGGCTCAGCGTATCGTTCCGCTCTCCGAAATGAAACGCACCATGCCGGTCTATTCAGGTACTTATATCCCGAATTTCGAGAGTTTTTATTCTACTGCCGAGCAGGAGGAGATCGATGATATCGCCCTGCGTGTCATCTACGACCTCACCGTTCGGATCGATACGCTGGTGCGCCATGACAGAATCGTTGCCGAAACGGGGAGCCGCTACACAAGTTTCTACAGTCTGTACCTTCGGGAACTATCAAAGAACCATACCGACCGGAACCGAAAGACTTCTTATGAGTGGATGGACTCGTGCAGCGTACAATATTCCGCGGCACTTTACGTCGATCTCCGCCGCCGGATACTCGAAGAATGCGTGTTGTTGCCCAACATTGATAATCTGTTCCATACCTATGATGAACCGCTGCCGGCAATCGAATGGGAACTTGACGACGCTGTTTGCGGGATTCTGGGATACCGCTGCATGAAGGCTCGGTGTTCATTCCGGGGGCGGGAATGGAGTGTTTGGTATGCCCCGGATCTTCCCGTAATTGCCGGATTCTGGAAATTCCACGGTTTGCCGGGGATGGTTTTGGCCGCCAAAGACGCTTCCGGAGAGTACCGCTTCAGGGCTATCGGCATCGAGAAGCCCGCAGAACCGATGCTTCGTTACAAGGTGCCCTCCCGCAAGATGTCGCGCGAGCGGGTGCAAAAGGCCGCTCGCACTGTCTACAACAATCCGATCGACTCGTTCTTTGCCGAGACGGGACAAAACTATTTCGTGACGCTTCAGGATGGCCAACCTCGGCTCATTACCCATGATCAATGCAGTCCGATTCCCTATAATCCGCTTGAGCTGGAGTAAAAATATACTTGTTAAGCATTTCCCCCCCCCAAAAAAAATCCACCTTTGCCATGCGTACACTCACGATACTTTTTGTTGCCTTGCTGCTCCTCGGAACCGCCGAAAATCTCCGGGCTCAGGAGCGAATAATCATCAGCGGTACACTCCGCGATGCGGCGACGTCGCGTCCGGTGGAGAGTGCGAACGTGCTGTTGCAGGACACGGCCCGGCGTGCCGTGTACAATTATGCCATCACGGGCGACGACGGCGTCTACCGGCTCGAATATCGGGGCGATGCCGACTCGCTGGCGGTGGCGGTTACGGGATTCAACATCCATGAAGAGGTGCGTTTCGTCGCGGCACGGACGCAGCGGGTGGATTTCGCAGTCAGGGAAAACCCGACCGAAATTCGCGAAGTGATAGTCAGGGCTCCGGCCGTTACGCGCCGTCGGGATACGCTGACCTACACGGTGGCCAAATACGCCGACGTGACGGACCGCTCGATCGGGGACGTGCTGCGGAAGATGCCGGGCATCGAGGTGGCGAAGTCGGGCGAGGTCAAATACAACGGCAAGGCGATCAACAAATTCTACATCGAGGGTCTGGACATGCTCGAAGGGCGCTACGGCATCGCGACGAACAACGTGCGGGCACAGGACATCGCCTCGGTCGAGGTCTACGAGAACCACCAGCCGATCAAGGCGCTCAAGGACCTCGTCGCCTCGAACCAAGCGGCCCTGAATCTCAAGCTCAAGAAAGAGGCCAGGGGGACGTGGAACTCCACGCTCCAACTGGGCGCGGGCTACAAGCCGTGGATGTGGAACGCCGAGGCGACGGCGATGTACTTCGGCCGCAATTTCCAGACGATCGACACCTACAAGACCAACAACACGGGCGACGACGTCTCGCGCGAATTGACGAGTTTCTACGACGGTCTGGACGCCACCTCGTCGCTCTTGGGCATACACCGTCCGACCGAGCCTTCGCTCGACAAGGAACGGTACCTCGACAACGAGATCCATACCGTCTCGACGAACGCCATCGTCAAATTGCGCAAGGATCTCGAACTGACGGCCAACGCCCATTACATCCACGATTTCCAGACCTCGGAGGGCGGGTCCATAACAACCTACTACCTGCCCGATGCCGTACCGCTCGTGATCGAGGAACAGACCTTTGCCGACCGCCGCACCGACCGCACGGAGGTGAACCTGCAGCTGCGCTCGAACACCGAGCGACACTACCTTCAGGAGAAGCTGACCTTCGGCGGTCAGTGGGACACCGACTACGGGCGGGTAGTGAACGACGGCGAGCGGGTCGACCAGCGCTTCCGGCTTCCGAAGATCACGCTGCGGAACCTCTTCACCGGCGTGCGGCGCTGGAGCCGCTGGGCGGTAAACTTCCGCTCGGAGACCGACTACACGACGCAACCGACGTCGCTGCGCATCCGCCCGATGCTCTACCCGGAAGTCTTCGACGCCCCGGCGGATTATCCCGATGCGCTCCAGACGCTCGACAGCCGGCGCTTCCGCACCCGTAACTCGGCCTTTACCTCCTATATCGTGGGGCGGTGGAATTTCACGCTCAATGCGGCGCTCAACGCGCAGGCGGAGCGTATGGAATCGGCACTCTCGGCCATGAACGCCGCGGGCGCAACCCTCCCGGCGCCCGACACCCTGCGCAACGACATCTATTGGCGGCGTCTGGACTTCGTCGCGGGGCCGAGCGTCGGCTACCACATCGGCGACCGCTTCTCGGCGACCCTCTATGTGCCGCTGGACTTCATGTCGCTGCGTACCGAAGACCGCAATCTCGGCCGGACCGTTACGGACAACCGCCTGCTCATCACCCCATCGCTGTCGCTGCAGTCGAACCTCACCTACAACCTCAAGTTCTCGGCCCGGGCATCGTACAACGAGCTGATCGGCGGACTGTACGACACTTACAGCGGCTACATCCTCTCCGACTACCGGATGATCGCCAGCAAGGAGGGCGACATCAGCCGCACGCGCATGCAGAACTATACGGCGTCGCTCACCTACGGCAATGCCATCCGCGCACTGTTCGGTTCGATCGACGCATCCTACTATCGCTCCGAGCGCAACCTTATCTACGGCACGACATACGAAGGGTCGTTGAGCCGCATCGAGGCCATTGCGATGGACAACAGCTCGGACGGCTTCAGCGTCAGCGGCAAGATCAGCAAGCGTTTCGACGGCATCTCGACGACGGCGAACCTCTCGGGAGGGTTCTCGCGCTCGTGGAGCGAGGTGCTGCGGCAGGGGGTGCTGATGCCGACCCGCTACGACATGGCCTCGGCCGGGCTGGGCTTCAATACGCAGTTCACGAATGCCGTGCGGATGGATTATACGGCGGAATACCGACGCAGCATGAGCCGGATCGACGGTGCGGCGCTCGATCCGATCGACGTGCTGCGGCAGGATGTCGCGGTGAACTTCATCATCCGCAAGCGTTGGATCTGCCGCCTCGGAGGCGAACACTATTACAATGCCGCAATCGGCGGGGCGGACCGGCATATGTTTTTCCTCGACGCCTCGCTCACATGGAAAACCGAGTGCATGGAGTACGGCATCGAAGCCCGGAACCTGCTGGACTGCGGTGCGTTCCGCTCTGCTTTCCAGTCCGATATTACGGATTACGTATATTCCTACCGTCTGCGACCTGCATCGGTGATGTTCACGATCAAGTTCAGTTTGAGATAAGCGATATAAAATGAATATGAATCGTACCATACCGTCTTTGCTGCATCTTTTTCTGCGAAAGCTACGCATGCGCATCGACCTGCTTCGGATTCGGGAAGCGTATGCCGACCATCCGCTGCCGCACAGCATCCGGTCGCTCAGCGACACGCTGGATGAGTTGCATGTATCCAACATGGTATGCCGACTGGAGTTCGGGCAGCTCTTCGAGATCGAGGGTCCGTTTGTCGTCAAGGCAGGAGAGGAGGAATATCCCTTCTTTCTTGTCGAATCGCTCGACCGCGAGCGGCAGGTGATCGGTCTGCGCACGGTTGCGGGCCGGCGTCTCGAAGTTCCGTTCGATAGCTTCCGCGCACTATGGGACGGCACGGTGCTCTTGGCTGAAAGAGGCGAAGAGACGAAAGAGACCTCCGTACCGGTATATTGGATCAGGCAGGGGTTGGCGTTTCTCGACCGGTCATGGGGCTATTGGCTCGTCGGGCTGTGTGCCGTGCTGCCGTCGGTCATCGCGCTGCGTTCGCCCGACCTTACGGATTCCCGTTTCTTAGTAAAAACGGCGGGCGTCGTCGTTTCGCTCGTGGCCATCGTCAAAGCCTCGTTCGACCCGCATCTTGTGCAGCGGTTCTGCCGTCTCGGGAAACATTCGGATTGCAATGCGGTTTTCCGTTCGGCCGGGGCGAAGCTCTTCGGATGGATCTCGCTCGGCGAATTGTCGTTGACTTATTTTGTCGCATCGCTCGTATGGGGCGTATTCGTAGCGACGAATCCCGCGTCTGTATTCCTCGGGCTCGACATATTGGCATTGCCGTTCGTCGGCTATTCGCTGATTTGGCAAATCCGCCGGAGACAGTGGTGTACGCTGTGTCTTGCGATCGATGCCATCCTGCTGACCGATTTCGGGGCGGAATTGCTTCTTCAGAATACTGCGACAGCAGCCAGTCGGCCGTTCCTGCTTTTCGACTGGCTGACTTTCGGTGTGTGTTTCGCTATCGCAATGCTGGCTATACGGCGCATCGTCGTGACGGTAGAAGTCGCGGCGAAATATCCCCGCGAAAAGTATGCACGAGAGCGTTTGTTGAGCGACCCGGACCTCTTTTGGCAGTTGCTCGCCCGTCAGAACGAGGAGCCGGTTCACAGCGATGCCGCGTCTCCGACAAGCAATTTCGTCGAGGCTGAACATACCATAACGGTCGTAATGAATCCTTCTTGCCCGAAATGCGCCCGGGTCCACCGGGCACTCCGTGGATTGGAAGATTATCGTATCGACTTGATATTTATCGTGAACGAAGGAGACAAGAGTTCCTTCGATGCGGCAGTGCGGATGATTTCATCGGGGATTGTGAACGAATGGCCCCGAACCGACCGGATCATCGGCGAATGGTTCGACCGGAGAGTATTGCCGGATTGGCTCGGAATACATCCGTTAGCGGAGGCGGATTTACGGGAGCAGATGGAATACTGCCGCAAGATCGGCATTACGGGAACTCCGACGGTACTTATAGACAACCGACGTTTGCCGGACGTGTATGATGTCGAAGATTTGAAAATAGTATTATGACAGAGGTCTTATCATGTTCCGAAGTCCTGCCCGCTCCGGGATATGAAAAACCTTCCCGCGAAAAAGAAAAACCGAGTGTGACAGCTCATAAGTTCAACTAAAACGCAGAAAGGCACCGCAAAAGTAACATTATTTTCCGGATTAACGGAATGTTATCCGGAAAACGGCGGTTGTAGGACATCCGTCGAAACGAAAAAGTCTGGAAACTTTTTGTTTCATACTCAAAAACTACAATTATGAGAACCATGAAAAATTTTGCTGCACAGCAGCTCTCGATGCAGCAGATGATGCAAATCCTCGGAGGAAAGTATCAAGTCAGTGTTTATGCAGCAGATGGACGTTTCCTCAATCGTATTACCGTTGACGGTGTGAGCAGTTCCCGCGAAGCTGCAGAATTGGTGCTTTCTCTCTATGGGCCGGGACATTATGCGATTGCCGGTCGTATAGTAGAATAGTTCGTATCAAGGTTTAAGGCAACTTTTCATTGGTTGCCTTAAACCGATTTGCTCTTGTTCAATATCTATTCCAATGAAACAGTTTATCTTAATCGTATTCTTAATCCATGCGGGACTCTCATCTGCCCAAGACCGGTTTTTCTATCTCGGGCAGCCGTATATCTACAAGGATTCAGTGTTGCTCGATCAAAGTCGGTTGAATCTGATCTATCGGCACGAATTCCGTGTCGACACATCCGCTTCGCCGATGTGGAGTAATGTGAAGATGCAGGTCGGACGGAAGGTCGTCAAGCAGACCGACCTGCATGTCTATTTTACGAATCTATGGCGTAAAATCTCGGAGGAGACTCCCGGCATCGTGCCGGATCGAGAGCAGGCGGAGTTGATATCGAACGGGAATTGCAATCATCCATATTTTGCAGAAATGACGATGTTCCCATCCGAGAACGTACTACGGATTACGTGCTGCAATTACCTTCTGGGAAGCCACTCCGGTCCGTTTGTCTATGACGAATCCATCCCGGAGATGGAATGGCAACTGCTCGACGGTGCAGACAGCGTGGCCGGTTATGCGTGCAAAATCGCCCAGACCCACTTTCGGGGAAGGGTTTGGAAAGCGTGGTATACGCTACAAATTCCTATCCCTACAGGTCCGTGGAAACTACACGGATTGCCGGGAATCATTCTACGCGCTGTCGATCAAACAGGAACCTACTCTTTTGAGTGTATCGGAATCGAAACTGACCCGCAGTCGATATACGAGTATGTCCCGATGAGGTCGACGGCCGTAACGCGCACTCAATATCTGCGCTACGAGCGCAGGTATCATGAAGACCCGCAAAGCGTGCGGGGCGATGCTGCCGATATTTTCAAACTGGGACAAGACGGTGTAACGAATATCGATACCGATTGGCAAATCCCGTATTATCCGATAGAATTTGAATAAAAGATAAATTTATACCATTTCCCCACTACACCCAACTCGGTGTCATGGATTGCTGCCTGACGTCGCTGCGGATCGTCGCGCAGTTCTACGGCCGGCACTAAGAGATTTCTGAACGCGTGAGAAGATAGACGATCTGAGCCTTCGGGTTGGTTATAACTTCAGCTATCTAAGCCGATACTGTTTAGGGGTTCAGTTATTCTGAGCCCTTTATCTTGAGAATAGGTAGACAAATGCACTTCCTTGGAAAAGGTATTTTGATTCACCTCTACATCATTTTTGTTGTATGTATTTTTTGTATATCAATATAATTATTTAATTTTAATTCAAAACACATTTAGTTTCGCCAATAAATTCATTAAGGCAATAAATATATATTTATCAGGTGATTACATTGTGCAAATCGCAAGATGTGTAATTTTTATAGGCAAATATAGTATATCTAAAATTATTTTTGTATATTCGTTCTCAGATACTATTTATAGTTAATGATGAGCCATAATATTCACGTACCCCATTGTTGAGCATTGCTTATCCGTTACCCGATTCGGAGGTTAAGATCATCGGGTTCGGGGCATATCACGGTTCGGCGAAAACCGAGACTGCCGAACTTATTGCCCTCGAACGGTTGATCGAAGCAAAGCGGCTCGGCTGCCACTATAGATGTTTGGGACAATCCTCTTAGATGTAATATGCTAATTACAGATACACTGAAGTTGATTGAACCTGATGTACATAAGATAATACGACACTAAACTATCGAAAATGTTTTTATGAGGTTCCCTCACTATACCCAACTCGATGCAATGGATTGCGGCCCGACGTCGCTGCGGATCGTCGCGCAGTTCTACGGCCGGCATTACTCGCTACAAAATCTGCGCGAGCGGTGCCACATCACGCGCGAAGGCGTCTCTCTGCTGGGGATCAGCGATGCTGCGGAGTCGATCGGTTTCCGTACTACGGGCGTCAAGATCACGTGGCATCAACTGCGCGACGAAGCCAACCTGCCGTGCATCGTCCACTGGAACCAGCAGCATTTCGTGGTGGTCTACAGAATCGCCCGCAAACGCGGTAAATGGTGGGTATATGTCTCCGATCCGGCATCGGGACTGCTCAAATACACCGAGGAGCAGTTTCTGAAGGCATGGATACAAAGTCGGGAACTGCCCAACCGCACGGAATCGGCCGCTCGCCCGCAGCAGGGAGTCCCTTCGCTCGCTTCCGCCGATTTCCTTGCCGGCCCGGCCAACGGCAAAGGCATCGCCCTGTTGCTGGAGCCTACGCCCCAATTCTACAAGGAAAAGGGCGACGAGGACAAGCGGCTGAAACTGGGTTATCTGCTGCAATATCTGCGGCCCTATAAAAACTACCTTGCACAGCTCGCGCTGGCGATGCTCACAGCCAGCATACTGAGCCTTATCCTGCCGTTCCTCACACAGTCGGTCGTCGACAAGGGCATCGGTACGGGCAATCTCTCGTTCGTGGTGATGATGCTCATCGCCCAAGTGGTGCTGGTGTTGGGCCAGTTGGCCAATAACCTCATCCGCTCGTGGCTGATGCTGCACATGACCACCCGGATCAGCATTTCGCTCATCTCGGACTTTTTAGCCAAGCTCATGCGTCTTCCGATCGCCTTCTTCGATTCGAAGATGGTCGGCGACATCATGCAGCGCATCGGCGACTACGACCGCATTCAGTCGTTCCTCACGGGCTCGCTGCTGAGCATGGCGATGGCCGTCGTGTCGTTCGTCATCTACGGAGCCGTGATGGGCGGCTACGACCCGACGATTCTCGGCATCTTCCTGTTGGGCAGTGCACTCTACATCGGCTGGATCCTGCTTTTCATGAAACGTCGCCGCAAGCTGGACTACATGCGCTTCCAAGAGGCGGCAGCCAACCAGAGCAACATCGTGCAGCTCATCAACGGTATGCAGGACATCAAACTCAACGACTGCGAAAAACAGAAACGCTGGGAATGGGAGCGCATTCAGGCGCGGCTGTTCCAAGTCTCCATCAAAGGGCTCGTTCTGGGGCAGACGCAGGAGGTGGGCGGCACGTTCATCGACCAGACCAAGAACGTCGTCATCTCGTTCCTCGCAGCCTCGGCCGTCATCGAGGGCGATATGACCCTCGGCATGATGGTCGCCCTGCAATACATCATCGGTCAGCTCAACGCACCGCTGTCGCAGTTCATCCAATTCGTGCAGGCGACGCAGGATGCGAAGATCTCGCTCGAACGCCTCTCGGAAATTCAGGAGAAAGACGACGAGGAGCCGGCCGACGAAGAGCGCATCCGCATGATTCCCGACAATGCCGACATCGAATTCCGGGGCGTAACGTTCCAATACGACGGCCCGCACTCCGCCAAAGCGCTCGACGACGTGTCGGTAACGATCCCGGCTGACAAGGTTACGGCCATCGTCGGGGCGAGCGGCTCGGGGAAGACCACGATGCTCAAGCTGATGCTGGGCTTCTACACGCCGACCTCGGGCGAAGTGCTGCTCCGCGACCGCCGCATCGCGCAGTACAGCCCGTCGTGCTGGCGCCGGGCGTGCGGTACGGTCATGCAGGAGGGATACATCTTTTCGGATACCATAGCCGGTAATATCGGCGTCTCGGACGAACGGCCCGACATGGAGCGGGTGCACCGTGCGACGCGCATCGCCAACATCGACACCTTCATCGACGAATTGCCCTTGGGATACAACACGAAGATCGGTGCCGACGGACACGGACTGAGTGTCGGGCAGAAACAGAGGCTTCTGATCGCGCGGGCCGCCTACAAGGATGCGAAGTACCTCTTCTTCGACGAGGCGACCAACTCTTTGGACGCGAACAACGAACGCACGATCATGGAGCGCCTCGACCGGCTCTTCGAAAACAAGACGGTCGTGGTGGTGGCGCACCGCCTCTCGACGGTCCGCAATGCCGACAAAATCGTCGTACTGGACCACGGACGCATCGTCGAGCAGGGCACGCACGACGAGCTGACGGCTAAACGTGGATATTATTACGAACTGGTGAGAAATCAGTTGGAATTAGGTAATTGAATTGGATCGAAAAATGCTTCAAACCATGAGAATCAAAGTATTGTTTATCTTCATTTCCTTACTTGTTGTCTGCCCGACACACGGACAGGACAGCTATGTCTCTCCCAAAATAGAGGAGTATGTCGATTTTATCAACGACTGCAATACCTCTCCCGTAGATTATGTAATGGGGCTGTTCGACAGATACGACGTCGTTATTCTGGGTGAACGGGATCACCGGGACACGACGCAATACGACCTGATCGAGCAGATTATGTCCGATCCCCGGTTTATCGATCAGGTCGGGCTTATAATGACAGAGATCGGGGTTTACAACATGACCGGAACGGTCGATTGCATCGTCAATGCCAGTTATGCGTCGGATCGGGAGTTCGAGACCGCGCTATGGGATGCCTATCAAAATCTGGATTACACGCCTTTGTGGGAGAATACCAATTTCCATCAGTACCTCTGTTCCGTTTATCGGATCAACAAGCGTCTCCCGGCGGAAAAAAAGCTGCATATCTCATGTACCGACGTTCCGTTTTCATGGCATCAGACAGAAGGGATGACGCACGAACAATTTCAGGATTTCCTGCACATATGGGATTACAAAGACATCGTTATGGGCAACAACGCCTTGACGGAGTTGTATAAATTGTTCGACGGCCCCGATCCACGTAAAAAAGCATTGATCATTTTCAACTCGCCGCACTCCTTTTTAACCGGTCCGAACAGCCGACCGGCCCCCTACGCCGGGCAGATCATCGCGGAGCGATTTCCGGGCCGGGTCGCCAACGTGGCGATTAACTGGGCAAAAAGGCGGAATGAGTATCGGGGCCTGACGCAAAACGGGAAATGGGATGCTGCATTTGCTGCGTGCGGAAACAAAAGCATTGGGTTCGATCTGGCGGGCACGCCTTTCGGGGAGGATCGGTTCGACTTACGTCCCGGCTACTTCAAAAAACGACTCGAATACAAAGAGGTTTATACCGGATTTATTTTTTATAAACCGGTCGGAGAGTGGGTTTTCGGGATTGGGATTCCGAACATGGCCGATGCAGGCTTTGTGGATGAACTGGTCCGCCGCGACAGCGAAATCTGGAGTGGGGAGACGATGAGCAGCCCCGAAGAACGGGCCGAGATTTATGATTATTACGCCAGAATCCGAAGTTTCCGAATTCCGGATTTGTCGGGGCAAACCCAATTTATAGAAAAAATCGACAGGCAGATCAGCCGGTACTATAAACCCGGAGTCCGAAAAGGGGAAATAGAGTAGGAAAAACCGCCCCTGCGTGTTTACGAAAAATATATTTGGAATAATCTATTTCAATATACGATGCCAAAACTCAAATAATATGCCGCAAAGAACGAATTTTTACAGCGACGAGGCCCAAGCGATTCTGGGTCGGGCACCGTCGTGGGTGGTGCGCTGGGGAATCACGGTCGTGTTTTTGATTTTTGCAGGAATCGTCGTCGGCTGCTATTTTATCAAGTACCCCGATATGATCGAGGCTCCGGCGGTCATCACGACCGTCAATCCTCCCTCCGATCTGGTGGCGCGTTACGACGGGCTGATCGACACGCTCTGCGTAAAGGACAAAGAGCTCGTCGAACGGGGAGAGCTCATCGCCGTGCTGCACAATGCCGCGGAGCGACGGGACGTGGAGCGCCTCTCGGAGCATCTTCTCGCCGCCGATACGCTCGCGCCCGCCGCCCTCGCAGCCAGTCCGTGGCTCGACGGAGAATATGCGCTCGGGGAGCTGCAATCCGCCTTCGCCGAGTTTCAAAGCCGCTGCCGCGACTACCGCCACTACCTTGCGACGGACAATATCGCCCGCAAAAAAGAGCTTCTGCGCGAACAGATCGCCAAAAACCGTGAGTATTACGCCAAACTCGAACGGCAGCGTTCGCTGCTGCTGCAGGATCTCGACTACGGCCGCCGCACGCTGGAGCGGGATTCGCTGCTTCTGGCCGAAGCCGTGATCTCCGCCGCCGACTACGAAACCACGGCACAGAACTACCTCTCGAAGCAGAACACGAAGGCGGGGTTCGACGCCACGCTCACCTCGACCGAGCTGCAAATCATCCAGTCGGAGCAACAGCTCGTGGAACTGACGCTCCAACAGGAAAACGAAACGGCGGAATACGAGCGGACGCTGGAGCAGAGCCGCCAGCAGCTCGCGGCCCAGATCGCCCAATGGCGGCAGCAGTATGTGCTGGAGGCCCCGGTCGCCGGACGCGTAACGCTCGTGAACTATTGGAGCGAGAACCAGCATGTCGCCGTCGGCGACAAACTGGCGAGCATCGTTCCGGACGGTGCGACGGAGGTCATCGGTCGCCTGCAGGTTCCCTCGGCGGGCTTCGGCAAAGTGAAGGTCGGCCAAGGGGTGAACGTGAAGCTCAACGGCTATCCCTACATGGAGTTCGGCGTGCTGCGGGGACGGATACGTTCGCTGTCGGCCGTACCGGAACAGATACAGACCCAAAGCGGTACGACCATCGCCTATACCGCCGAGGTCGTCTTCCCCGACGGAATGACCACATCGTATCGGCGCGAGCTGCCGATGATTCAGCGGATGGACGGCACGGCGGAGATCGTAACCGAAGACATGCGGCTGATCGAACGCTTCATCCAGCCCGTCGTGTCGCTTTTCAAAAACCGATGAGCCGTATGAGACGAACGTACATCGTACCGCTCGGACTGCTGCTGCTCTTCGGCACCTCCGGCTTCGCACAGGAGCGCCGCTGGACGCTGGAAGAATGCATTGCGCATGCCTACGAGCACAACATCGAAATCAAAACAGAGGAACTCACGGCCGCGGAAAAACGCATTGCATTGTCCGAATCGAAATGGAACTATGCTCCCGATCTCTCCGCCTCGACCGGCGTATCGTTCTCGACAGGACGCGTGCTCGACGAGACGACCTATGAGTTCGTGGAGAACGAGACCGTGGCGGGCAACAACGCCTCGCTCGGGGCGAATATCCAGATCTTCGGAGGGCTGAAGAACTACTACAACCTCAAACGCGCGCAGCTCGACCTGCGCTCGTCGCTGCTCGCCGTGGAGAAGATGCGCAACGACGTGCGGATGAACGTTACGGCCTATTATCTGGAGATACTGTGTGCCGAGGAGACGATTCGCGACGCCGAACAGGTCGTGGCGGAACTGAAGATACAAGAAGAGAAGACGGCCAAGAAGGTCGAGGCCCGCAAGGTTACGACGGCCGACCTGCTGCAAATCCGATCGCAACTGGCCGATGCGGAGAACGACGTGCTGACGGCACGGAACACCTACGACATCGCGCGGCTGAACCTCTGCCAGCTGCTCGAAATCGACGACTATACGACCTTCCGGACCGTTGCGCCCGATGTCGGGGAGCTGACTCGTTACGACATCGCGGACAGCCCGGCAGAAGTGCTCGACGCCGCCCGGGGATTGCCCGAGCTGGAGGCGGCACGCGTGGGGATCGATCTGGCCCGCCGCAACCTGCAAATCGCACGCACGGCCTATTGGCCGACGCTCTCACTCTCGGTAGGGTATGGGTCGAGCTATTCGGACGCCCGGCAGAAAATGTTCCAGAATCCCGACGGCACCTATCGCTACGACGCCTATCCGTTTTTCGAACAATACAAGGACAATGCAAGCAGCTATGTGTCGCTGTCGCTCAATATTCCGATTTTCGGCAAATTCACGACCCGCAAGAACGTGCAGCGGCAGAAACTCGCCATACGGCAGGCCGAATACGCCCTGCGGACCACCGAGAAACAGGTGGAGAAGGAGGTTACGCAGGCGCTCATCGATGCCCGCACGGCATGGGAGCGATACCTCGGAGCGCAGAAATACGTCGCCTCGGCCGAGGAGGCGGCCCGGCAGATCGCCCGCAAGTACGACCTCGGTGCCGCGACCGTAACGGATTATAATACCGCCATCAGTACGCAAGTCAAGGCCCGATCGCAACTCCTGCAGACGAAATACGAATATCTATTTAAGATAAAGACTTTAACCTATTATACGAACTACTACTATGGAGAATGAAGGACAGCAAACTAAAAAGCAAGTCATTTTAGGATGGGCGCCTCCCGCAAATGTTTATATGCCTTCGCCGGCTATGTCGGTGTTAAAAGCCTATCTCCAAAATTTCGGATACAACGTCTGCATCGAATATTGGAACCTTTATTTGCGGAAGCTCCAGAACGAATTTATGTGGAGTGACGGTACTTTGGCAGATGAAGGAGCCGAACATCTATTGCTGTACTACAATTATTTGGCGATCAAACATAAAGACACTTGTGCATATAATCGCTTGAAAGTTTTGCTGAAGGCTATCAAACCTCAGTATATCAATATGTCTCCTAATTTTTGGGATGAACATATGCATCGATATGCCCAAAAGTTCGAAGAACTGTTGAATGAAATCATAGATAAATACGATTTCGACAATATCCTGTATTTCGGGCTGGAGGTAAATTTGTATCAATGGGTTTGTTCGAGTATTATCGCAGAAAAAATCAAAGAGAAAAGTCCATCTGCAGTAATCGTTGTCGGAGGCATCGGCACCAAAGAAGCGGCGATTGCCTATTTGCAAAATTTCGCACAATTCGATATCGCTATGTGGGGCGAAGGCGAGATTCCTCTGCTTCATTTGACTGAGAAAATTTCTGATGATAAAACGGATGAATTATCCTCGATCGGCAACATAGCATACAGAGTAAATGGCGAAATTCTAACATCCCGAGTACCTAATATGGAGTTCGCCGATTTATCGTCTAAAGCTCTCCGGCCGGATTATTCCGATTTTTTCGATAAGATGGACTGCTATGGTGTTCCCAAGCAATATGCATTGTTATCTTTTGAAAACAGTAGAAGCTGCCATTGGAAGAAATGTCATTTCTGCTACTTAAACATGGGTTATAAATTCCGGAAAAAGGATATAGCCGTCACATTGGATGAGATCGCCGATTCGGTTAAGAAATACGGAATTTACAGAATTCAGTTTCTGGATAATGATCTTATCGACAATGACTTTACTCGCTTCGACGCTTTCCTTGACGGACTGATGGAAATCAGAGAGCAGTATCCTCGATTATCCATCGATTTGGGCGAGATCATATCACATGGAATCAATGCACGGGTCATCAAGAAGATGGCTTTGGCTGGATTCAATCATGTGCAAATCGGATATGAATCTCCTTCAGACAATCTTTTACGAAAGATCGACAAGAAAAATACATTTTCCAGTAATCTCTTGTTCATCAAGTTCGCTTATAAGTACAGAATTCATGTCAACGGAGCGAACGTTTTACGGGGCTTGATAGAAGAAACGGAAGACGATATAATCGAGAGCATTGACAATCTGCATTTTTTAAGGTTCTTTTATGCCGAAAACTTTTTCAAGCATAACATATCTCAATTAGCTGTAATCAAGTCCAGTCCATATTATAACAAGATAAAGGACGAATTGCCATACCGATGGGCCGAAAATCCGATGGCTATGCTTCTGCCACGAAATTACTTGCAGGACGAGACTAAGATCATCCTTCTCGAACATCTGAAATTATCTCAGAATCTATTGTGGGACAAATTTATAGAAATCGAACATTATTATAAAAGCCAGCATTATTCCTACCTTTTCGTTGTCTACGATGATAAGGCTGTATACAAAGAATACTGCAATGGAACACTGATAAATGAGTTGGAATTCGATACGCATTCTACGGAGTGGAACGTATTGCAAAAAGCCAATGAGGAAGTCATCTCTCTCGTTGAATTGGCCAAAGAATGTCATATCGAGGAAAAGAGTCTCATTCCCATTATAGATGGGTTGTTTGCGGAAAGGCTGATTTTCCATAACCGCGATTATTCGGAGATTGTTTCCGTCGTCGATATATCCACCTCAAAATGACAAAGCCATGATTATTCGTAAAATCATTTGTCTGCTGTTCGCAGTCCTTCTGGTGCGGAGCGGAATCGCCCAAGAAAACCCGTATGACAATGCAATCGGAGAGGCTATCTCCCGAAGCGACTGGTTCGAAACGAGAGTCCGTTATGAGCGGACCGCCGACAGTCTGAGTGATTACATGCGGCTGTTCTCGGGAGCGCTGCTCGATCATAATTTCAACAATCCGGCGGGCGCCGTCGAGAAAATCCAGCGCATGTACGATGAGTACAACGCCCAAATGGGCGGCAACTTTTTCTCATTGTTCTGGATGATGTCCGACAATCTGGCAAAACTCGGACACTTCAATGCTGCCCATGATATTTGTACGAGCCTGCTTGCGCAAGGCCGTGACTATATGGACGAGGGGACGCGGACTGCTTTCGAGACCAATGCCGTCCTTTTCGGGCTTCAATCCCAGTGGCCCCGAATGGGAATATCGGATGCCGACACGAACTACGACATACCGTTCGACGTCGAGGACGAACAAATCAAGTTCACGGCTGTCCACAGCACACAACGTATCAGCGCAATGCTTGATTCCGGAGGGCAAATGACGGTTATCGACAAGCAATTGACGGAGAGATTGGGGTTACCGCTGTCGGCGGATTCGATCCGGTTCAACGAAACGCGGTGCCCTCTCGCATTGCTCGACACCCTGCGATTGGGCGCGGCCGTGTTCGTCAATATTCCGTGTGTGGTCTTGCCCCTCGGAGAGACGGGAGTTACGGATTGCAGCCTTATTCTCGGAAACGATGTGTTGCAACTCTTTCCTGAGATCGAATTGGACTACGGAGTTCGGGAGTTGCGCTTAAAGTCGCATACAACACCGCTGCCCGATGCTCCTCGGAATTTGATGCTCCACAAAATACCTTATATTCTGGTGAAACTGAACGGAATCCCCGCAACGATGGTTTGGGATACGGGAGCCTCGAAATCGTCGGTCGAACCGGAATTCCATGAGGCGCATCGCGACCGGCTTCCGCCGTTGCAGGCACACGGACGCAAACGCGGGAAAACCGCGACCGGATACAGCCCGGTACTCGAATACGCCATACTGCCGCAAATGGAACTGACAATCGGGGATAAAACGGGTGTGATGACTAACCTGTATGTGATCGAAGATATGCCCCATTCCCAGTTGATGGGAATACCCTTCGACGGAACATTGGGTGTACTGCCTCCCGCTGAATTCAAACGATTGACGATCAACTTTCAGGAAATGTATTTTGTCGTAAATTGATATACGGGGTGGGCTCCCGTATATTGATTCCAAATTTTATTATGACCAAAAAATTTAAGGAGCCTTAATAGTTCAGACAGTATTCAAATAACCTAAAACTTAAACTGCTATGAAAAAGAAATTCAATTTATCGCTACAAGATCAGCAGAACCTTTTTGATCGAATTTCAAGAAGGGAAAGCGGGGAGATTTCAGGCGGTGATATCGATCAACAGCAAAGCACCATCGTCAACAAACCGCCGGAAGGAAATTATTCATTCAATTATGATCCACCTCCCAACAATTTTAATAATAGGATAAGCCCGGGAACGGTCGGGCATACTCACAGATTCTGATTTCCAGAAATGCAACTCATCCCCGCCAAAAATACTTTTGACGGGGATGATCTCATAAAACAATCGGGTTCGAAACAGGCATGCTAAAACCGGAATAATGAAGTAGTCGTATAAGGTTATAAACGACAGCAAAATCATTCGGAGAGTAACCTATTTGATTATCCGCCTCCTATTCTTCGGTAAACGATACCGAAGATGCATATCACCGTAACCCGTATTTTCAAGGGGCCGAACTATACGATCGGCCGTCTCCATATCGACGGATCGTATTTCTGCGATACGCTCGAAGACCCTGTTCGCGAACTGCCGGTCTCGTGTCCTGATACGCCGCGCGGCGCCGCCTGCCGGTGTAAAAGGAAAGTCTATGCCCGCACGGCAATCCCTGCGGGATGCTATCGGCTGACCATGGAGTACAGCCCGCGCTTCAAACGGCGACTGCCGTACCTGCACGACGTGCCGCACTTTCTGGGCATCCTGATCCACAGCGGCAACACGGCCGACGACTCGGCCGGCTGCCTTATCGTGGGTCGGAATAGGGTCAAGGGCAAGGTCCTCGACTCGCGCGCGACCTTGCAGGAGCTCATCGCCCGAATCGAAGGACAGGACGATGTAACCGTAGAGATCGCATAGGCAATGGCGCTGAAAAAACTCAAAGCGCCGGAAGGGTTGCACATCGACTTCCAGCCTTCGCCCAAGCAGTACGAGTTGTGGAAGCTCCTGCAGCCCGAATGCCACCTGTGCGGAGGAAAGATCATCCAGCAGCTCGTAGGCGTCGACCAGAACGGCAATCCGCAGTACAAACCCGTTTGTTCGCAATGTCATAATTCGAATATCCCCCAGCTGATCCTCGGCGGAGGCGCGGCTGGGGGCGGCTGAGCAAATCGTATCTGATGTCGGTGTGGCTCGTGAGCTGCTGTCTGCGTTTCTCGGACTTCCGGGCCGTCATCGCCCGCAAGACCCTCAAAAGCCTCAAGGAATCCACATGGAACACCGTCCGTGCGGTGGTCAAGAATTGGGGGCTGGAAGAGGACGTCCACTACAAGGTCAACAATCTGGCCGGCACGCTCCAGTTCTGGAACGGCTCGGTCATTCTGATGCTCGAAATGGCGGATTTGCCTTCCGACCCGCATTTCGAGCGCTTCGGCTCCATCGAGGTGAGCGCCGTAGGCGTCGACGAATGCTCGGAGATCTCCCAACGCGCGATAGAGGTACTCTTCTCGCGTATCCGCTGGAAAGTGCACGAGACGCTCGGCGTATCGAAGATGCTGATGACGACCAACCCCACGACGAACTGGATTCGCGGCCGCTTCGTGCAGGACGACGACGGGAACAAGGTTATCCCGCGCGAGGGCGAATATTACGTGCCTTTCTCGGTGTTCGACAATCCCGACATCGCTTTCCGACAAACCTACGAGGCGGCTCTGAACAAGATCAGCGATCAGGCCACCAAGGAACGTCTGCTCTACGGCAACTGGGATTATGTCGAAGCCAACGACATGGCCATATACAACCGTTTCGACGGCTCGCGCCATCTGGTGCCGAACCTCAAGGAACAGGTGTATGACCCCTCGAAACCGCTCATCACGGTCTGGGACTTCAACGTCGCACCGCAGATGTCCGTGCTGACGGCACAGATCGACTACGACCGCAAGCGGGTCTATATCCTCGAAGAGATCCTCGGCAAGCCCGAAACCAAGGAAAACAACACGCCGGCGCTGAGCCGCAAGCTGCGGGGCAAGTTATACCGCGACAAGCACGTCGGCGGCGTGGACGTTACGGGCGACCCTTCGGGCCTGCAGCGCTCGACGACCAACGAGGAGGGGATCAACAACTATACGCAGATACTCGACACGCTGGGCGGCGGCGTGCTGCGGCCCAAGCTGAAACTTCTGAAGAAACAGCCGCCGCAGGTTACGCGCTGCGACTTCGTGAATCAGGTCTTCGACGGATACAATGGCTGGGAAATACGCATCGACCTGCGCTGCCGCAGGCTTACCGAGGACCTGATCTACCAGCTGCGCAACGACGACGGCACCAAGGCCAAGAAAAAGGTCGTGGACAGCAAGACGGGCGTGAAATTCGAGAAGTACGGACACCTGTCCGACTGCCTCGACTATTTGCTGTGTTATTATCTGCGGGACAACTGGTACCGCTTCAAGAACGGCGAGGACAGCGACGTCGGGATCTTGTCGACCGCCGTACTGCACGAGGGGTTCTGCTATTGACGGTATGTAAAGGAAACCGCAATTTTCTTTACACGTCCGGGAAACATATCAAGAAAAACCGAAAATTTTTACACATACGGACCATGTATCGGAGATTTCTCAACGACAACGACTACCTGAGCGTCATTTCGCCCGAGGCTCTGTCGCAGATCACGCGCGGCAACGCCGAGCGTCTGGCGCAGGCCGAGGAGTCGGCCGAGATGAGCGTCGTCGAGCACCTGAGCGAGAACTACGAGATCGAGCGGGAGCTTTACAAGGGCAAGTATATCGCCGCTTACGACCGCCGCATATCGTTCCCCGTCGGAGCCTACCTCTACTACGAGGGACAGATCCACGAGGTGATCCGCTCCATCAGCGGCTATAAAGCCCCGGCGTCCGTAGCTTATTGGGAGGAGTCTTCCGATCCGAACGTCTTCGCGGAGAGCACGCCCGGCTACTCACAGTTCAAGACCTATCGTCCGGGCGATCTGGTCGCCTACAACGGTCTCTGTTACCGGTGTCTGGCGGAGAACGGCTACGACTTCGGCAACATCCGCCTGCCGATGGCCTCCGGATGGCTCGAAGCCTTCCCGCAGCCGTGGGTGCCGCGCGAGTACGCCCTGTGGGAGGTGGCCGAGTGCGGCGGGACGTTCTATGCCGTAACCTCCGTCGAGGAATTCGATACGAACCTCACGCCCGCCGACTCCCCAAACTGGGGCGAAATCGCCGAATACGATCCGCAGTACAACAGCTACGAGCTTTCCGACCACGAGTATGTCGTCTATGACGGACGGGTATGGTATCCGGAGATCGACGTCAATGCGGACGAGCCGCAGGCGGGCGTGAATCTGGTCGTGCGCGATCCGCGCAACTACAACCTCAAGAAGCACATGGTGCGACTGGCCGTGTACGAACTCACGAAGCTCATCGCCCCGAACAACGTCAGCGCCACGCGTATCAAAGACCATGAGGACTCGATGAAGTGGCTGCACGACGCGGCCAAGCTGCGGATCAATCCGCAGATTCCGCGCAAGATCGCCGAGGACAAAAAGGAGGTCATGGACTGGCAGATGGCGACCTTTCAGGCCGACTATGACCCGTGGAAGAATCCGTGGCTGACATGAACCCGTCAAAAAAAGCCATGTGCTATCTCGTATGGTCACACGGAAACAGGGTGGCCCGAAGATTGCGCACGGTGCGATTCGTGGGGCTGGGATCTCGACCTTTCGTTTATTCGGATATTTTATTTCGTTCCGAAATCGACATATTCGGCCGGAACGATAAAATTTCAGACTTAAACGTATTGTTAGAAAAGATTTTATAATTACATTTGTGCACGCGGTCCGCGAATAGGCGGACGTGTGTACTTCGTTTCAGTACAAAGTCTGGAAGCTTTTTTCGAAGAACGAAGCACAGGGAAGCCCAACGGGTCGTGAATCCCACGTCCGTATTCGGGTTTCATTCAGCTACGACCTTACGGGCGTGGGCTCTTGTGCTGTATCTTCTGCGGTCTTTCCAGAGCCTGTACTGAATATGGCACAGACTCACGCTCCGTTTTTTGCGGATAGCATAAACGAATTGTAAGTTTTATGTTATCTTTGCTCCACGGCAAGACCGTAACATATTGACAAGAAATAAAGGTTAAGACAAACCTTTGTACCTCTGTAAACTCGCGACTGTTATTAACAGAATAGTACGGTATAAAATTTGTCTGAAACCCTTGCTATGCCTGCGGCCTTGCGCCGCGGGCGGCACGGGCGTAAGGACGATGACCGTACTAAGGCTCGCGAGGCCGACAGAGGAAAGTTGTACCTGCGTCCCGTGCTTTTTTATTGGACGGATGTAAGTACAATGTACCCGGCCCGTGAAAAGTTCGCAAGAGCACATGGGCGTAAGGGCAGCTGCCGCGAATGTTCTCAGTACCAGTGAACGGAGTTGTACCTGCGTCTCTTTTTATGAGGTGAGGCCGGAAAACCGGGAAACAGGAACGTTTACTTTTTATTCTCTGCAATATGTTGCGGTCGCGCCTACATCCAACCAGCACGGTTTATCCGGCGGGCATGGCTCGTCAGGTTTTGTCGTGTCTTATGGCGACTGCGACGGGCTGTCGACACTCAATAGTCTCATATGCGACCGATTTCAGACTTTTTCGTAGTAGTCAGTCCCATTCAGACCAGTTAGAGGGCGGGCCGTCTATGCAATCCTCGAGGCGTCAGATTGCAACCACTCCGTCGGCCCGGCCCTCTATTTTTACACAGCATGCGTCGTGTCCCCATCCCGACGCCGGCAGGCCCCTCTTTTTCTTCTACATCGAAGAAATAAAATCGCTCACCGGGGCCTGCCTTCTTTGCAAATTCACCGGTCTACATATCGAAACGATCCGGAGAGCGGATCGTCGTGTCAAAAAAATCATCATGTTCAGAATTAGATGCAGACGGATGGTACATCTTTTCTATTTCCCTTGCAGGGGCACGAATAAGCATGGGCCGTGAGGCCGTTGGCGAAAGTGGTACAGGAATATAAATTTTGAATTTTTTAGGTTAAATTATTATTGCATATTCCTGCAGCCCCTGCATCTTACAGCGACGGTCTCCGAAAAAATAAAACTCTCGGCCGGATGGAGGTTCGGTCTGTCTGAAAACGCCAGCGGAACCGTCGCTGTTATTTTCTCCACACCTCAAGTAAAGTCATCTCCGCGGATGTATTGAATAGTCTTTATTGGGGCAACAAATCTTAGCCGGAATAGTTCTTGGGATCGTTGCGGAAATCGATACAAACGGATATTATTCAGAAAAAGTAAAATTAAATCGCAGGCTAATCCGATGATTATCGGCGGTTTGTAATTATTCCTCCGTAATTGTGCGTGATTTAATTACAGTCTTAACGATTGAGCTGTCAAATATTTGCTACATTTGTATAAACTCTCAAAATTACTATGATATGGCACAGAATCAGAAAAACGTAACCAAGGCCGATATGATCAGCGAAATTGCCAGCCGTACGGGCCTGAACAAAGCGGATGTCAAAACGGTTATCGAAACCTTCATTGCTCTGGTCAAGGAGGCGATCGCCGAAGGGTTTTCCATCCAGTTGCGCGGCTTCGGAACCTTCTTCCGCAAGAAGAAAGCCTCCAAGAAAGCTCGCAACATCAGTAAGGGGACAACGATCGAAATACCGGCTCACGAAACACCGGCCTATAAACCCAGCAAGGAGTTTGCCGACAGTATCAGAAATCAATAATCGTCATGGCAGTAGTCAGAGAACGGGTAGTTCTGCGCAAACGCCGCAGCAGCGAACCGAAACAGCCCAATAGGATACGGCTCGACAAACTTGCCCCCGGCGATGAATTGGTCGTGGAGATCGTAGTCGACAAAAAAGAGGGAATCGTGCATTGGTGCAAATTCGATGCGCAACAACTGGAGGGACGAAAAAGCGTTGCCTTCAGTGTATCCGGAGACGAGGTGCACTGGCTGAACAAGGTTGCGCCTATGCCGATGCTCGCCCAGACGGCTGAGAAACTGTTTTCGGCAACGGAGCCCAAACGCAAAGGACGCAAACCGGGTATCGGGACTGCTAAACGCATGAAGGAGGGCCGGCAGCGCAAAAAGCGCGAACCGAGAACATTCAAGGTCCTGGTATTCGACGACGCCCTGCAGTTGATCGGGATCTATCGTACGCTGAAAGACTCGGCGACATCTTTGAATCTGCGTCCCGAAGCGATAGACAAATTGTGCAAGACCAAACGTCCGTCGCAGGAGACAGGGTTCTCGTTCCGCTACTGGTGGAAGATACTCGATTTCGACGTAACCGATTTCAAGATGACGGCAAAGCAGTACGACGAGTTGTGCAGGCGCAAACCGTCGGAATACGGACAAGCCGAAGAATAGGATGCAAAAAGGCGTGAAGTTCAATCCTTCACGCCTTTCTCATCGTATCGGTTTTCTTTATTTTCCGATTGTCAGGGACGCTTTACGAAATTCCTTGAGGAGTTTCTCGAGATTGAGGCTCGCCTTGCGGGCACGCATGCCGGCAGCCTTGTTTCCGTTTTCGTGCTGGAGTTGGGCGTTCGTCTTGACCGCATCCATCTCTGCATACATCTTTTCCAGTAATTCTTTCATGTGCTTTACGTTTTATGTGTTTGATTGCAAAGGATAGCGTGAATGTACGAAAAAATGTTTAATCGCGAAACTCTTCGCACAATTCGGCGATAATGTCGCTTTCATTCTGATTTTTCCAGTAGAACTTGTAGATCGTAATGACGCTGTTGCCACTGTGTTCGGCAACCACGCCCGGAGGGTATTTCTTGTCGACCATCATCGTGATGTAGGTACCGCGTGCGGAGTACCACGTAATCTCCTCGTCATAACCCAACAGGTTCACGATACGGCGCAGGGTTTTGTTGACCTCGCCGCAAAGATGGTTGACACGGTTTTTCTTCCGGATATGCGTATCGTGCCGTGCCGAAAAGATCGGCAGCACGAAGTCCGCATAACACTCGTTGCGGTATTTGTTGGCGATAGCCTCCGCACGCGGAACGAAGGGTGGCTTGGCCTTTTTGGGAGTCTTAATCCGCTCATAGGTAATTTTACGCTTCTTCATGTCGATACAAGCCCATGTCAGATAGGCGGCATCGATCGGGGCGATGCCGCCGCAATAGAAGCAGAACAGGAATAAGTCGAGGCAATAGCTCTCCGTCTTCGAGAGCAGGCTGCGGTCCATAGCTTCCATGGCCCGCAGCAGACCCATGGAAATCGTACTCGGCGTGGTCTCCACCTCACGGAACTTCTCGTTGGTACAGATGAACACGTCGAGGTCGGCACCCGGGACATTCTTTTTCGAGGCTTTCTTGACTACCTGATACAGCGAGTGAAGCTTGCCACGAAGACCGCCGCGAGAATTCCTCTTGGCTCCTTCGGATTCGATGAAGAAGACATAATCTTTCAGAAACTGCTCGGTAATATCCGTAAACTGAAGATTAGAGAACGAACGTCCGTATTTCTCCCGGACGAAACGGGTCAAAAATTCGAGGATACGCTCGTTAGCTTGGGCGTAGGACTCGCAGGGAACCTCGTGGCCGTTCTTCATCTTTTTCGTATTCCGAATCTCCTGTATCCACTGTTTATAGACCTGCTCGACGGTGGGGATGACCGTCTCACGAAGCATAAGCTCGCGGGGCTTGTCGTAATAGTGGGAAAGTTCCTTGGGAGTCCATGCCACGCCTTGCTCGTCCCATGTATTACCGATCTGGGTGTATTTATTGACGGTGGACGACAGAAGAGCGTTGTTGGCAGCCGCATTTTCCGTACGAGGCTTGAAGCGTTGTTGGCCTTGGTCCCAGTTTTTGAACGGGCCCGTGACTGGAAGAACCTTGGGGACTCGGTTGAAACCGGGACGGTAAATGATCATCGTGATCTTGACCATGTCCGGACGGTTCTTATCGGGGGCTCCCTTGAGCATAATTGTAAACATAGCACACTGATTCTTAGTTTGTTAATGTTTTGTAGTCCAAACCTACAACCACAGCTACATAAAAATAGCCTGTGAATCAATGCGAATGTTTGTAAAGCAGAAAGGTTTTTCAGGGATGATATGGTGTCAATCGCTTTAATATCAATCAAGAACAATCAATATCAACTAATATGTTCACGATATGCCAAGATTTTATGAAACCACATTGTCTATCACCAACTTACACAACCTAAGTATATCAACTCACGTAAACTGTTCTCGTATCAATATGAGGATAATCGAGGTACGACATTAGCTCTTGCTGAAATATTCGGAGGCAAAAAAGTTTTTGATAATCCAAAACCTCAAAAGGTTTTGCAGCGTGTATTGGATTTTGCTTCAGATAAGACATCTACTATCCTCGATTTCTTTGCTGGCAGCGGAACGACCCTTCATGCTACCATGCAACTGAATGCGGAAGATGGAGGCCATCGCCAATGTATTCTTGTCGCCAATAATGAGAATAACATTTGCGAAGAGATAACTTACGAACGCAGCAAACGGGTGATAAATGGATACACGACACCCAAAGGCGAAGAGGTTCCGGGGTTGACAAAAAACAGTCTCCGATACTATCGCACCGGATTTGTCGGTCGCAGCCGCTCTATGCAGAATATGCGCAAGTTGGTAAATCTCGCCACGGATATGCTCTGCATCAAGGAAGATCTCTATACAGAACAACCTGCATTTGGTGGTCAAAAAACCTACAAAGGGATATTCCGTTATTTTGACGACGGGAAAAAGCAGATGCTTGTCATCTATCGAGAAGAGGCCATAAACGAGCTGGTGAATATTATCTATAACATGGATGTAGCCCATCGAATCAAAGTATATGTTTTCTCGCCGAGCGAAGATCCTTGGGAGGGTTCGTTCGAGGAGGTCAGCGAAAAGGTGGAGTTGTGTGCGCTGCCGCAGGCAATCTACAACGCCTATCGTAGAGTTCTGCCTAAAGAGAAGGATGCTGTTGTCATGTCGGCAGAAGATCCGGTTGGTGATCTGTTGAACCTTACAGACGAGGAGGCATGAAAGAACTGCCGAGAAATATACATTAAAGATTCAATTATTCGAGAATATTGAATGACTACTCTTGGCAAAAAATAGCTCGCTGACGAAAATGGAAGAAGTCGGCGCAAACATTGAGAATAAAAAAGGAAGAAATAATAATGAAAAATATCATACCAGCAGAATGCCATCAATGAACTGACGAACAAAACAATCCGTCTATTAAAGTAGGATTCTTATACTAAAAGTTCTTTATTCGTCTGTCCAACGTTCTCTTCAAACCCATTTACCAATCACTTCACTGGACCTGTCACTACGACAGGAAACAATAAAGAAAAGCCCGGTTAACAAGATTATCAGTTGTTTCATTGATTTTTACTGACGATAAGAAGGCCTTCAGAGATATTTCCGAAGGCTTCTTGTTTCCCTTGTCCAACTATCCGCCCAACCCATAAGATAGTTTCGTTTCAACGGGAACACCGCTGAAAAACTATAACACTAAAAACTTCTACAACCCCTCTTCGACGGTTTTCGATTCGGTTCCTGATACTGTTCCCCTTTTCCGAAACGGAAATTTTAAATCGAGGTTAACCGCACGCCAGTTTCTCTTTTTGACTCAACCTTCAAAGCCTATAAGCGTGGCGATGGCTTGTATCGTTGTAAGAACATGGGCAATAATTTTACAAATTGTAAAGAACATTCACTTAATATTGTGAACAGTTTAATGAAAAACTACCTTTGGTAGAGTTCGCTCTGCCAAGGGTATTACTGACTACTTATCAATATTAAGACATTACTCTTGCCTAATCTTATATTGCTGTGTATATATGATGTAGAGAATAAATATCTAAATCATAGCCAATACTTCTTTATGCGATTATTAATTATTTATATGAGATATATTATCAACTATTCTGCTATGCGACAACGAATATTTACTATTTAATGGTCCCTTATAAGAAATATAAAGATATGAAAAAACATTACTGTCCCGTTAAAAATGGAAATTGGTCTTTGAAATAATTGAAATATAGTC
>ERZ827168.914-NODE-914-length-43923-cov-24.947023_pt1 | contig 43923 bp, 64 predicted proteins | sample MGYA00519868_ERZ827168 | MGnify/ENA primary metagenome ERZ827168 (study PRJEB31778, sample SAMEA3449271) | human gut metagenome | biome: human gut; feature: human-associated habitat; material: faeces | place: United Kingdom | collected 2010/2012 ...
TTCTTTAGTTAATTTAAACTTGTCTAGTTTTAATACATCAAATGTAACTAATATGTATAGTATGTTTGCCTTTTGTAAAAATATTAAAACTATATATGTATCTGATTTATGGAATACATCAAATGTTACTAGTTCTTCTTTAATGTTTCATTCTTGTACTTCTTTATCTGGAGCAGTATCCTACGATAATACAAAAACAGATATATCTATGGCTAATTATACTACTGGATATTTAACATATAAAAGTAATAACTAAGAAAGATATGACTAATATCTTTCTTTTAGTATATATTTATGGCTTATATATAATGGGTATGTAGATACATTGTTATTAGACTATAGGCTAATAACAACACTTTAATACCTTAGAATTAAAGTGAATATAATATATTATCTAAATATGTCGAATATCTTTACAAATAAATAAACTATTGCTATAATGTAAGTGTAAAATAAAGGAGAGCCTATGATTACACAAACTATAGATATATCTAATGTAAAAAAGATATTAAAATGTTGTCCACATTACGATGATATAATAAATTCAGAAGTCGACTATGAAGATGAATTATCATTTGATTTAATAGATTGGTATAAAGATTTAATATTCTCTTGTAATGCCGATAACGAAGAAGAAGTAAAAATAATTAGATTAATTGATAGAAGTCTCTATATGTATGTAAATAGTTATAAATATAAAATAGGCTTAAAAAAAATAATAGATATAAAAGATATAGATTTAAATAGTGATAAAAGTATTAAAAATCTAATTAAAAAGATTATTAATTATACCACTAAATATGAAAATAACGAAATATTAAATATTACTAATGGAAGATGGCTATAAAATATTATAGCCATCTTAAATATTTAATAAACAAATTTCATAATAATATGATAAAATAATAAGTAGGTGGTAGTATGTATATAAATGTATTAACTCAAATAGGAGCCAAAGCAGTAGATCAAAATTATATCTATTCAGTACCAAAAGAATTAATAAGTAAAATAAAAGTAGGTATTAGAGTAAAAATAAGTTTTGGTAAAATGATTCTTGAAGGATTTGTTACTAAGATAAATCCAGATATAAATTATGATAAAACCAAAATAAAAGATATACTAGATATAGTAGATGATACTCCAGTATTAAATAAAGAAATGCTTCTTCTAGGTAAAGATATGAGTAATAAACTATTATGTTCATTAGTATCAGCCTATCAAGTAATGCTACCTAAAGCCCTAAAAGCTGAAATAAATACCAATATCAAAATAAAATATAATAAATATCTTAAAAGATTAAAAAGTATTGAAGAAATAGATGAATATATTAAAAATTGTAAATATGAAAGTCAAATAAATATATTATGTAAGTTAAAAGAAGGGGATATTCTAATAACTAAAATGACTAGTAGTATTAATACTATTATTAAATATGGTTTTGCTAAAATAGTCATGGAAGAAGAAAAAAGATATAATTATACAGGTTCACATAACTATAAGAAAGTAGAACTAACTGATAAACAAGAAGAAGTAGCTTCTAGAGTAATAAATTCATTCGGTACTTCAAAAACATTTCTTTTATATGGAGTTACCGGTTCTGGTAAAACTGAAGTATATATGAATATTATAGAGAAGACTATTAATAATGGAAAGAACGCTATTATGTTAGTACCAGAGATAAGTCTAACACCTCAAATAGTAGGTAAATTTATCTCTAGATTTGGTAATATAATATCTGTATTACATTCTAAATTATCTGATACTGAAAGATATGATGAATATAGAAAAATAACCGAAGGTAAATCTAAGATAGTAATAGGTACAAGAAGTGCTATCTTTGTACCATTTAATAATATTGGAGTAATAATAATCGATGAAGAACATACTTCTTCATATAAACAAGAAAATCATCCAAGGTATAATGCCAAAAATATAGCTATTTGGCGTAGTAACTATCATAAATGCCCAGTATTACTAGGTAGTGCTACTCCTAGTCTAGAATCAATGGCAAGAGCAGGTAATAAAGTATATGAACTTCTAACACTAACTACTAGAGTAGGATCTAGTACTCTTCCTAAAGTCCAAATAGTAGATATGAAAGAAGAAGTAAAAAAAGGCAATTTCATATTATCAAGTATTTTAAAAGAGAAGATAAAAGAAAAACTAGCTAAAAATGAACAAGTAATATTACTTCTAAATAGAAGAGGATACTCTTCAGTAATAACCTGCAGGGACTGTGGTTATACTTTGAAATGCCCAAACTGTGATATTACCTATACTTATCATAAAAGTAGTAACAATCTAAAATGTCATTACTGTGGTAAATCAGTACCATTAAATAACAAATGTCCTAAATGTGGTGGCGAAAATGTCAAAGACTATGGTCTTGGTACTGAAAAACTAGAAGAAGAATTACATAAATTATATGACGCTAAAATAGTTAGAATGGATGTCGATACCACTAGTAAAAAAGGACAACATGAAAAAATAATTGAAGACTTTGGTAGTCATAAATATGATATCTTAATAGGTACCCAAATGATAGCTAAAGGCTTAGATTTTCCACTGGTAACTCTTGTGGGAGTAGTATCTGCTGACTCATCATTAATGGTACCAGACTTTAGAGCAGGAGAAAATACCTTCCAGTTACTTTCCCAAGTATCTGGTAGAGCGGGCCGTAGTACAAGTCCTGGTGAAGTAATAATCCAAACATATAATAAAGAACATTATAGTATCGAATTATCTTCAAGACACGACTATATAAGTTTCTATAAAGAAGAAATGCAAATGCGTAAAATGCTAAAATATTCACCATACTATTATATGACTTTAATTAGTATTACCTCTAAAGATTATAATATAGGTTTTGAAGAATCCGGTAAAATAGGAAACTATTTAAAAAGTAAATTAAATCCCAGTACCATAATATTGGGACCTACTACTGCAAGTATGTTTAAAATAAATAATATATATCATTATCAAATAATATTAAAATATCAAAAGGATAATAACCTATATGATACATTAAAATTTATTGATAGTATGTATAAAAATAATTCCAAGGTAAAAGTAGAGTTTGATTTTGATCCAATAAGGATATAAAAATCTTGCTCTTTTTTTCTTTTTACTATATAATTTAATTATGGTAGGTGATAGAGAATGAAGAAGTTATCAAATAAAGGATTTACTTTAATAGAGTTATTAGCCACAATATTAATAATAGGTTTAGTATTAGGTCTAACAACATATGGTATTATTAGTTCAGTAAAAAGTGCTAAAGATGAAGGCTCAAAATTAACATTAGCTGGTATAAAAGAAGCTGCTAGAACATATTCAAATGAATACACTGATGATACTTGGAAGGCTTCTAATAAACTTAATAATATATATTTTTGTACTACAATACAAGAACTTATTAATAAGGGTCTTTTAGATAAAAATGCTAAAAATGTTGAAGGTAATACAATAGGTTTAAATGATTATATAGCAGTAGTAAAAGATAAAACTACTAAAGTAATAAAAAAAGAATTTGTTTTAACTTTACAAGCCTTCAATGAAGATGAAGAAAAACACGAGGCACATCAATATTGTACTGGTAATATTAAACCAGAAGATATAAAGAAATTGCCTATCATTAACAAAAAAAATACATATACTGATACTATAATTGCAGAATTTACAGATGCCGAATTTAAAACTAAAGATGGTAATGTTAGTAATATTAAAAAGAGAGAATGTCTTTATGACGAAACTACCAGTGGTAATTTTACAAGCAAAGGTACAATCACTAATAAAGAGTGTAAGATTGAAGGATTAGTGCAAAACAAAAACTATTATGTTAAAGTTTGTATGACATCAAAAAATGATTCACGTGCTTGTTCTACTCCAGAAATAGTAAAAACAAAAGAAGTAAAATCACCAAGTATAAATATAAATACAAATGATAGTATTAAGATAACTTATGATGACACTAATATAATAGAAGCCAAAGGGGATCATTATTTTAAATCTGATGTTAATGCTACATCTAATAAAAATGTAAGTACTTGTAACGAAGAGGGAGAAACTTTTTCTTGTAGTAGTGATAGTACTATAAATATTACAGAAGATAAATGGTATAAAGTAGATGACAAAGAAGTTAAATTATCTTATACAAATAGTGGAGATATTACTATAGCTGCGGTAACTAGAGACAAGAGTGGTAATTATAAATCTACTGATAAAAACTATAGTTTATATAAGATTATATTTAGTAGAGGAACTGCTGATACAATTGGTGGACAAACTAATGATATTAAAAAATTGTGTTTGGTAAATAAGGATGAAACATGTACTATTACTTCTCCAATTATAAAAAAAGCAGGATATAATGTAGTTGGTTGGAACACCGATAGTAATGCTATGACAAGTACTTGGTCACAAAACACTTCAAAAAATATAAATAAGAGTGAAACATATTTTCCAATAGTAAAATTAAAGACGTATACTATAAAATATAATGCTAATGGTGGAAGTGGTGCGCCTAGTAATCAAGTAAAAGAACATAATAAAAACATAACTTTAAGTACTAGTAAACCTATTAGAACAGGATATACGTTTGTTAATTGGAATACTAGTAGTGCTGGTAATGGAACCTCATATTCTGCTGGTGCAACATATTCTGGTAATAGTGATATAACTATGTATGCTCAGTGGCGTAGAAATAGAGTAATAATAAACTTTAGTGTTAATGGTGGTACCTTGATATCTACGGCAGCATATTCAGTAGATGCAAATGGTATAGTTACTCAAAATGGTAGTAATTTACATTCAATGTATTATAATGATACTATTATGTCTACTGGATTACCTAATTATAATAATTCAAGTTATTTAAATATTATGAGAAATGGTTATGAAGGTGTAAGTGGAGCAGAATGGAAATGTTTAAGTGGAAACTGTACTAAGCAAACATATAGTCAAGATACAAATACATATAAAGCTAGTGATTTCTGTGATGCTAGTAAAACTGATTGTACAATAACGCTTGGAGTTAATTGGACTGAAGTTAGTACAAAAACAATGTATATAAATGCTAATATTGGTTTAAATTGCCGTAGTGGTTCAGGAACAAGTTACTCTATAGTTACAGCTTATGCCTGCGGTGTACCAGTTAAAGTAAGAACTAAGCTAGTTAATGATTGGTGGTATGAGGTTGATGATAAATGCTACATGTCAAAAGGTGGAACAGGTTCAGATGGTAACTGGAAAGATTATTTGGTTGATAGTAGAAGTAAATTAACTTGTCCAACCAGTTCTGGCGGTTCTGGAGGCTCAGGCGGTGATTCTGGTGAAGGAAAATTGTTAAATTGTACTTGTAATGAAGATGCTGATTGCGGTGTTGCAGGAGGTAATTTAATTAATTTATATTGTGATACAAATATGAAGAGTGGAAAAACAGAAAAAGAAGGAAAATATATGTGTGCTTGGAAAAATAAATACAAACCAAATGTTACACATTGGTGTTGGACTCGATAAAAAGACAAATATTTAATTATAATAAAAAACTACTTAAAAAAAATTAATAGAAAGTAAGAAAACAAGTAAATATTAAAATACTTGTTTTTTTATACAAATTTTTCTTATTGTTTAAGCAAGCAAGAAATACATTATATTTCAGTTATAAAATATCTTGCTCTTTTTTACCTTTTACTGTATAATTTAATTATAGTAGGTGATAAAGAATGAAGAAATTATCTAATAAGGGTTTTACTTTAATAGAGTTATTAGCCACAATATTAATAATAGGTTTAGTATTAGGTTTAACAACTTATGGTATTATTAGTTCAGTAGATAAGGCTAAAATTACTAGTACAACAATATCAGTAAGTGGTATAAAAGAAGCTGCTAGAACATATTCAAATGAATACACAGATGATACTTGGAAGGCTTCTAATAAACTTAATAATATATATTTTTGTACTACAATACAAGAACTTATTAATAAGGGTCTTTTAGATAAAAATGCTAAAAATGTTGAAGGTAATACAATAGGTTTAAATGATTATATAGCAGTAGTAAAAGATAAAACTACTAAAGTAATAAAAAAAGAATTTGTTTTAACACCACAAATTAGTGAGAATGAAACGGATAAAATAGAGGCATTTAATTATTGTACTGGTGGTAAAAAACCAGAAAATATAAAGAAACTCCCTACTATTAAAGGGGAAAAAACATATACTGATACTATAATTGCAGAATTTACTGATGCCGAGTTTAAAACTAAAGATGGTACTAGTAGTAATATAACAGAAAGGAAATGCAGCTATGCTAAGAGTAGAATTGATGGCGGAAATGCAGAATTTATAGAAAATAACAATACTACAATTAATGGTAATAAATGTAAGATTACAGGACTAGAATCAAATACGGGATATGACATAAGAGTATGTATGACATCAAGTAATGATTCAGAGGCATGTACTACAAAAAATATTAAAACACTAGATATAAAAGAACCTACTATAAGCATAAATGGTAATGATAGTATTAAGATAACTTATGATGATACCAATATAATAGATGAAAATGGTAATCAAAATGGTAATCATTATTTTAAATCTGATATTAATGCTACATCTAATAAAAATGTAAAGAAGTGTACATTAAGTACTATAACAAATAATTATGTTTGTGATAAAGAGACCAAGGAAATATCAATTAATTCTTGGTATAAAGTATCAGATAAAGAAGTAATACTTTCTTATACAGAGAATGGGGATTTTGATGTTACTGCTGAAACAAGAGATAAAAGTAATAATTCTAAGTCAAGTACAAAAAGTTTTAGTTCTTATATAACTATATTTAGTAGAGGAACTGCTGATACAATTGGTGGACAAACTAGTGATATTAAAAAGTTATGTTTAGCAGATAGAAATAAAAGTTGTACTATTACTTCTCCAATTATAAAAAAAGCAGGATATAGTGTAGTTGGTTGGAATACTAATAGTAGTGCTACAACAAGCAGTTGGAATGTAAATATTTCAAAATCTATAAATAAGAGTGAAACATATTATCCAATAACTAAATTGTCAACATATACCATAACATATAATAATAATAATGGAAGTGGATGTACATCAAAGACTGTTAATTATAATTCACAAATTGGTACTTTATGTACTCCAAAAAGGAAAGGCTATACTTTTATTGGATGGTATAACCCTGATTACAAAGACAAACCTTTAAATTATTATGCTGATACAAATCCAGATTTATATAATGCTTTTAATTATGATGCAGATAAATTATATAACCATTATTTAACATATGGTGTAAATGAAGGCCGAAGAGTAGCACAATATTTATCATCTGATACATATAACTATACAAAAAATATAACAGTCTATGCTGGCTGGAAGGCAAATAAAATTAAAATTAAATATAATGTTAATGGTGGTCAATTAAATACTAATAATTCTGCTTATAGTACAAGTGGATCATATGTAACATTAAACGGAAGTACAATAATAGAAGCATATAATTATGGTGATATGTTAGGTTCGAATGGTTTATATAATTATAATAATCCTGCATATATAAATATTGTAAGAAGTGGCTATAAAGCAGTTAGTGGTAAAGAATGGTATAATGATGCAAAAAATACATTTAATCAAGCAACTAGATATGATGTCAATGATTTATGTGATGCATCTAATTCAGATTGTGAAGTAACATTATATGTTAATTGGATTAAGGAAGATTCTATTAATGATTATAGATGTTCAGGTAGTGATTACTATTATATTACTACATGTGATTCTGCTTCAAGCGCTGATGCAAGATGTAACTACACATCAAAGAATAAACAAAGTACATCAGGCACTATTCTCAGAAATAATTTAACACAATGTCATAAAGTTACATTTTATGCTGATGGAGGTAAATTTAGTGATGGCACTACAGAATTCTTCTTTATGGCCACCGCAGGAGTAAGGTATACCTTTGATAGTAGTTATTATTTAACGAATATTACTATGCCAAGGATATCAAGAAGCGGCTGCTCACTATATGGTTGGTACTATTATCCAGAAAGTAAAGTCATTAGGCAGTGGTTTGATGTTGATAGCGATGAATATAATATTGAACTTAAGGCTAATTGGTATTGCCCTAGTAGTGGTGGTGGTGGTACTGGCGGTTCTCCCGTAAAACCATGTGGCTATTGTACTAAAGATAGTCAATGTAGTGCTAGTAATTCATGTGGTGCTGCATGCGTAAATAACCAGTGTAGAGTATATCAGCAAAAGCCAAATGGTAGTTGTACAGGAACTTATGATGCATGTAATTAGAGGTGAAATATTATGAAAAAAAAGATATTAATTATACTACTATTAGTACTAGTATTTGCAATTATTTTTGTAACTATTATTTATATTACAAATAGAAATAATATAAAAATAGAAGAACTATATGGAACATGGACACTTGAAGAAAATAAAACTATATTAGATGGAAAAGAAACTTCTAATATGGTTCCATGGAGATGTGTTATTGAATTACAAAAAAATAATAATATGAAACTTTGCTACTATAATAGTGATGATAATATCGAGTGTGGCACAGTAAATTATACATATGAAGGCGGTATCTTAAATATTAAAGATAATGATTGGTATTTAAAAGGCAAATATTATGTTACTTTAGAGGATGCCAATATGCTGATATTAAAACAAGAAATTTCAAAAGAGGAACAAACTATCATTTATTATAAAAGAAGCTAAAAAATATGAATTTATTTCATATTTTTTTCTTATTACTAATATATTTAAATAGAAAGAAGAGGAAAGAATATGATTAATAAGAAAAATTTATGGTTTTTAACATTATTTAGTTTAGTATTAGTATTATCTATTTATTATGTAACAATGCCTAATGAAGTATTTGATAAAGATTTATCAAATAAAGAATCAGAAACTACAAGTACAGAAATAAAAGAATCAAGTGTAGTTGCTTCTCTTAAAGTAGAAGATGATACCACAGTTAAAGAAAAAATAAATAGCTTGAAAGAAAAAATTACTGATAAAAGTGTCAGTATCGAAGAAAAAAACAATTATTTTGAAGAATTAAAATTAATAAATAAAAATTCTTCTAAAGAAGAGACAATAGAAACTAAGATAAAAGAAATGTGCAGTTGTGATAATTTTGTTAAAATAGATGGTGATAATGTAAGAGTGGTACTCGATTCAGATGATTCTAATACCTCTAAAGCTAATGAGATAATGCGACTAGTTCAAAAAGAGTTTGACAATAAGATGTATATTTCGGTAAAATTTAATTAAATTAGGTTAAAATACCTCACTTTATTTTAATATAGGAATACAATAATATGAAAAGACATTGACCACCCTATGTACAAGGGAAGTGAGGTATTTATGAGTAAAGGTATATTAACCAAAAGAGAAAAAGAAGTATTTTCGTTACTAGTGGATAATAAAAGTACGAAAGAAATAGCTGATATTTTAAATATTAGTGAGAAAACAGTTAGAAATCATATTTCTAATACTATGCAAAAACTATCTGTAAAAGGAAGAGCACAAGCGGTGGTAGAACTAATTAGGCTTGGTGAAATATCATTATAAGCACAAATTGTGCTTTTTTCTTTTTCTCATGTAATTTATTTACTAATTAACACATATATTTTACTAGGTGATAGGTTTATGTTAAAAAGAATGTCTATTAAAAAAATAATGGTATCTACTGCAGCAGTTTTACTGCTGCTAATAATATATTTAATACCAGATAATAGAAAAGAAATAGAATTAAAAAACAAAGATATTGAATATACTTATAATAATATTACTGACACAATATATTTAATAGATAAAAATGATTATGTAGCAAGAACAAATATTGTTAGTTGTAATTGTAATGATATAGATAAAGCTAAAGATCTATTAGATAGTCTTACTATTGGAGGAAAAAAATCAAATATTATTCCTAATGGCTTCAGGAGTATTATACCACCAGATACTAGTATACTTAATATAGAATTAAAAGATAAAATATTAACAATAGATTTTTCAAAAGAATTTCTTGATGTATCAGAAGTAGAAGAAGAAAAGATGATTGAATCAATAATTTATACTTTAACTAGTATCAAAGGTATAGATAAAATAATAATTAAAGTAGAAGGAAATATATTAACAAATCTTCCACATAGCAAAAAAATAATTCCTTCAGTATTAGATAGAAGTTATGGTATAAATAAAGAATATGAATTAACAACGATTAATAATATTGATTCATATACGGTATATTATGTAAATAAATATAACGATAGTAATTATTATGTACCAGTAACTAAATATATAAATAAAGAGGAAATAGAACCGGTAAAAGTAATAATTAAAGAATTAAGTAGTTCTCCAATATATGAAACAAATTTAATGAGTCATTTAAATGCCGGTGTAGTATTAAATGACTATGAATTAGAAGGTAATAATTTAAAATTAAATTTCAATGAACTATTATTAAGTGATCCAGATAGTAACAAAATACTTGAAGAAGTTATATACACAATAGGACTTTCTATGAATGATATATATAATAATTTAGAAACAGTATCTTTTTATGTTAATAATAATGAGGTATATGCTTTAACATTAAGTGATTTGAAATAAAAAATATTTTCTTTCAATTGACTAATAAACTTCAAAATGATATACTTAAATAGAAAGAGTAGGAGATATCTATGAAGGAAAATAAAAAAATTAAAATAATTGGAACTATTATTGGTATAGTACTATTTGTTATATTGATCGCAGGATTTACTTTTGCTTGGTTTACTTGGGAAAGTAGTAGAATAAATATAAGTGGTAATACAGCTTGTTTTAATATTAATTATACCGAAGGTAATTTAGTTACTGATGATATGCTACTTGTAGATGCTAATAAATTAATATCTAATAATAAGATTACAATAAAAAGAGGAATGGCTGTAACTAATTTAAGTGCTAGCAAAGATCCAAAATGCACAAAAGTAAAAGCCAAATTATCCATTCAATTAAATGCAGATTTAATACCAAGCATATATAATGCTTCGGGTAGTTGTTCTGGAGCACTAAATTATGTAGTAGCAAGTTATGATGCATCCCTATTTTCTGGAGTTGATGCAAGAACGCTAGAAAATATGACTTTTGATATTTTAGCTACAGATACTATTCCAAGTTCTGGTAGTAGAACTGTCTATGAAAAAGCACTTGCTGATGATGGTACAAGACAAGATTATCTAATAATATTTTATATAGATGGAAATAAAGCTAATGATGATATTGATAGTAAAAATATTATTGTTAAAGCTAATGTGACTGCTGTTCAAACTAATTAAAAAAAATACTAGAATAATAAACTCTAGTATTTTTTAATTACTCCAAAATAGGTGAAAAGTAAAATAAAAAAGCCTTATTTTATAAGGCTTTAATATTTAAAGTGGTGTCCTGGTGGAACATCAAACATTTATCGTAAAGCCTTATTTTATAAGGAACTAGTCTTTTTTTACTCTCAAAATTACTCTGACTTTATATATACTTGTCAGTAACCGCTGCTATTTCTTTTCTTATTTTGTTAGATAAATGTCCATATTTATTAACAGTAGTAGAATAATTGTTATGCCCAATTCTACTGCTTATATGGTACAATTCTTTTCCTTCTGCCATCATAGTAGCAACATAAGTGTGTCTGAGATCGTACATTCTAATTTTAGTAACATTTGCTTTATAACAATAATAAGTAAATTGTTTTCTCAAATTAGTATCTGAATAAGGCTTTTTTCTTTTATAATTAAAAAATATAAGATTGTTATCATTGATAGCATAATTAGTATTTTCTATTAAAAACTTTTTATAATCTTTTACTTCGTTTATTAATTTTTTTGTAATATCAATTTTTCTTTGAGAATGATAGTTTTTTGTGTTAGATAGAAACTCTTCATCATTTATATTATAATTTATAGAATGTTTTATTTCAACTATTCCTAAATTTTCATCAAAGCAATCGAATGTTAGGGCTCTTGTTTCTCCAATACGATCTCCTAAACTAAATCCTATCAAAATAAGTATTTTTACCATGCTTGCTCTCATAACATCATTTTTATTTCCATTTATTATATCATCATCTAAGGTGTTTAATACTTTCTTTAATTCTTCAGGAGTCCAAAATTTCATTTCGCTTTTTTGTACTTTATATTTTTCTATAGCATCCATCGGTGAAACAATTAAATATTCTTCACTTATACACCAGTTAAAAAAAGTTTTTAATTCTTTAATAATTTGATTCTTTTCCTTGTCGGTTGTATCTATATTATCTATAAAAGTTGCTAGTTCTTCTTTTTTTAATTTAGATACTCTTGTTTGAATTTTTTCTTTTAAATATTTATTATATATTTTAATTTTCCTTTTCATGGTATTGTATGCCAGCTTTTTAATGTTTTTACATGCATAAATATATTTACACCATAAAGTATCAAAATCTTCGCTACAAGCAATTTCTTGACCTTTTTGAGCCTTTATTTTTTTGCTATCTCTTATTTTAAGAGCATCTTCTAATTTCATTATTTTTTTACCATCAATTCTAGATATACTACTTTTGACTGGCTTACTTATCATAATAACATAATTTTTATTTTTCTTATGTCTATATATATTTTGATATCTTGTATTTTCATATACTTTTTTGTCCATTTTAACCTCCAATTATTTACATATTTATTTATTTTTGATATAATTAGAGTGCATAGAAAAAGATTGTCTGTCGTGATTCAATTTTTATTTTATGCACTATTCTAGTACCTATTGCAACTGGGTGCTAGTTTTTATTTACTAAGAAAAACTACTAATCTATCTTCATCTAACGAATTAATAATTATTTCTTGATTATTATATCTTTCATCAATTATTTTTCCTACCACTTCTTTATTGTCATATAAAAGATTATCTTTTATATCAAATACACTACCATTAGAATAATTCTTATATAATTCAATTTTAAATCTGTTTAAATATCCATTTTGGCATATGATTAGAAAATCTATCATATCGCCAACAACATTTTTAACAATACCATAGCTATATTCGTGACAATAATATTCTTCTTTTTTGCTTATTTTATTTGATACATAACCATCATTATAACTTGATAAATAATAATTATCATTGTCGACATCAACATCTATTTTTAATATTTGACCAGCATATACAGATTTATTTTTCTTTAATTTTACACTGATTGGGTGCGCCGATATTTTAGGCTTTTTTGGTTTAAATAAGTTAAAAAACATTTTCTTCCTCCTTTATTGTTTCTATTATAAACTTTATATAATTATCTGCTTCATCTTCATATTTTTCAATATAAAAGGCAAATAAGTCTTTATTGACTTGTTTTAATTGACTTAACTCTATATGTGCTAATTCATGCAATATAGTTTTTTTTCTTTTGTAGTATGATAATTCTTTATTTACAAAAATATTATATATATTTTCATAACTAAATATAAAGCCATTAATTCCTTCAGGTAAATAAATCAATGTTATACACGCATTATAGTAATTAAGTAATTCTTGCTGTGTTATTTCCCTTTTTAATAAACTAATTATATTCATACTTTTTACTCCTTATCTATAAAAAGTACCTGTACTAGCATACTTATTCTTCTTTTCCTAATTGTTTATCAATTTCTTTTTTCCTTTTTTCTATTATAAACTTTATATATTCTTTGTCATCTTCAGTAAGAATATCCTTATTCTTATCAAATAACAATTCTAGTTCATTAAAGGAATTTGTTTTACTATCTGGAAATAATTCATTTATAGATACATTTAAATATTCTGATATTTTAAATAGTGCTTCTTGGTTTGCTTCTAAAACACCAGATTCATATCTCGAAATTGTTTGTGAAGTGGTGTTTAAATATTCTGCTAGTTCTTGTTGTGTAATATTTTTTTTTGTACGATAATTTTTAATTTTGTTACCGACAAATTTGGCAATTTCTTTATTAGATTGCATTGTTTCCCTCCTTGACATTATTATAACACAAAATTACGAAAATGGAACAAAAAAGTTAATAAAATATAAAAAAAGTGTTGACAATGTACGATAATGGTACTATAATTAAATTGTCAATAACGAAGGGAGGTCAAAAAAGTGCAAGAAAAATTAATGTTATTAATGAAAAGAGAAAACGTTACTCAGCAAGCACTAGCCAGTATGTTAGGTATAACTAAAAAGCAATTTTCTTATAAATTAAAAGGTAAGTCTGATTTTAAATGTTCTGAAATGTTTAAAATAGCTAATTATTTTAATAAGAACATCGATGAAATTTTTTTAGCCCCAATGTACGAAAATGGTACATCAAGCAACAAAAAAGAAGAAGAAATGTAACTAGAATGTTGAAAAAATTAAATAAAGTAGAGTCACGACAGACAGGAGGTCTTAAAATGAAAGATTATTATAATGCTAAAGATGTGCAACAAATTACTGGTGCAAGTAAAAGTTTAGCATATGCAATAATTCAAAAACTACAAAAAAAATTTGAGGAAAGGTATCCAGAAGCGATAACTATTCAGAGCAAAATACCTAAATGGTTTTTTGAAGAAATTATGATGAATAAGAAAGGCGGTGTAGAAAATGAAAAAAACTAAATTTAAATTAAAAAATGTATTTAAATTAATTGTTCTAGCTACTTGTTTAGGAATAATAATTTACGATTTATATATGTTATTAATTTATCCTATAATATCAGGAAGTTTAATAAGTTGGAGTACATTTGGATTTGTAACTTTTATAATATCATTAATTATTAGTTTAGATATTATAGAGCAAATAAAAAGTGTGTCAACCATTCAACCAGACACACTATAAAAAGGCATTTGTTTGCTTTTTACATACTTAATTTTATCACAAATTAATGTATGTGTCAATTTCTTCAAGTGGGTTTTGGAGAAAGGAAAAAAATGGAAGATAAACCAAATTACTATTCAGTCATACCAGCGATAGTAAGGTATGATAATGAATTAAAACCAAATGAAAAATTATTATATGGTGAAATATCAGCCTTGACAAATAGAAATGGAGAATGTTGGGCAAGTAATGATTATTTTGCTAAACTATACGATAAATCAAAAGATACTGTATCAGATTGGATATCAATGCTTAACAAAAAAGGGTATATAAGTGTTGAGTTAATCAGAAGTGAAAATACTAAAGCAATTGAAAAAAGAATTATAAGAATTAATCCTCTACTTGCTAATATTGATTTGGTACCAGTAAAATCACCTATAGGGTATAGGCAAAAAAGCCTAGAGGGTATAGGTAAAAAAACCGAAGAGAATAATACAAGTATTAATAATACAAGTATTAATATAAAAGAAATAAATAAAGAAAGATTTGAACTATTCTGGAAAGAGTATCCGAGAAAGGTAAATAAGTTTAAAACTGAAGAATGGTTTAATAAAAATAGTTTAACAGATGAACAGTTTGATTTAATTATAACTAAACTTAAAAAGTATAAAGACACAACAGATTGGAAAAAAGACAATGGTAAATATATTCCATATCCAACCACTTGGTTAAATCAAAAAAGATGGGAGGATGATGTAATATCAATATCAGAAAGCAATAATCCTAATAATATCGTTAAATATTCAGATGAATGGTGGAAGAAGTTAGGAAGTGATTCTGGTGACTAAAGAGCAAACAAAAAATCTTTTTAGAAGAATTAAATCACACTATCAAGAATTTGCAGTTGATGACTTTAAAGTAGAAGAATGGTACAAAGAATTAAAAGAATATGATTACGAAGACATCACAAAAAGGTTAGAGCTTCATTTAAACTCAGAGGAGTATGGACAAGTAGTTCCGAAATTATGGTTTTTAAAGAAAGGAATATTAACTATTGCTGAAAAGAAAGAATCTAAAGTCTTTAAAAATCCTGTAATCTGTCAAATATGTGGAAGACCAGTTTCATTAAGAGGTTATGATATCCATTATGCCAAATGTTCTGCAATTGATTATATGCAAAGGCAAATCAAAAAGATTTATGACAAAGATACACCTCGTGAACTATTAGAAAAAATGACAGATGAAGAATTTAATGTTAAGTATAATACCTTACTATCTATAGTTCAAAATAGAACCAATAATCCTTTTCAAAAAAAAGTAATTATGGAGATATTTCATCCAGGTACTGGGATAACAGTAGATGAAGTAGTTAAAAATATATGATTAGAGGTCGTAAAGAATATATGATTAGTTATGATGGTTTATATGAACTAATTCCAAATGATCGATTTATTACTAAAACCGAATTAATTCAATTAACTGGTTTAAGTGATAGAGTCTTAAGAGATATGGTTAGTCATATTAAAATGAATAAAACAATCATTAGTAATTGCGATAAAAAAGGATACAAAAGAGGAAAAGGAACTGAATTATTAAAGACTATAGATGAGGCGGAATATGAACTTGATATAGTAAAAAAATCTATTAAAGAAATTAATTCAAGAAAGAAAGTATATAATAAACAACTTAGACAATACATTGCTTATATGAAAGTATTAGAAAAGAAATTGGAGGAGTTAAAAAATGAGTAAAACAGAAGTTACCTTAGATAGTTTTTCACTAGAAATTGCTAAACTATTTTCACTTGAAAAAAAGATAGTCGAATTAAACACTTCGATAAAAACAGATGTTGCAACAAAAGAGGAATTGAAAAAGAAACTTCTAGAAAAGAAAAAGAAAATTTATGAAATGAGATATATTTTAATTGAAAATGGATTATTAATTGGAGGTGATGATAGTGAGTAATCTTGATTGTCCATCATCCTTAACTAGGGCAGACTTAAAAGAGTTTAAAAAACAATTTCCGAAAATATTAAAAAGTAAGAAGAGTGCAAAAGATTATTTACTTGCATTAAGAAATTATGATTATGTTGTTGCAGAACTTTATTGTACTAGAAACAAATTAGCAGAATACAGAAAAAATCTTCAAGAACTAAGTAAATTTAATGATCAAAAAATGCAAAAAATCTTTAGCTTACAACAACAACTTGAAGATAATGAAAAATACTATCTGATGAAATATAAAGATTTCAAAGAGATAGAAAACAAATTAAAAATAACAGAGGAAAGAAGAAGAGCTAATTCTGGTAAAATAGGCGGTTTGGTTAAACAAAATAATATACTTAATCAAAAAAATGAATTATATTTACAAATTATCGATTCAAAAGATAGAGATTTGAAGCAAGCCGCGATTATAATTAAAAGCTTAAACGATAAAATTAAAAGCTTAAAAAACAAACCAACAATAGAAGAATTAAAAGAATACGAAAGAACTAGGAAGTCTCCTAGAAAGAATAAAAAATAGTTAGGAGGTTGAATATATGGCAAGAAGAATTAAACATACTGGAGGTCAAAAAAGAACATTACCAATTAAAGATAAAAGAATGCTTGATAGAGTAATGACTTATCTCTTAATTGAAAGAGATCATGCTAAAAGTGATATTAAATATTATCAAGGTTATAGAAATTACATGCTATTCCTTATAGGTTTAAATACAGCCTTCCGAGCAGAAGATTTACTTCAATTAAGAGTAAAAGATGTTGAGAAGGGTTATGTTTCAATAAAGGAAAATAAGACTGGTAAAATGCAAAATTTTAGAATGAATAAAAAACTCTATGATGAAATTCTTGCATATATTCAAAAGTTTGAATTAAAATCAAATGATTATCTATTTATGGGGCAGAAGAAAAAAGATACTTTTAAAGGTATTACGAAAAAAGTTATCTATCCCATTACTAGACAAAATTGTAGATTAATATTTGAGAAAGTAGCATTAGCTAATGGTATAGACTTTAATTTTGGGTTACATAGTCTTAGAAAGACATTTGGTTACTTTTATATGGTAAATGGTGGTAATTTAATAACATTAATGAAAATGTATAATCACGATGAACCTTCAACAACTTTACTATATGTTATGTGGGATACCAAAGATGCTGAAAAAGAAAGAGAAGCTACTTTTTTAGGAGGTAAAAAATAATGATATTATCAATAGAAGAACTTGATACATTGATAAAAAGCAAAAAAAGATATGCAGAAATCTTATTATCAGAAATAGGATCTGAGGATCTAAAAGATAATTTTGAAAAGCAAACAAAAATAATGACTGAATGGTTTCAAGTCATTGCTAGAGTAGAAGAACTAATTAATTATAAAAGAAAAAGAGAAAGTGAGGTGTATAAAAATGATTAAAAAGCAAGTTTGTAATGTTTGTAATTGTAATTTTGAAATCAAAACTTCTAAAAAATATTTTGTAAGAGTAGAAAATCTTATAGGAACACATAGTATTTATGATGCTTATGATTGTCCACATTGTGGGTGCCAAATGTTAATAAATAGAAGGTATCCTGAAACTATAATTACAGCAAAAAACGAAAATAAAACTAATAGGTAAGTTTTTTGTAAAAATGATATATGAAAAAACAACTCAATTAACTGAAAATAAAAGGAAAAGTAACACTTTTAAACAAAAGATTTAAAACTTGTCTATTTTAGGTGTTATGTAAAGTTTTTATAGGAGAAATTATGAAAGAAAAAAAAATTAGTTTATCTCAAATGTTGAGATTAAAAAAAGAGTTTTCTATGAGTAAAACTGAGAGAGAACAATTAAGAATACTAAAGAAAGAAAAACAAGAAGATATAAAGACTTATTTAATAATAATTAATCTATTGTTACTAACAACAATATTTAGCTATGTGTTATATCTAATGTGGACTTATAAGTGGTAAGAAGAGGCATCGGAATGAAAAAAGAAGATTTGTACCATTTAATAGGTAAATATTTAAATGGCTATAAGATAGTAAAAATAGAAGAAGATATATTCATAAAAGGACAAATAAATTTATGGACTGATGAGGTTAAAATTGATTACTTTGGCGATAGAAGTATAACTAAGTTTTTTGTAAGACCAGAAAGTAATACTGCTAAAATATATCAAGAGTTAGTAGACAAGGAAAATTATCAACTAAAAGAAGAAAAAAAACAATTAGAAACATTAATAGAATGTTTATATTTAAAAGTATCTTTAAATCAAGAACAAGAAGAACTTTTAAATAAAATATTATTTGGTAAGGAGGAAAAGTAATGCTAAAAATTAAAGATAATTTGTTTATAAAAAGTAAAATAAAATGTATCACACATAGGTATAGCATATTATTTGGTTGTCAATATTTAAATGTAATATTTATTGATGGCAGTGTAGAAGCTATCTGTAATGCAACAATAGATGATGTTATAGATCTAGATAGAGAAGGCGATAAATAATGAAAGTAATAGATAATATATTAGACAATTATTATACCGAAAAATTAATAAATGAGATTTTATATGAAATAAAAATAAAATTTAATTTAGATACCAAAGTAGAATATAAACAAATTAAAAATTTAAAAAGAAAACAATATACTCTAGTTCATATATATGCAAAACCAAGACATTATAAAACATATACTTCTATCTTTAAATTTCTCAAAGAAGATAGTTTTAATAAATTAATAAATTTAAAGAGTTCCGGAAAATCTTATATTACTGAAAAAATAAAAAGAATTGATAAAGACAATCTCTGGAATAAAAAGGAGGATTAAATGATTTTATATATACCATTAATATTCTGGGGATTAGTTGGTATAGGAGCAATTATAGGATTAATTATGATGATAAAGGAGTGGAATGATGAATAATTTATTTTATAGTTTAGAAGATGGAAAATACTATACATATCCTGATGGAGATGAAGCGACAGCAATTCAAATAAGAGAAGTAATAGAGGCTAATGAAAGGTCTATTAGTAAATTACAGCAAGAAACCGAGAAATTAAAGAAACAATATTGCGAAAGAACTGATTGTGGTGGAAGAATTGGAAATAGTAAAAAGGTCGAAGAATTACAACGAAAAAATAAACAGTTAAAAGAAGTAATTAATAAGGCAACAAAAAAATTAAAAAAAGGACTACATGAATTAGAGAAAAGGAAAATCGTAGATGTTTACATAGAACCGTATATTGAAGAAACATTAGATATATTAAAAGAGGTGGAATAAATGAAATTAGAAGTCGGAATGTATGCAAGAACAAAAGATGGACATATAGATAAAATTAAAAATATTGATGTAGATTGGTATTGTTTGGATGATGATAAAGAAGAAACATTACATAAAGTTTATCAATTAAATAATCTTTACTATGACAATTATTTTGATGAAGAAAATGATTGGGTAAGTGAAACATTTATTGTAAATGCCAGTTATAGCATAATAGATCTTGTTAAACTCGGAGATTATGTTAATGGTTATCCTGTTACTGAAATTACTAATGTTAATAACAAAATATATGAGGTAAAAGTTAAAAAGCCTAATAATAGAACTGGTGTATGGATCGAAAATATAAAGAAAAATGAAGACATTAAATCAATTTTAACAGGTGAACAATTTAAAAATATGGAATATAGAATAGGAGAATAAGTATGAAAATAACACTTTATGAATTGTTAAAATTAATGTTAGAAAGGAAAGCACCAAAAACAATTAAATTATTTAATGAAAGGATGACTTTTGTAGAAACTGACGAATGGGGAGATTATGAGGGCGATAAGATAAAATTATCTGATTTTAGAATAATTGATTGTTTAACTGAAAAAGTAGAAATAATAGAAGAAGATACGAAGTTGAAAAAAATAAACTTAAATTATTCTGTTCCAAATGCAATATACGATATGAAAGTATTAAGAGAAACATTAGAAGAAATAATTGAAAATCAAAGAATACATGAAGACAGAATCAATGAATTAATTGATGAAGTAAATAAATTAAAAGGAGAAAAGTAATGGAAAAGATTATGATAAGTCAGCCAATGAAAGGCAAAACAAAAGAACTAATAAAAGAAGAAAGAAAAGTATTAGTACAAGAATTTGAAGATAGAGGTTATGAAGTGTTAGATACTGTATTTGACACAGCACCAAAAGATACTGATGAAGCAATATGGTATTTATCAAAGAGTATTGAATACTTAGCACAGGCAGATGTAGTTTTCTTTATGAAAGGCTGGGAATATGCAAGAGGTTGTAAAATAGAACACCAAGTTGCCATTGAATATGGTAAAGAAGTAGTGTATGAAAACTAGGAGGAATTATGAAAGACTTAAAAATATTTACTGATGATATTGAACAAGAAGCAATAAATCAAATAAATGAATTATTAGACCAGGAGGCATTTAAAGATAGTAAAATTCGTATAATGCCAGATGTTCATGCTGGTAAAGGTTGTGTGATTGGTTTTACTGGTGATTTAGGAAATAAAGTAATTCCAAATATAGTTGGTGTTGATATTGGCTGTGGTATGTTATGTGTTGAATTAGGCAATATTGATTTGGATTTAGAAAGATTAGATAAAATTATTAGAGAATATGTTCCTAGTGGAATGAATGTCCACGAAAATCAAAGATATAAGTTTTTAGAGTTAGAGCAACTATATTGTTATAAATTATTAAAAAATAAAGATAATTGGTTAGAAAAATCTATGGGAACATTGGGTGGTGGAAATCACTTTATAGAAATTGATATTGATGAAAATAATAACAAATATTTAGTAATTCATACAGGCTCAAGAAATTTAGGAAAACAAGTAGCAGAGTATTATCAAGAATTAGCCAATCAATTATGTAATTATAATATTGGCGAATATAAAGAAAAACAACAGGAATTAATCAAAAAATATAAAGAACAAGGAAAAAAACAAGAAATACAATCTGCTTTAATGGAATTAAAAGAAAAATATAAAACAGATCATAAGAAAATACCAAAGGATCTAGCATATTTGGAAGGGCAATATAGAGAAGATTATTTACACGATATGAAAATATGCCAAGAATTTGCTAAAGATAATCGTTTATGTATAGCAAAGCAAATACTATGTAATTATTTTCAATTACCTTATTATGAAGGATATAAAAGTGTAAGATTAAGAGAAAAAGCAATGTCCACTTGTGATTGGTATACTCAAGATATGATTGAGAGGGATTTTTGGTATTTTGAAACAATACATAATTATATATCATTTGAAGATAACATAGTTCGTAAAGGTGCTATATCTGCTAAAAAAGGTGAAATGATATTAATACCAATGAATATGAGAGATGGTTGTATTATTGGAATAGGAAAAGGCAATGATGATTGGAATTGTTCAGCTCCACATGGAGCAGGTAGAATAATGTCTAGGATAAAAGCAAAAGAGACTTTTAATTTAGAAGAATATAAAGAAAGTATGAAAAATATTTATACAACATCAGTAAATGAAAATACAATTGATGAAGCACCATTTGTATATAAACCAATGCAAGAAATCATTAATAATATAGGGGATACAGTAGATATTATTAAAATTATTAAGCCAATATATAATTTCAAAAGTGATGAATAGGAGGTAATTATGAAAGATATAAATATAAACTATGAAGGTTTGAACTTTGAAGAAAAGATATCATTAAAAATAAATTACTTATTAAGTTTACCAGCAAGTGAAGCAGTAAAGAGTGCATTAATCAATTTGAAGTGGGTACTAGAAATATATCAAGAAGAAAAAGTGAAAGGAAGAAGAAGATAATGGAAGAATTAAATATCAAATTAAAAGAAAATCTGGCAGTATGTTTTGATTTTGATGGAGTAATTCATAAATACAGAAAGGGTTGGCAAGATGGAAGTATATATGATGAATACAATAAAAATGCTATAGATTTAATAGTAATATTACAACATATGAATATACCTGTATTTATATGTTCTACAAGAAATCCAAAACAAATAAAAGAATGGTTTGACAAAACTATAGTTGGTTTTAGAAACGAAATAATAAAAGATGATGTAACGTTTTGGAATGACTTGAAAGTTGTGGGCATAACAAACAAAAAACTTCCAGCACAATTATATATAGATGATAGAGCATATAAATATGAGAATCAAAGTGTTCAGGAATTTTTAATTAGTTTAGGTAACAATAATGATTGAAGAAAATGTAAAATTTAATGTTCCAATAATAACTAAAGAAGAATTACGATATATTGATTATAATTATAATAATTTAGTAGAAAAATATCTATCAGAATATAAAAGCCAAAGAGACCATTTATTAACTCAAAGACTAATATACAATTTAGAACGAGAAAATAAAAAATTAAAAAAACAAAATAAGTTCTTAATGAAAAGAGAAAACAAATTACAAGTCTTAGAAATGAAACAAAAAGAGTTTATAAAGAGTTTAGAAGATATGTTAGACAATGAAAGCGATATATTTTCAGTAGTTAGAGTTAAAGATGTTTTACAAAACTATAAACAAATAATAGGAGCTGATAATAGTGATTGAATTTCTTATGGTGATCTTATTTGTTGGTCTAACTACGTGTGTTGGTTTGTATAGCATAACACGAGTTGATTATAGTTCTCTTTCTATGGCATCAAAAATATTTACTATTTTTTTGAACTTATTATTAATAATCATTGGTATGTTTATAATTTATATATTATCAGGCTTATCGGCTGCAGTTATTGGAGGATAAAATGTATAAGCAATTAAAAAAACAAATAGATGATAAAGAAATAATCACAAAAAACATACGTGAATTAGAGGACAGAATTAAATTTAAAATTCAGAAACAATTAGGATTACACGGAACATCTTTTTCTGATATTAAGATTGAAGCAATAGGAAAAAAAGATGATAAATTTCTAAGGACTTTTTCTCAAATAGAAAATTTGGATAAAGACAGATTAACATTAATTGAAGAAAGAGATATAATAGATAAATTTCTAAATGACATTTATAAATCTATTTCTAAAATGGGAAACTTGGAACTTAATGTATTTAAATCAAGATATATTTTAGGATTAACACAACAGGAAACTGCTACTAGATTAAACTATACTATAGATAGAATAAAACAGATTGATAGAAATATTAAAGAAAAATTAAAAGATTACACTTTTATTACACCATAAGGATGTTATAATGTGTAAAATGAAATAATTATAACTTTGTTTCATTAACCTTTTTATTTGGAAGACACTGATGTGTCTTTTCTTTTTGGAGTAAATTAGAATATGGCTAAAGAGTGGGCAAAGAAATTTTATCAATCAAATAGTTGGATTAATACAAGAGATTACATTATGAGTAAGTATTTTTATGTGTGTCAAATATGTCATGAAAGACCTGCTGAAATAGTCCATCATATTATTTGGTTAACACCAAGTAATATAAACGATCCTAATATAACATTAGGCGAAAAGAATCTTATACCTGTATGTAGAGAATGTCATGCACTAATTCATGAAGGAGTACCTTCTACAAATGAAGAGGTTATGTTCAATGCTAATGGTGAACTTGTAAGGAGGTAACATGATACTAAGAATATTAACAGACAATAACTATTTAGATGTTGAATTAAAAGAACAGATAGATACAGAAAAATTAATTGAAGCAATAGATAACTCAAGTACGATAATGGTAGACACAAAACAAGACACAACATTTTTTATAAATACAATAAATGTTGTGGCAATAGAAATAATAAATACACCCCCCATAAATAATAAATAGGCCTATATATATAAACCGCGCGATGAACCTTCAAATACCCCAGAAAGGTAAAAATCATGTGAGGGGGGGTAAGGAGAAATAAAAATGAAAAAGAAAGAAGAAAAATTAGATGAAATCAAAGAAAAAGAGCAGAAGATAGTAGATACTCAAAAGAAGAAAATAATGTCTATTAGAAAGGCAAGAATTACAAAAGAAAAAAATAAATTATATAAGTTATTTTCTACAACAAATATAGAAAAGAAACACATAATAAATAGACTTATAGATCGTGCCTCTTTTTTATTAATTCTTTCTGAAGATATGGAAACTCAAATAAAAGATAGTGATTTAACTATTTTAACTGTTAATTCATATCAATCATTTACTAAATCTAATCCTCTCTTAAAAGATTATAGAGATACTGTTAAATCTTATCAAACAGTATTAAAACAATTATGTGACTTGATTAAAAATGATAGTCAAATGGATGCTAATGAATCTGATGAATTAGAAGAGTTTCTAAAAAGATGAATTATATCTTAGCATATTATAATCTTATCAAGAGTGGCAAGATAGAAGTATCAAAGAAAATTGCTAAACAATATGAAAATATAGTTTATGAATTAAACAATCCTGATAAATATCATTTTGATATAAATAAGGCTAATAGACCTATAGAATTTATCGAAAAATTTTGTAAGCATTCTAAAGGACAATGGGCTGGTAAACCTGTTATTTTAGATTTATGGCAAAAGGCAATTATTCAAACAGTATTTGGATTTGTAGATGATAAGGGATTTAGGAAATATAGAGAAGTCTTTATTGTAGTAGCAAGAAAAAATGGTAAATCAACTTTACTTTCTGCTATTGGCTTGTATATGTTATTTGCTGATGGTGAAGGTGGTGCACAAGTATGTTGTGTTGCTTCTAAAAAAGACCAAGCAAAAATAGTATTTGAAGAAGCTTCAAATATGGTTTCACAAAGTAAATTGTTAAAGAAACATATCAGAAAAAGAAAAGGTGACTTATATGTAGATTTAACATTTAGTACATTTGAACCATTAGCAAGTGATTCAAATACACTTGATGGTTTAAATATGCATTGTGGAATATTAGATGAAGTTCATGCATGGAAAGACAGAAATATATATGATGTATCTAAACAATCAATGGGAGCAAGGCAACAGCCACTCCTTTTTACAATTACAACTGCAGGTTTCGTAAGAGAAAATATTTATGATTCTTTATATGAATTATCTGAAGATATATTAAATGGTGTAAAGAAAGATGAAAGATTTATTGCTTTCATTTATGAGTTAGACTCTAGAAAAGAATGGCTTATTCCAAAGATGTATCAAAAGGCTAATCCAGGATTAGGAACCATAAAGAGTATGGAGTATATAAAAGACCAAGTCAAAAGAGCAAAGAATGATAAAAACTATTTACCAACATTATTGACCAAAGACTTTAATATTCGTGAAACTGGAGTAGGTGCTTGGCTTTCTTTTGAAGTGGTTGATAATAAAGAAAATTTTGACCTAAAAGAATTAACAAACTGCTATGGTATTGGCGGTGTTGACTTATCATCAGTTGGAGATTTAACCTGTGCTTCTTGTTTGATAAAAAAAGAACAAAAATTGTATTTAGCACAGATGTACTTTATTCCAGAAGAAAGAGCAGAACAAAAAGAAAAAGAGGATAAGGTTCCATATTCTATTTGGAAGGAAAATGGCTATATAAGATTTTGCCCTGGGGCAAGAGTTAATTTTTCTGATGTAACAGAGTGGTTTAATGAATTAAGAGATAAATATAATATTTTTACTGTTTGGGTTGGTTATGATCAGTGGGGTGCTCCACAATGGGCGGAGGAAATGAAAAATAATGGTTATACACTGGAAACTGTTATTCAAGGTGCAAAGACAATGAGTACACCAATGAAGATTCTTGCTGCTGATTTAGAAAGTAAAAAAATTAATTACAATAATAATCCTATTTTAAAATGGTGTTTAACAAATACACAAATTGAAATAGATAAAAATGATAATATAAGACCTGTAAAGGGAAGAAATGCTAAGCAAAGAATTGATGGAGCGGTTTCTTTGATAGATGCATATGTTGTTTATCAACGACATTATGATGACTTTTTTAATTTGTAGGAGGAATTATGGGAATATTTAAGAAAATTGAAAAAAGAAAAAGTGAAAAGAAATTAACAAATACATTTAAATTATTGACAGGTTATAGTCCTATTTATGCTTCATATGAAGGTGGTTTATATGAAATGGGATTAACTAGAACTTGTATAGATAAGATTGCTACTCAATGTTCAAAACTAAATCCAGTCTGTAATGTAAATAAAAATTATAAAAGAATAGTAAGCATTCTGCAAACTAAGCCAAATAGATTAATGACCTTGCAGCAATTTTTATATAGATTGGTAACTATTTTATTGGTTGAAAATAATGCCTACATAGTTCCTGTATATGAAAATGATTATTCAGACATAATTATAGGTTTTTATCCTGTTCGTGCAACTGGCTCAAAAATAGTTACTGATAAAGGAATTGATTATTTAGTTTACAAGATACAGGAAGAAACTTTTGCTATTGAGTATGACAGAGTAGGCTCTCTTAGAAGGCATCAATACAAAAAAGAATATATGGGAGAAACAAATGCTGCACTTAAGCCTACTATGGATATTCTTGATGTACAAGAACAAGGTATTAAAGAAGGTATTAAGTCTTCTGCAATGATAAGATTCCTAGCAAGGTTAAGTGTAGTTCAAAATCCAGAATCAATAGCAAAAGAACAGCAGAGATTAAAAGATGAACAATTAGCTATAGAAAATAATGGTGGCATTTTAATTTTTGATAATAAATACTCTGATGTACAAAAAGTTGATTCTAAACCTTTTATTGTTGATAAAGATAATATGGATTTAATAAAAAATAATGTCTTTGATTATTTTCATATGTCAGAAGCGATTCTTCAAAACACTGCGAGTGAAGATCAATGGAACTTGTTTTATGAAGATGTAATCGAGCCGCTTGCAATTCAAATAAGTCAAGTATTAACTAATATGATAATTCAACCTAAAGATATTGAGAAAGGTCTTGCTATTACTTTAGAATCAACTAAATTACAATTTGTTTCAAACAATACTAAATTACAAGTTTCTCAACAACTTTTTGATAGAGGAATTCTTTCAGTTAATCAAGTTATGGATATATGGAACTTACCACATGTTCCTGATGATGAAAATAAACGTTATATACGTAAAGAATATACTGAGGTTCAAAGATTAGATGATAGTATTGAATTAAAAAAGGTAGGTGAAGAAAGTGGAAAAGAATAATGAATATGAAAAAGTAGAAATAAAAGAAAATCATACTATTGAATATTTAAATAATTTAAAAAAGACAACTTATAAAGATAAAAAAGTTGTTTTTATTTTATCTAGTGGAAAGGAGTACAAATCAAATGATAAGTAAAGATAGAAGTTATAGAAGTTTTGATTTTAGAGCAAAAGATGAAGATGGAAAGATGATTATTGAAGGCTATGCTGTTACTTTTGAAAAGCCAACTGTAATGTATACATTTGATGGAATTGATTATAAAGAACAAATAATGAAAAGTGCTTTTGATAAAACTCAAATGTCAGATGTTGTTCTAAATATAGATCATGGTGGTAAACCTATTGCTCGTACAAAGAATAAAACTTTAGAGCTTACTTTAGATGAAAAAGGCTTATTTATTCGTGCTGATTTAAGTGGTACATCTGCAGGTAGACAAGCCTATGAAGAAATTAAGGGTGGTTACTTTGACAAAATGTCCTTCTGCTTCATCACCAGTGATGATGGAGAGGAATATGACAAAGATACACATATGAGAAGTATCACAGGAATTGAAAGACTATTTGATGTAAGTGTAGTTACTTTTCCTGCTTATGATACAACTTCTGTTTATGCAAGATCCTACTTTGAAGCGGAGGCAGAAAAAGAGCACTTGGAGAAGTGTAAGATCGAGCAAGAAAGGAAGGAACGTCTGCTAAGACGTAAAAAAATAGCACTAAAAATAAAAATTAAGGAGGAAGTTTAAAATGACTTTAGAAGAAGTTAAAGAAGAACTAAAAAAGATAGTTGAAAAACTAGAATCTAGTGATGATATGACAGATGAAGAAATATCTGAATTAGAAGAAAAGGCTGCTAAGTTAGAAGCAGAAAAAAGAAGCCTAATTACTAAGGCTGAAAAGAGAAAAGAAACTCTTGAAAAAATAAAAAGAAATTCTACTGGTTATGATGTAGAAACAGCAGAAGAAGGAAAGGAAGAAAAAAATATGAATGAAGAAAATATAAGAAGTTCAAAAGAATACAGAAGTGCATTCTTAAAAAGATTACAAAGAAAGGATTTAACTGAAGCTGAGGAAAGAGCATTAACTACTGCATCTAGTTCAGTAGGTGCTGCAATTCCAACAATTACTCAGAATTTAATTATTGAAAAAGTTTTCCAAGTTGCTCCATTACTAAATGAGATAACTCTACTTAGAGTTGATGGTAATGTAACATTTGCAGTAGAATCAACTGTTAATGATGCTACACTTCATACTGAAGGTGCTACTATTACTGAGAGTGGTGATGTATTAATTCCAGTTTCATTAGGACAATACGAAGTTAACAAGTATATCACTATTTCAAAATCTGTTTCAAAAATGAGTATTGATGCATTTGAAACATGGATTACAAATATGTTAGGTAAAATGATTGCAAAAGCAATTACAAATCTAATCATTAATGGTACTGGTTCTAGTCAACCTAAAGGTATTGATAAGGCTGCTACTTGGGGAGATAAAAACTCAGTAACAGTTGCTAAAGCAGGTTCACTTAGTGAAGCTAATGTTCTTACTTTAGTAGGTTTATTAAATGGTGGATATGATGCAAATGCTAAATGGTTAATGAGTAAAAAGACATTAATTAATGATTTCAGACCACTTCAAGATAAATCAAAGAATGATATTTTTGTAAAAGAAAATGGTACTTACTATATTGAAGGATATCCAGTTTTACTAGATGAAAGAGTTGCTGAACATGATGCATTCTTAGGAGATCTAACTATGTATGTTGGTAACTTAGGTGAAGAAGTAACTGTTGACCAAGACAAAAAGTTATCAAGCAATTCATTTGAATTCTTAGGTTCTGCTATGTTCGATGGTAAACCAGCAGTTAGTGATGCATTTGTTAAATTAACAAAGGCAACTAGTTAGAATTAGATTGGAGGTATAAGGCAATGCTAAATAAAGTCAAATTAGCACTAAGAATCAATAATAATGCTTATGATGAGGAAATTACTGATTTAATCGGTGCTTGTAAGAAAGAATTAGAATTGGCAGGCATTGCCTCTTCTAATATTATTGATACAGATCCTATAATTATTCGAGCCATTATATTTTATTGTAAATCTAACTTTGGATTAGATAACGATGAACACGAAAAGTGGTTACTTTCATATGAATCTTTAAAAGCATTTTTATGCTTGAATTATAGAAAAGGTGATTCAAGTGTATAAAGATGTCGGCTATTTTATGAAGGAAGTACAAACACTTGATAAGATGCATAGACCTAAAGTATCATACAAAGAAGAATTGTTTTATTGTAATGAACTAAGTATAACTCAAAATGAATTTTATCAGTCTGCAACTGCAGGCTTTAAACCTGAAATTAAACTTAAGACAAAATTAGTTGATTTAACTGATGTGTCTCATGTTAAGTATGAAGGAAGATTATACAAAATACTTAGAATATATAAGGATGGAGATAACATAGAATTGACCTTAGTTTCTACTGTTATTGATAATAAAGAAAATGTATAATTCACAGGTGGAATTTACTGACACTTCTAAAGAGTGTATTCAGATGATGAGGAAACTTGCTAAAGATGCTTTAAAGGAAGGCGCAAAGATAGTAATGCCGATTATTCGAGATAGTATGCCAATTAAAAGAGGTTTATTAAAAAAGTCTATCAAAAGTTGGGCTAAGATTGATTTTAAAACAGGTCAGCCTTATCTTGATATTGGTTATTTAAGTCGTTCAGAAATGAGAAAAAAATATGGTATTAAATACTTTGTGAATCCTACATGGCTTGAGTTTGGAGTGCAACCGCATTCAATTCAAACTAATCAATTAAAGAATCTTCAAAAGGTAACATACGAACTTCATGATAATAATACAAAATATGGCTATTTTGTTCAGCATCCTGGTATTGGCTCTAAAAACTTTTTGAGAAATAAGGTATATGAAAATGCTGATAAAATAAATGATGCTATGCAAGAAAAACTAAAAGAACTAGAAGATTATGTTTTATCCGAAGGTATGACTATTGATTTGGGAGGAGATGAAGAAATTGAATAAAAAATTTTTAACTGCTTTATTAAATAAGTGTAATGAAATAATACCTACTTATTATGAAGAAGCTTTAAAAAAAGCACAATTTCCATTTGGAGTAATTCCTACATTAACGATAAATCCTCTTAACTATGGTTATCAATGCCTTTTTGATATAGAACTTTTTGTTAATGAATTATCTGATTCTTGTGTTGAAGATTTATGTGATAAATTAATTAGTGGACTTGATGGATATTCTTATATGGATCAAGATATTGGTTTCTATTTAATGTTTGATAATCAATATTTAACTAAGCAAACAGAACAAGACTTTACTATGCGTAAAGTTTCTTTTGTTGCTCGTATATTTTGAAAGGAGAAGTTATTATGGCTTTAGTAAATCTATCTACTGATGATAAGAAAAAAATACAAATAGATGAAGGTATAGTTGTGATTGACATGGGTGAGCCTACTGAAAAAGTATTAGGACCTACCAGAGGTGGTGCTGAATTTACTGCTACTCCATCAATTCGTGATATTGAATTTGATGGTAGAAAAGGGAAATCAAAAGGCATGCAAATAAAAGATGGCGAAGATGTCTCTGTCAAGATTAAATCTCTTTGTTGTTCTTTAGAAAGTCTAAAACTTGCAATACCTGGCGCTACTATTGATACTTCAAAGAAAGAGTTAACACCTGGTGGTTTTGGAGTAATTCCTGATACTGCATATCTTAAGAATGTTGCAGTTATTACCAAGATGTTAGATAATACTTATACTATCATTAAAGTATCTAATCCTATGCATGAAGGTGCCTTTGGTTATAAGGGTGTTCAAAAGGCTGAGAACGAACACAATCTAGAATTTTTAGGGCATTATGATCCTACTTCTAGTAGTGAAGAGAATATTTGGAAAATAACTACAAGTGAAACTAACCCATTAGCGGGATAAATGAAGGGAGCATTGCTCTCTTTTCTTATTTTTATGTCGTAAGTATAAGAAAAGAGAGTGATGTAGTAAAGAAAGGAATATATTATGGAAAATTTAAAAATAACACCTAAAATATTATGTAAATTGTCATTAATAATTAATAAAATGGGGATATCTTCTCTAATTATGAAATTGAATGTTGAATCGGGTGATGAAACTAGAGATAATGAAATCTTAGTTAAAGAGTTGATCTCTTTGTTTATGGATAATTTATATAAGTCAGAAACAGAAATAGTTGAACTCATTTCTTTAATGAAAAATATATCAAAGGAAGAGGCTGAAAATGAAGATGTTATATCTATATTTAAAGAACTTCTTACTGATGAAAGAATAAAATCTTTTTTAAAATTAGCTTAGGATTTGGTACACCAGGAATTCTAAGGCTATGCTATAAATATTATGGTGGAATAGACTTTTTTGATAATTATGATTATGAACTTTTTATTGATTGCTTAGAGTATGCAGTTAATAAAGAAAATGAAATACCCAGAATAATTAAAATGATATATGATAAATTGTTCGATAATAATGATATTTCCTTTGGTTCTAACAGAATTATGAGAAAAGCTGAAGATATTATGAAAGATTATGGATTGAGGTGATTATATGGCTAACATATTTTCTCTTTTTGGTAGAATTTTTGTTGATAATGAAAAAGCCAATAAGTCTATAGATGATACGAAGAATAAAGCAAAGGATAGTAGTAAATCCTTTGCTGAATCTTTTTCTAATGTTGCAAAGAAAACTATGCAAATAGGAACTGCTGTTGTAGGTGCTGCAACTACTGTAGTTGGCGGTATAACTGCAATGGCTACTAATGTAGCAGATGAAGCGGGAGCTATAGATGATGCTGCTAAAAAAGTAGGTACATCCGCTGAAGAATATCAAAAATGGGCTTATGCCGCTAAACTAGGTGGTATGGAAACTTCCAAGTTAGAAGCTCTGATGGTTAAGCAGCAAAAAGCATTTTCTGATGCCAAAGAAGGTAGTAAATCTATGTCAGAAGCTTATCAGCGGCTGGGGATAGATATAAATAATATTGGTAGTTCAGGGGATGCATTTAACTTAGTTATAGCCAAATTAGCAGATATGGAAGATGCAACTACTAGAAATGCTCTCGCAAATGATATATTTGGTAAGTCATATGCTGACTTAGCACCAATGCTTGCAGAAGGCAGTGCTGGAATAGAAGCTTGGAAACAAGAATGTGAGGATTTAGGTGGTGTTCTTTCTAATGATGCAGTAACTGCAGGCGCTGACTTTGGAGATATGATAGATAGAGTGAAGACTTCTTTTAGTGGAATGTATAAGCAGTTGATTTCTAAGGCATTACCTATTATTTCACAATTACTCCAAATAATTCTTGATAACTTACCAGCAATTCAAAGTATGTTTGATGCTCTTGCACCTGTTCTTGTGGATACTTTAAATGCTATTTTACCTGTTTTTGTTCAATTTGTATCTGACTTGCTTCCAATTATAGTTGATCTTATTACTCAGTTGATGCCTACGATTACCACTATAATTCAGGAACTATTACCTATATTTTCACAAATACTTAGTATTATATTACCTCCAATTATTCAAATAGTACAGCAATTATTACCTGTATTATTACCAATAATTGAGGCTTTATTACCATTGTTAACACCTTTGCTTGAATTACTAAGTTTTCTTATAGATATGACTTTAAAACCTATCATAAATGTTATATCTAGTATAGCAAATGTTATCAGCAATGTATTGGTTAAAGCACTTAAGTTTTTAACTCCTGTTGTAGAGGGTGTTAAGACAGTATTTTCGAATGTTTTTGGTACTTTGATAAATATAGTTAAGGCACCTATAAACTTCATTATAAGTGGCATAAATCTGTTTATTAAGGCTTTAAATAAAATAAAAGTACCTGATTGGGTTCCTGGAATAGGTGGTAAAGGAATTAATATTCCATTAATACAAAAATTGAGAGTTGGAATTGATTCTGTACCATATGATGAGATGCCCGCAATCTTACACAAAGGAGAAGCAGTCTTAGATAAGGAAGATGCAGAAGAATATAGAAACAATAGAGGTAAAAAAATAGAGAATAAGATTGTTAATAATTATTATAATACAATAAATATTGATGAGTTAAATTGTAAGGAAGAAAAAGACATTAAGAGAATAGCAGAAGAATTATACTATTTACAAAAGAGGAGTGAGGTTTAATGGAATCATTTACATTTAAAGACATTTCTTCTGATTCTTTAGGTTTAATCATAAAAGATATGCCTTTAGTTCCTAGAGCAGAAAAAAATATAGAAATTGTTGAAGTTAGTGGAAGAAATGGAAATTTGCACATTGATAATGAAAACTATTTAAGTAAATCTTACTCTGTCATTTGTATAGCAACAAAAAAAGATAAGATAGACAGTATAAATTCATCTTTAAGTGGTACAGGAAAATTGACATTGTCTAAGTATTCTGATAGATATTTTAATGCTACTATTAAAAATCAAATAGACTATACACTGTATTTAAATACATTTCATGAATTTCCTATTCAATTTGATTTAGATCCTATTGCTTATAGTAATCAATTAACAGAACAGTCTTTGACTGAAAGCGGAAATATAAATGTAGGGGGAAATGTAGAAGTTTTTCCTACTTTAATTATTACTGGAGTAGGAAATGTCACAATTAATGGTTACCCATTATCTGTTGAAGAAACAGGTATAACTATTGATTGTGAACTTATGAATTGTACAAAAAATGGCTTGTCTGCAAATGATAAAGTCATATTAGATGAATTTCCAAAATTGAAAGTTGGTAATAATGCTATAGTTATTGGAGAAGGTATAACACAGTTAGTTATAAAATATAGAAAGGGGTGGTTATAAATGCTTGTTCTTTATACTAGCAAAGCCACCTCTTTTTCTAATTTAGGACTAGGCATCTTAAAAGATTTAAAAAGTGATCCTTTAATAACTGAAGAATTAAATGGCTCTTTTATATTAGAATTTGAATATATAAAAAATGGTTTTTTAAGTGAAAAACTTATCGAAGGTAATTTAATAAAATGTGATAATCAGTTATTTAGAATTAAAAATATTACTAAAAGTTTAGCTAATGGTGATAGCATTAAAATATTAGCACAGCAGTATTTTCAATTTGATATGTCTAAAAACTTTTTGTCAGATGTCGCTCCAACAAAGTTAAGTGGTGTAAATGCATTAAAATGGATAGTAGATCGTGCTGAAGTAGAAACAGATTTTGTTATAGGTGGTGATTGTACTAATGTATCAAGTGCTAGATATGTCAGAAAGAATGTGTCGGATGCTATTTATAATGCTGATAATAGTTTACTGAGTCGTTTTGGTGGTGAATTAGAATTTAATTTAAAAAATGTTTACTTGCACCAAAAAAGGGGCAGCAATAAAGGATTTTCAATTAGATATCGAAAGAACTTAAAAGGCTTAGAATTTAATTTGGATTTTTCAACAGTAGTTACAAAGATATGCCCGCAAGGTGCTAATGAATTATTATTAGATGATTTATATGTATCATCTCCAAGAATTAATAATTATTTTCAGCCTTTCTTCCAGAAGGTTGATTTTAATAATATAGGAGTTGATGATGAAACTACAGAGGCTGAGGCCAAAGAACAGTTAAAAGAGGCTGCCTTAGAACTATTTAGTCAGGGAATAGATTTACCTGAAATTTCAATCAAAGTTGATTTTGTTGAACTATCTAAATGTACTGAATATAAACAGTACCAGAATTTAGAATTTTGTTCTTTAGGTGATACAATAAGGGTAATTATACCAGAGTTTGACATAGACACATCTGTTAGAGTAGTTAAAACAGTATATAATGATAGTTTAAAGAGATTAACTTCTTTAGAATTAGGTACAGCAGCAAAAAATATTATATCTTCACAAACTAGTGCAATAAAAGAAATAGAAAATGCTATCGAAAATCCAGTTAATATTTTAGCTAGTGCAAAAAAGGAAGCCACAAAATTAATCAATCATCCATTTAAAGGGAACCTTTTTATAGATGAGAAAACAGGAATTTTATATCTTATTGATACTAATGATATTAATACTGCTAAAAATGTATGGAAATGGTCAATGGGAGGTTTGGGTTTTTCTTCTAATGGAGTAAATGGAGAATTTACCACTGCAATTACACAAAATGGTTCTATAGTTGCTGATTTCATTACTACAGGTAAATTAAATACAAGCTTAATTGAAGGCTATGATAATCTTTTAATTGATGTAAGCAAAATAAAAGATGTTACTAGAACTATAACTGCTAATAATTATATAGAAATAACTGATGCGGTAAAGGGACAGATTATTAACTTTTCAATTAAAGGTGATTTGTCTTTATTTTTTCTTTCTAATAAAACTTTTCTAGGTAACAATAAATTTTTTAAAAACTCGAAATTAATAATTGAGGATTCAAGTGGCAATAAAAAAGAAATAGAAACAAATCTGAAAAAATTAAATAGTTTGAATAATGTATTTGATGAATTTGTTATAGATGATACAGGAACATATATAATTAGGAAAATAGGTGTTAATAGTGATTTATCATTATATATTTTAGAGAAAGAAAAAATAGAATCACTGCCTTTAATAAAATTAGAATTAAATGAAGGATACAATAAAATTTATATGAAGTCTTTCTCAAATTTAACTTATACACTTAAGTATGCAAAGAAAAATGATTATACAGATATTTTTGCAACGAAAATAGAAATGAATTCATCAATTACTATGAATAATCAAAATATTGATTTAAAGTTGCTAAAAAAGACCGATAAAGAAAACATAATTGCACAAATAAATATGAGTACTGAAAAAAATGAAGATGGTTCTTTAATTCAAATTGAAAGTGATAAATTGAATATTAAAAATAAAAAATTTAATTTACTAAGTGATCAAATAGAAATAGAAAGTCCTAATTTTTCAGTTACTAAAGAAGGTAAGATAAAATCCACAAGCGGTGAAATCGGAGGATTTGAACTAAATGATATTTGTTTTCATACTCATGTAGAAGATTCCTATACCTATACCAAAGATGATGCAGATCGTGTTTTGGCTATAGTTAAAGGAAGTACCGCCACTGAAGAAGAAAAACAATTATATGACCTTGATGAAGATGGCAAGATTACAAGATTAGATTATACAATTATTTTGAGAAAGGTATATGGTTATGAATCTACAAAAGGCGATTTCTATATATATTCAAACGATCCTAGATATATGATAAGAGCAATAGGAAATGGAACAAAAAATAAACCAACTAAAATAGGCTTGTCAATGGTGTCTACAACTGAATATTATGGATGCAGAGGTAATTTTACTAATTTTGATGATTCTACTTCTCAAACAATAATCGATGGTGGACAAGTTAGTTGTGTTGCATTAACCCAAACATCACTGGAACAAAATAAGAAAAATTTTGAGGAATTTACAAATGCATTAGAAGAAATAAAAAAAACTGACATTTATAAATATAATTTAAAATCCGAAAACGATACAAAGAAAAAACACTTAGGATTTGTTATCGGAGATAATTATAATTATTCACACGAAATAACTTCAGTAGATGAAGATGGTAAAGAAATAGGTGTTGATAGTTATTCAATGACATCTTTATGTTTGCAAGCAATAAAAGAACAACAGTTATTAATAGAAGCTTTACAAATTAAGATAAAGAAATTGGAGGAAAAATCAAATGGAACAAATAGTTAAAAAAGAATTTAAAGATTCGCCTGATGAAACTACTCCATTCGAATCAGAGTGGTTTAATAGTTTCCAAGATAAAATAATTGCAAATTTTAGCAGTTGTTTATTTTTTGTGGAAGATACATCAGATACAAGTACTAATGCTAGTACAGAAAGTGAGGAATAAAAAAATATGAAAAAAGTAAACTACAAGTTAATTAGGGGGGGGGGTTGCATTATTTAGCAATTCTTCATATGGAAAGGAGGGAAGTATTTAATTTAAATAATACTTCTACTTCTTTTTGTTCAACGATAGGTGATTACTATGGATAAGGTGACAGGTTTATTATATACAGCAGAGGGAAAGATTTTTTATCCAAGACCTTATTATCGAATTGGAGATTTTTTGGAAAGTACAAATCCAAATAATCCTGCTGATGATGGCTATATTGGAACTTGGGAATTGTATGGTAAGGGTAGAGTGACTGTATGCATAGATACTAACGATTCAGACTTTAATACAATTAATAAAGAAATAGGTGAGAAAAAACATAAATTAACTGTTGATGAAATGCCTAGCCATAGCCATAATGTAAGTACTGCGGTAAAAAGTGGCAATGAAAGTTCGTATGTTACAGTAACTCCAGTTGGAAATTGTGATGGAACAACATTTTGGAAAACAGGTATAACTGATACTAAAGGTGGTTCTCAATCCCATAATAATCTCCCACCATCAATAGTAGTTTATCGTTGGAGAAGAATAGCATAATGCTATTATATGAATAAAACAAAAGTAAATTTAGATAATAACTTAATATTAAAAAGTGAAAATGTTGAATACAATAATGACACTTTAAAAAATACACTTGATAAAATAATCGAAAGTGGTAGTAATGATAATGGCAGATGGATTAAGTATTCAGATGGAACTTTAATTCAGTATGGAAATGTAACAAAGTCTGTAAACATTAAAACTAAAAGTAATGAGACAGGGTGGTATTATGATGATGGTTATGCAGTTAACTTTCCTATAAATTTTTCAGATACAAATTATTTTACTGAAGTAAAATCCGCAACTAGTAATATAATAACATTAAATATTTATTCAATTACAAATTTTCGAAATTCGATTTGTGAATTTAACCTATCTTGTAATGTCGAATATAACAATTCAAATTATAAATTTAGATGGTTTGCAATAGGAAGATGGAAATAAAAATAAAATAAAAAGGAGGAAATATGAACGATACAATAATAGTATCATTATTATCATTTCTAGGTACTTGTGTAGGTTCTTTTGCTGGAATGAATTTAATTAAGTATAGAATTACTCAATTAGAAAAAAAGGTAGAGAAACATAATACTGTAGTAGAAAGAACATATCATTTAGAAGATGATATTAAGTATATAAAGGAAGAAATAAAAGAATTGAAAGAGAGGTGTGAATAATGGAATTAAGCACATTAATAAGTTTAATAACTATCATAGTAACTTGGGTATTAGGCATGATATCAAAGAAGCATACTAAATTAAATAATAAATTAATACCAATACAGAATATCTTAGTTGGATTGATAGTTGCTTTAATAGAGTGGATAGTAACTAAAGATTTTAAAGTTGCTATTGCTTTAAGTGGAATAATTGCTGGTGGAACATACGACATATTCCATAATTTAGAGAAATTAATAAAAGGAGAGTAGATAATATGGAAGAATTAGTATTAACTGAAGAAATGGAATTAGAGTTAAGCAATGGTAAAGGGGATGAAGTAGATGAAGGATAGTTATGAATTTGAAGTTATATGCAAAAATATTGTTATTGATTATTTTAACAATAAAGCAGAAATAACTGATAATAAAAAGATTGGTATCAAAGATGTATATGTTGTTTGGATGTGTAAGACTTTGAAAAACTCAAAGGCTTTATTAAGCACTAACGTTACTGATGGTATGTATTATGAATTAACTTATAACGGTGAAAAAGATGAGATTTATCTTGATGCATATAAAAAATGGGAAAATAAGTTAGTAAAAAGAGAAGAGTTTAAAAAAGAGGTGATTATTAATGAGTAAATCTAATTTAACACAAATAGTAGTACCTGCAGATGAGAGGAATTATACTAAAGGTAGAAGCGGTAGAAGTATTGAAGCTATCACAATCCACCATATGGCAGGAGTTCTTTCAGCAGAACAATGCGGTAGAATATTTCAAGCAAAAGGTAGATATGGCTCTAGTCATTATGGTGTAGGTTATGATGGAAGTATTGCTAATTATGTTGATGAAGAAGATACAGCATGGACTAATAGTAATTGGGATAGCAATTGTAAATCAGTAACTATTGAAACTTCTAACTCACAAGCAGGAGGAAATTGGCCTGTATCTGATAACGCTTTAAACAGTCTTATTAGATTAGTAGCAGATATCGCTAACAGAAGAGGATTAGGAACATTAATACCTGGCAAAAATTTAACTTGGCATAGTATGTTTACTAGTACCACTTGTCCTGGTGATTATCTAAGAAGTAAGATGCAATACATCGCTGATGAGGCTAACAAGATTAATTCTGAGGAACCAATCAAGAAAAAAACTACCGAAGAACTTGCTAGGGAAGTAATAGAAGGCAAATATGGCAATGGTGAGGACAGAAAGAATGCATTAGGCGATAGATATGCAGAAGTGCAAGCAAGAGTTAATGAAATATTAGCACCTGCGCCAGAGCCAAGCGTTGATATTCTAGATTTAGTTAGAAAAACCATCAGAGGAGACTTTGGAAATGGTGAAGATAGAAGAAATGCACTAGGTTCTAACTATGATGAAGTTCAAAGACAAGTTAATCTTAATTTTCAGAATGGAACTACAAATTGGGACAATGTAAGATTATATTAAATTGAAGTAGGCTAAGCACCTACTTCTTTTTTTATGCCTCGATTTGCATTTTTTCTTAAATATGGTTTCAAACCAATAGTATGCCAAAAAGAAAAGCTATAGACATTAACAGAGTAGTTAATCTATAGCTTTTTTTCATTAATATTCTTAAATGCGAAACTATTAATGGTAATAGTTTAAATAAATATTGGTTAAGTGGTACTCAAAATAAATATAACGAATTAATAGGAAAATAAATAAAAAAATACTTCAAAATTACTCCAAAATTACTCCGAAATAGGTGGAATAAGTGGAAAAATGAGAGTAAAAAGGGAAAAATTAAAATAAAAAAGCCTTATTTTATAAGGCTTTTGTATTTAAAGTGGTGTCCTGGTGGAGATTCGAACTCCAGACCGATCGCTTAGAAGGCGATTGCTCTATCCAGCTGAGCTACCAAGACATCAGTCAATATAGATTATACAACAACATTAAAAAAATAGCAACCATTTTTTAAAAAAAATTGCAAAAATTTAATATTTAATATATAATTTAATTGTAGGTGAGTAATGAAAAAGAAAATTAATATTATATATTTACTATTTATGTTATTTTTAGTACTATTAAACTACATTACTAAGAATAGTAATATATTAAATTTAGTATTAAGCTCTAGTCTAAGTATATTACTATATAATATATTTTCAGAATTAAATATAAAAAGTACATTAGAAAAGTATAAAAATAAATATAAAATATATAAAATAACAATTATATTTATTAGTTTATTATTTATAGTATTTAGTGCATTATCATTCTTAATAGGTAGTGTTATGTCTATTAAAGGATTAAATATAATAAATGTACTTGGAGTATTATTTACTTTAACTATAATTATAATTAAAATAACAAGTATATTTCTAGAATATACAAAATATAAAAAACTGGGTAATAAATTATTTAATATATATTTATTATTACTATTATTAATAAATAGTATATCAAGTATACTTTTATATCAAGTATTTAAATTAGATGATTATATTAAAGTATTACTGTTATACTCAGTAAATATAATGATATTTATTATAATAATGTTATTACTATATATCTTTATATTAAGAAAAAATAAAGTAAAAGTAAGAGAAAAATATAATTATAAAGAAATAATAAGAAGTATATTAGATATTAATAAAAGTATAACTATATATAATCTTATTAAAGAAGGCTATATATATACATCAATAATAATACTATATTATACTTTAATTAATAAATATAATTATAGTTATGAAAATACAAGTATAATTATAGTTAATGTATACTTCTATGGAATATACTTTATAAAATATATTAGTTATATATTAAAAAAACATCTTGAAGTAAATAGCGATAATTTTAGTAATCAAATAATTAAAGTATCTAATTATTTGATTACAATAACAATACTTTTAATGATAATATCAGGTCCTATTTGTAAAATACTATTTAGTAATAATAATTTTCTGTTTGATTTAGTAGTATTAATATTCTTTTATACATTATATAATTATGTAATGGATATAAGTATAAAAGTTACCAGTAGTAAAATAAATAAAATATCCTTATTAAGTGGATTAATAATTAAACTAGTATTTGAAATACCACTTATTAATGCCAGTTATCGTATGGGTAGTAGTCTATATTTTGGTAGTGTATTATCTATAATAATAGGTATGGCTACTAGTACAATTATTAGTATTATATTTATAAATAAAAAGTTAAAAATAAGCATTTTAAATAATTTTAGTAATATTTTAAATATTATTTACGAAAATATAATATTATGCTTAATATTAGTATTATTAACCTTAATAGTAAGAGTAGAAAATACCAGTATAATAGGAAGTATCTTAGTAATAATATTCTATACATTTATTACAATATTATTTTACATAATCAAAAAAATACTCAAGAAAAAAGTGTGAGTTTATTGCACTTTTTTTTATATTATGATATCATTGTATTAGTAGAAAAGTAAGGTGAATATAGTGAAAAAGAGTAAACTATTTATGATAATTTCTTTAAGTGTATTAGTGATAACAATAATAGTAAGTGGTACTTATGCTTTATATAAAGCTCAGTTATCTAAAAATATTGGAGTAAATACAACAACACATGGACTAGCATATTATATTAATTATGTTAAAGGTACTGATATAACTGCCGCTACTTTAAATCCTAGTACTTCTTATGAAGGCGGAGCAAGTAGCGATATTGAATTTTGGAAGAAAGACGACTCTTATGATATATACGGTAAAATAGATTTAACTGTTAATACTATAGGTACTAATTTAAAAAATAGTGCTGCGCTTAAATATGCTGTAGTAAATAATGGTAATGTACTTAGTACAGGATCCTTAAAAGGTACTACATCCGGTTCAAAAGTAACAATATTAAAAAATCTATATCTAGAACAAACTAAGCAAATATATACAGTATATGTATGGCTTGATAATAGTGAAGAACTAGGTAATATATCTAACGAATCTCTTAGTATATCAGTAGATTGCACTGCTAGTCTTCAAAAAGAACCAACAGCAGCAGACACTATTATTAGTTTATATACTAGTGCAGCAAAGGTAACAGCAACAAATAATAGTATTACATATAATACAGCACCATCAGTATCATTAATGAATGATAGACTGGGTGGTACTACAACTAGTCTAGATGGTGGCAATATAAGATATTATGGAGCAAGTCCAAATAACTATATATACTTTAATTGTTCTGACTATAGTAATCAAACATCTAGTACATGTGAAACATGGCGTATAATAGGAGTATTTGATGGTAAATTAAAATTAATAAAAAGTGAAAGTATTGGAGCATATTCATGGGATAATAAAGATACTTCAACAGGAGCAGAAAACGATACTGGTAAAAATGACTGGACTACAGCAAGATTAATGAAACTACTTAATCCAAGTAATTACTATAAAGTAGACTCTAATGACAACAATCTAGGACAAAGTTTATATTACAATAGTGCCTCAGGAAAATGCTATAGCGGTCAAAATAATGCCACAGTAGATTGTGATTTTACAAGTACAGGAATAAAAAATGCTGAAACAAGAAATATGATTGCAGAGACAACATATAACCTAGGAGGCTGGAATAGTAATTCAGTATATTCAAATCAAATATATGAATATGAAAGAGGAACAACAGTATATTCCGGAAGACCTACAACTTGGAAAGGTAAAATAGCACTAGCATATCCAAGCGATTATGGTTATGCGGCAGATTTAAATCAGTGTAAAGATAAAACACTATACGATTACGATAATA
>ERZ827168.919-NODE-919-length-43795-cov-7.856630_pt1 | contig 43795 bp, 42 predicted proteins | sample MGYA00519868_ERZ827168 | MGnify/ENA primary metagenome ERZ827168 (study PRJEB31778, sample SAMEA3449271) | human gut metagenome | biome: human gut; feature: human-associated habitat; material: faeces | place: United Kingdom | collected 2010/2012 ...
GAAAATTCTTCAAGTGAAGAGAATACTTTAGATGAGAAAAGTGATAATTCTAGTAGCACAGGAAATAGTCAAGAAAATGGTGAGTCAATAGATGAAAGAAAAGAAAAACTACAAGAATTAAGAGATAAATTAGATGAGTATTCTAAAAAGAAATTAAACTTAGAAAGAGAATCTTTGAAACCAGATGAAGATATATCTGAAGAGTCACTTGAAAAGGATGATTATGAACTTAGTGATCAAAGCAATAAGTTCTTAGAAGAATTATCTTCTCTTCCATCTTTTAAAGATAGAGATAGAAAAGATGGATATAGTATTGATACTAGTAAGTATTCTAGTATACCAGATAGTTTAGTTAGAACTTTAATTAGTAAGTTTTTAAATCAAAGATTTTGTAAGAGAGATACTGATTTAAATATTAGGAGTAATTCTTTTTCTAAAACTCATGGTTTTCATAAATGGGAAGTTAAAGATATGATTCTACATTTAGAGACTGAACAACTTAATAAAGTATTAGAAGATAAGTATGGGTATCAGTATGCGAATGGAGCAAGTGAGAATGTACCATTATCATTTTATTTTGATATGTCTGGTAGTATGAGTGAGTATACTAATATGTTAGCAGTAATAGCAATTGAACTTCTTAAAAAGAATGTTAAAGTTTTAATTGGTTTTAATGAAAGAGTTAATGTACAGATAGATAAGATTGATAAAAATATTACGATAGATGAACTTGTTAGTGTATTAGAAAGTGCAGGATATAGTGGATATAGTTATAATAATAGTGATAGATTTATTAGGAATTCTAAAGTTACTTATAAATTTATAAATAGAGATATTGATGATTATTTATTGTCTAAGGAATGTGAGAAGTGTGTTGTATTTTCTGATTTTGATCCTTTGAGTGAAGTTATTGGCTTATCTCAAAAAGCTAAAGTTTATTGGTTTTGTTTTGAAAATTATTTTACTAAATATGATTTGGGTAGATTTAAAGGATTTATTTATCAAACAAATAGTGCAGAAGATATAATAAATGGTTTAATCAAAGTTAATGAAAATAGATTTGAAACTCTTTGCTTTGTTTCTAACAATAAAACATTGCAAAGAAGAAAGTAGGGGAAAAGTATGATTGATTATAATGATATGAAAGATAAAATCGAAGAGATTGGTTATTATGCAACTGAAGAGTTATTGTATGATACATATAATGCTTTATACATGATAGATGAAGAAGAAAAACAAACTGGTCAAGATATTTATGCAATATGTTTAGAAGGACCTCCAGGTGCAGGAAAGACTGCTTTTGCAAAAACTTATACTGAGATATGTAAAAAAATGGTTGATGATAAAACAGAAATGATAAGTTATCAATGTGATGCAACTACTGGTAAATCAGAATTATTTGAAGATATAAATGTAAGTGCAGCAATTACAAGAGATGGACGTAAAGTAAATATACCAGGTAAGTTAGTAGAAGCAATAAAAAAAGCAAATGAGGGACATAGAGTTATTCTATTTATAGATGAATATGATAAAGCAAGAGAAGAAACAGATGCTTTTTTCTTACAATTACTACAAGATGGAAAAATTAATTCTACACAACATGGAGATTTAGAAGTAAAAGATGAATTTAAATCACATTTACAAGTAATATTTTGTAAAAATGATATGAGAGAAGAAGTATCTGGTCCATTATCTAGAAGACTTAGAATAATAAGACTAGACTTAATGAGACCAGAATTATTTTTTAAACTTGCAAATAGATTATTAATTGAAGAAAAAGAAAATAAAGTAAATGATGGATTACTTAACTTAGTTACTTTAATGTATGAAGAAGCATATAACAATCGTGAATTATATAAAAGACTTCCAGCTTGTTCTGAGATGTTAATTGCTTTAGAAGATGCTGATAGGTTATTAAAAAGAGCAAATGCTCCTAAACATGTTATTTATAATTCTATTATTAAAAATATGTTTAAATCTTTAGATGATATTAAGACTTTTGAAAGTGAAGTAGAAAATAATAATACAGAGTTATATAATCTTATTAATAGTATGAAAAGTAGTAAGAATGATGAAGATATAAATAAAGAAAGTATTAATAGTTTAATTGCTAGAAATATATATAAAGATACTTTTAATAAGTTAAATGCTAAGATGGATGAGTTAGATAAAGTAACTCGTGAATATAAAGAAAGATTTAGTAAGTTAGAAGAAGAAAAAAGAATAGAACTTGAAAATGGAAGACTTGTTTCTCATGTTGAAGAACCTGAATTTATTAGTAATTTTTTTGATGAAGGTGCTTATGTAAAAAGAGGTTATAATATTTTTAAAAGTTCTGATAATGAATGGGTTGATATTGGTAGTATAAATATGCCTGATTTATCACGTTATGATTTAGTTGATAAATTAGTTAAGAATGCTTCTAAAGTAGGTATTAAAGTATATGAAAATGGTTTTCTTTTAAAAGAAAAAAATGGATTAAAATTAATTGTTGTTAATGATATAGATAGTGATGGTAATTTTAAATATAGACTTATGTGTAATTATCCAATAGTTCCAAGTGCTTTTTTTGAGGATATTAAGAATTTTATTAATTTTATGATTGAAGTTTATAAGAGCCAAGAAAAGAGTGCTAAACAAGTTAGTGGTGATGCTTTAGGACTTAGTTTTGGTTCATTTAATATTAATTGTTTAGTTTATGGAAAAACTGATGATGATAATAATTTTAATGTTTATAATTTAGATATTTCTAAAAATATTTCAGATGTTTCTTATTTAGATAAAGTTAGTGATAGTAATTATTCTTCTGTAGATGAGGTTATTAGATTATCTTCTAATATAAAAAAAGAAAAGGTTAAAGTGAAGATAAATGAATAATAATAGTTTAAGTAGTTTAATTGATAATAGAATTAGTATTTTAAATAAATATGGATTAGATGATAAGAGTATTAAAGAATTTAGAAGTAAAATTAAGAGGGTAAGTGATAGTGAGAAAGAAAGTCTTGGTAGTGAACTTTTAAATATTATTTCTAAAAAAGGTTTTAATGATGATTTTAATCGTGTTTTAGAACTTATTTATAATGGAGCAGATATAGAATATAAGAATTCTAAAAAAGGGGATTATGCATTGCTTATTTGTGCTAGAAAGAATTATATAAAAACATTTATTACTTTAATTAAGGCTGGTGCTAATGTTGATCAAGTAAATGATTATTTAACTACTGCAGTTATGGCTAGTGCAAGACATGGAAATAAAAAAATACTTGAAATATTAATACTTTTTGGAGCAGATATAAATAAAAGATGTTTAGATGGAGATAGTGCTTTAATGAGTGCTAAGATGCATAATCAAAGTGAATGCTTTAATATGTTAGTTCAAGCAGGTGCTTATATTAATAATATTAATTTTTTAAATCAAACATTTTTAGATTCTAGTGGAAGTGTAGAATTTGATAAAAGTATTTTTGAAAGAGACATTGAGATTTCTAAAAAGGAAGAACCAAAAGATTTAATTAATGAAGTAGAAGAGACATTAGAAAGTTATAGAGAAGATATAAAAAAATTAATTTATAAATAGTAGGAATTTTCTTACTATTTTTTCTTTGTGTTTAAAATTTTTTTGAATAATAAGATAGGAGGGATTATATGGAAAAACAATTTTATACTTGTCGATATGATGCGGCATTTAAAGAAGTATTTATGAAAGAAGAAAATAAAGATTTACTAATTTGTTTACTTGAAAAGATACTTGATTTAAAAATAAAAGAAATTAAATATTTAAATTTAGAGAGGAATGTTTTAAATGTACATGTTAAAAGAAAACATTTTGATTTATTTTTAGATACTGATATTGGAAAGATACAAGTTGAGATTAATTCTTACTATAGTGATTATATTCCTGTTAGAAATACATCTTATATTTGTAATACTTATACGAGTTATACAGCAAGAGGTGACAAGTATGATCCAAATATTAATATTATTCAGATTAATTTTAGTTATGGTTTAAAGAAAGATAAATTATTTAGTAAGTATTATATTCAGGATGAAGATGAAAATAAGTATGTAAGTAATTTCTTAATTATTGAATTAAACATGGATAAATATATGGAATTTTGGTACAATAAAGATGAAAAAGAAATAAATGAATACATTGAATACATAATGTTAGATTTAGGAGAAAAAGACTTAAGAAATGTATCAAAAGGAAATGGAGTTGTGAAGAAGTATATGGAGGAATTAGTAAAGGTAAATGAAGATGCTGATTTCTTAAATTTCATATCAGTAGAAAAAGATAACATGATGATAGAAAATTCAATAAGAGATGAAGCAACGAAAAAAGGATTAAAAGAAGGATTAGAGAAGGGGCTAGAACGAGGAATAAAACAAGGGTTAGAACAAGGGTTAGAACGTGGCACAGAGCAATCTAAAAATGAAATAGCTAAGAATATGTTAAAAGAGAATATGGATATTTCACTTATATCAAAATTAACTGGATTATCTAATGAACAAATAAACAATTTGAAGTAAAATTTATCTAAATCTAGAGTTTTGACACAGTTCAATACTTTTTCTATAAAAACAATTTGAAATTTTGTTTTTTTAAAGTTGAGTAGTAATTTGTATTTACTACTTTTTTAAATATTTAGTAAATATATTGTAAGTGATAATATACTTGCAAATAGTGATAATAATATATAAGGGTTTAATAAAATTTTTATTTTATTTTGTAAAAGAGATGTCTCTTCATAAAGAAACAAAGTACTTATAAATGTTCCAAGACACGAGATGAATCCTAGAAAATTATTTTTTAATCCAAAAAATAATAATATAAAACTTTGGTTAAATATATAGTTTATCAGTAGAATTATTTTATATGATATGGGTATTTCTTTTAATTTATAAGCAATTATTATTTTATAAATAGTTATTGCGATTAGTATATATACTGTTGTCCAAGCAATTGGATAAAACATTGTTGGTGGAGTGAAGAATGGTGTTTTAATCTCTTTAAAATAATTGTAATCAACCTTAATTATTGATGATAAAAACCAAGGTATTAAACAGAAAATATATATGACACACTTTTTAAACATTTAATCATCTCCTCTTTTCTTATTTTATGTTATATTGTATAATATTATTAGTTTTTTAGGAGGTAAATTGATGGAAGAAGACATAATGAATGATGAGAAAAATATTCTTACTATGAAATTATTGCATTATTTTATTACTGATAAGAATTATAATCCTATTATTTTGCAAGGTGTTGATAATGAGATTTGGCTTGAAAATTTAAATTCTGATTGTGAGGTAGTAAGAATTGTTTCAGAATATATTCATAATGATGAGCAGTTTGAATTTGATACTTTTAAAACTAAAAGAATATTAAAAAAGATTAAGAAAAAAACTTTTACTTTCAATTTAAATGTGTTAAGTATATTTTTAGATATGGGAGATAATATTACAGAAGATATTAATTCCGATTCTAAGTTAATGTGTGTTAATGCTAAGAGTGAAAAAGATTTAAAGAAAAATGAATTAGTAAAAGAGGTTTTTCCAGATTTAGCTGATAAGATGAAGTATTCTGAAAAAGGGGTTGATTTATTTATGAAGATTACAGGAGATATTAATAAGCATAATAGGGAAGATGCGAAAAGATTAGATAAAGTTTTTAAGAGTAAAGTTCCTTATATTACATATTTTTTAATTGCAGTAAATGTTATTTTTTATGTTGTTCCTATGTTACTTGGTGTTGATGTTTATAATAATATAATTGAAATGTATTGTATTCATGGACCTAGTATTAGAGCGGGTCAATATTATAGACTACTAACTGGTACATTTTTACATGGTAGTATTATTCATTTATTATGTAATTGTTATTCATTATATGTTTTGGGTTCTCAAATAGAAAGTTTGTTAGGAAAGTTTAAGTATTTAGTTATTTATTTCTTTTCTGGTTTAACTGGTGCACTTCTTTCTACTATTTTAGGAGGAGATGCTGGTTCTATTGGAGCAAGTGGAGCTATATTTGGTTTAATGGGAGCACTTGTATACTTTGGATATTATTATAGAGTTTATCTTGGAAATGCTGTTAAGAGCCAAATAATCCCATTAATATTATTAAACTTATTTGTTGGATTTATGTCGCCTGGTATTGATAACTTTGCTCATATAGGTGGATTAGTTGGTGGAGCAATTGTTACAATGGCTTTAGGTGTAAAAGATAAATCAAGTACTTTTGAAAAAATTAATGGTTGGATTATTTGTGCTATATTTTTAGGATTCCTTATGTATATGGGATTAGTTGTTGCAGGAAGATAGAGGGATTATAATGATAGAGTCTAGAGAACATTTTATAAAAGAAAGATTAGATTATATTAGAAATTCAGTTAAATGTGGAGTAAAAGAGTTTGACTATAGTAAAATTTTTAAAATAGATTTGTTAATCAAAGATGAATTAGATAAAATGTATGATACTAAGATAAATAATTCTAAAATTAATGATAAAAATTATGTTAAAAATTGTAGTGTTTCACAGGATGAGCGTAAAGAATTAAAGAAATTAGTATTATATTATTATGCAATTTATAATGATAATTTAGAGTTGCTAAAAAAATTAGTTGAAGAGAATTTTAAATTTGAAGATAATAATGGTAATTTAAATTTATTTGCATTAGATAGAAATTTTACTAAATACTTTAATGATGACGAATTAGTTTCAATATTAAAGTGTAGTGGTGCTGAGTGTAAGAGTTTTTATAATAAGTTAATGAGCATTGAAAGTAAAAAGATTAATTATCCTAATAGAAAAGAACAATTAGAAGAGTATATAAAACTTAGAAATAAACTATTATTTGATAATTTAAATGATTATGAGAAAATTTCTATTAATGAAAGATTAGATGAATTGGCTTCTCAAATTAATATTGAATTTATTTACAAATATGATGAAAGTGAAAGAGATAAAATTATGAGTGATTACGTTTCTTTAATGAGAATTAATCCTATGATTTCTAAAAGAAGAAATCAATATGGAGATGAATTTAGTTATAGAAATTTAGTAACACCTTCTAATTTAGAAATACTTGGGGTTGATACTTTACTTAGTCTTAGTGATCATCAAAAAGATATGATTAATAGAAATTATAATGCAAGAGATACTTATGTAGCTATTAGGATGAAAGAATTAATTGATAAAAAACCTGATTTTTATACAAAACTTACTTTAAATGATGAAATACTTAATAATTTAACAAATGACGATATTATAAATCTTACTCCTGAGATGGAAGAAATATTTGAGAAAGCTGCACTTACACATAATGTTTCTAGAATAAAAGGACTTGTAAAGAAAGAATTTTGTTTAGAAGAGAATATGGATTTTATTGACAATGATTTTTTAGATTCTCTAAGTGATGAAGAAATTATGAGAATCTCGTTAAAAGCTAAAACTAAGATTAGAGATATTTTGCTTAACAAGAAAAGAATACTACATAAAGCAAATAATAATAGATATGTTCTTACTAAGAAAATTAAAGGTATTGCAGCACGTGATTTATTTATTCAAGACATTGTTAGTAAATTAAAATAATTAGTAGTTATTGTAATTAGTGATTTAAAATGATAAAATTAAGTTAATATTATAGTGAGGTGAAATTATTATGCCAGAAGAAAAAACTAATTTATTCAGTTTATCAGAAATTGATACTGAACTTACAAGAACAATTTTAAAGGAAGTATATGATTCATTAGAAGAAAGAGGATACAATCCTACTAATCAAATAGTTGGTTATTTAATTAGTGGTGATCCTGGATATATTTCTAGTTATAAAGATGCTAGAAGTAGAATTCAAGAGATTGATAGAGCAAAGATTGTAGAAATCTTACTTAATGAATTTCAAAAGAAAAATAAGTAATGAAGTATTTAGGACTTGATTTAGGAAGCAGGACTTTAGGTGTTGCAGTAAGCGATAAGACTGGTCTTATTGCGACTACTTATCGTACCTATAGGCATAATGAAGAATATGATAAATTACTTGATATTGTTAAAGAATTGGTTGATGAATTAGAAATAGAGGCTATTGTTTTAGGATTTCCTAAAAATATGAATAATACTATAGGCCCTAAAGGTGAACTTAGTTTAGAGTTTAAAAGTAGACTTGAAAATATTTTATCAATACCAGTTTATTTAGAAGATGAAAGACTTACTACTGTTACTGCTAATAATGTATTAATAAGTGGTAATGTATCTCGAAAAAACAGAAAAAAAGTTGTTGATAGTGTAGCTGCAACAATAATATTACAAGGATATTTAGATAGGAGTGGAAGAAGATGAAGAAGAATACTTTTTCAATGTTAGATGAGAATGGGAATGAGGTAGTATATGATGTTTTATTCACTTTTGAAAGTGAAGAAACTCATAAAAACTATATAGTTTATACTGATAATCAAAAGGACGAAACAGGAAATATTGAAGTTTATGCATCAATTTATTATCCTGATGATCCACAAAGTAGATTAGAAGCAATTAAAACAGATAAAGAATGGAAAGTTATTGAAACTATTTTAGATACTTTACAAGAAGAAGTAAGAAATAAAGCAAATAATAATGAGCAATAGCTCTTTATTTTTTCTGGAGGTAATATGACAATTAAAGTTAAACCTAGACCTTTACTTTTGGTTGTATTATTAGCAGTGATTTTACTTATTCTTGGTATTAGTTGGGTGTATCTAGCTAGTCCTGTTGATAAAAATGATAAAAAGGATATAGAGGTTGAGATTACAAAAGGTATTGGTGTTGTAAAAATCAGTAATATTTTAAAAGAAGAAAAATTAATTAGAAGTAAGACTTTGTTTAAGGTATATATAAAATTATATAGTAATAAAACTTTAAAAGCAGGTAATTATACTCTAAATAGAAGTATGAGTTTAAGTGAGATTGTTGAAGTGCTAGAAGAGGGTAGTAAATTTGACTCTAGTACATTAAAACTTACTTTTAAGGAAGGACAAAGAATTACTGATTATGCTAAAGTTATTGCTGATTCTACTAATAATAATTATGAGGATGTAATTGCTATTTTTAAAGATAAGAATTATATGAGTGAATTAATCAATAAATATTGGTTTTTAACTAATAATATTTTACAAGATGGAATATATTATCCGCTTGAGGGATATCTTGCTCCAGATACTTATTATTTTAAAGATAGTGATGTTGATCCAAAAGAAATAATTGAGAGAATGCTTGATGAAATGAACAAAGAATTAACTGAGTATAGAGTTAGTTTAGGAGATAATGTTCACTATTACTTAACAATGGCATCAATTGTTGAATTAGAAGGGAAAACATTGGAAGATAGACAAAATATAATGGGTGTTTTTAATAATAGAATTAGTGCAGGTATGCATTTAGGAAGTGATGTTACGACTTATTATGCTTTTCAAGTTTCAATGTCAACTAAGTTAACAAGTGAACAATATAATACGGCAAATCCATATAATACTAGACCAACTAGTAAAGTAGGGCCTCCTATAGGACCTATTTGTAATCCAGATTTGACAAGTATTCAAGCATCAATTAATCCAATTAATAATAATTACTTATATTTTGTTGCTGATAGTAATGGAAAGGTTTATTATTCAAGAACTAGTGATGAGCAAAATAAAGTTATTCAAGATTTAATTAGTAGTGGTAAATGGAATGGATAGGAAATGGTGAAAATGAAAGAGGAAATTGAATCGATAAAAAAATATGCAACTATAAATAATGTTCCTATTATGCAAGATTCTGGAATAAATTATTTGACAAATTATATAAAAACACATAATATAAAACATATTTTAGAGATTGGTACTGCAATAGGTTATTCTGCTATTATGATGTGTTTAGTAAATGATGATATTGTGGTAACAACAATTGAAAGAGATGAAAAAAGATATCTAGAAGCTATTAAAAATGTAAAAATATTTAAATTAGAAGATAGAATTAATTTAATTTATAAAGATGCTTTAGAAGTCAATTTAAATGAAAAATATGATCTTATATTTATAGATGCCGCTAAGGCTCAAAATACTAATTTTTTTGAAAGATTTGAAAAAAATTTATGTGATGGTGGAACAATTATTACCGATAATATGAATTTTCATGGATTAGTATTTAAAGATGAGAGTGAGATTGAAAGCAGAAATCTTCGTCAATTAGTAAGAAAAGTTAAGAATTATAAAGTTTTTCTTTTAGAAAATAAGAATTATGAGACTGAGTTTTTAGATATTGGAGATGGAATAGCTATAAGTGTAAGAAAATAGTTTGGAGGCGATTTTATGCGCTTGGCACAAATACTCGAATGTAATGATACTTTAGGAACATGTTGTAATGATTATGCATTGGTGTCTCTTCTTGATACGGTAAGAAAAATGCTTAATTTATTTCAAATAATAATTCCTATTATTCTTATTGTTATGTGCTCTTTTCAACTTATTAAAATGGTTATTAATCCGGAAGAAAAGAAATTAACTAAAGGATTATATAATAAGTTCTTTGCAGCGGTTATTGTGTTTTTTATACCAACTATTTTAAATGCGGTATTAGGTATGATGCCACAAACATTTAGTGTTACTGCGTGTTGGCAACAGGCTAAAATATCAGCAGAAGTTTTACGAACTTTAAATAATAAATATATCCCAATAGATGGAGAAGAAACTACATCTCCAATACTTACAGATTCTAGTTTATATGAGAAAGGTAATCCTAAGAGTGATAGTTCTGGAAGTGGTACTTCAACAGGTTCTGGACATGGAAGTGCTAAGGGAAAATCAATTGTTTCTTACGCTAGTCAATTTGTTGGTAAACCATATGTTTGGGGTGGTACTTGGAATGGGGAACTTCCATATACCGGAACAGATTGTAGTGGTTTTGTCCAAGGTGTTTTTAAACATAATGGAATAAATCTAACAAGAACTACATATACTCAGTGGGCTGATAAGAGTACATATACATTGGTATCTGGAGAAATAAAAGCAGGAGACTTAGTTATGTATGATGGTCATGTTGGAATTCTAACAGGAAATGGTAATGAACTTATTCATGCCAAGGGAACAAATTATGGAGTGGTTAGAGATTCCGACTATAAAAAGTGTTCATCTCATGCAATACTTGGAATTATGAGAATAAATGGTGTTAATTAGGAGGAAGTATGGTTAATAGAAGAAGAAACCAGTCCTCTTTTATGAATAGAATAAGAAGATTGGATAGTAATAGTCAAAAGACATTAATTATTGCTTGTAGTGTGTTTTTAATAATCTTTATAATTACATTTGCTCTTATATCAAGAGGTGGAGATAATTATAAAAAAATAAAAATAGATAAAAATAAATTTATTATATATACAAAGTATCAAACAAAAAAAGGAAATTATGTTCAGTATATTCCATTTGTAAATATAAAGTCTTCTACTGTGGATTTAGTAAATCAGGATATAGATTTATTTATGGAAGACTTTAAAGATCAAGATAGCTGTGTTATATCTTATCAATATAATATTAGTGGTATAGTTATGTCTATTCTTTTAAAAGCAGTTGATTATAATACTGAGTATGCTCCAAGAGTTTATTTTAGAAGTTATAATATTAATTTAAGTAATCAAGAAGTAATTAATAATGATTCGCTACTTGCATTATTTAATACAGATTATGAAAATGTTAGTGGAATTATAGAGAATAGATTTAAATATTATTATCAAGATATTGTAAATAATGAATATTATGCAAGTGATGAGTGTGATTATAATTGTTTTTTAAAATACAGAGAGGTAGATGACTATCTTGAAAATGTTTCTTACTATGTAGAAAATGGCGATTTATATGCATATAAACCATTTGTATTTTATTCAATATATGGAGAAGAAAATTATTTTACAGATGATAGTTTTAAAATTTTAGTAGCAGAATCTGAGAAAAAGTAAAATGATTAAATAAAATATGTTTAAAAATAAGTGTTAGGTATGAATCTAATGCTTTTTTTATTTTATTATTTTTGTGTTATAATACTTTCGAGGTGTTTAAATGAAACTTTTAGTTGAACCAATGAATAAAGAAAATTTAAAATTTAACTGTGATGGATTAATACTAGCAATTAAAGATTATGCAGTAGAGTCCAATACATATTTCACTCTTGATGAAATCAAAAATATAAGTGATTCGTTTAGTGGAGAAATATTTGTAAAATTAAATAAAAATTTAATGAATGATGATATTCCTTTTGTAAAAGATATTTTAGTTCAATTAGATAAAATGAATATAACTGGAGTGTTCTTTTATGATTTAGCTGTTTTAGAGTTAAAACGAGAACTTAATTTAAATATTGATTTAGTTTGGAATCAGACTCATATGGTTAATAATTATAAGACATGTAATTACTATTATAGTAAGGGAGTAAAATACGCTCTTCTTGGAAAAGAAATAACTTTAGATGAAATTTTAGAAATAATAGATTTAAGTGATATTACTAGTATGGTAGAAGTCGTTAGTAAACCTAGTGTTGCTTTTTCTAAGAGAAAGTTAGTTTCTAATTATTATAAAGATATGGGAATTGATGGGAGTAAGGAAATTATTGTTAATGAAAAAGTTAGTAATTTAAATTTTGATATTAAAGAGGATAGTAATGGGACAGTTTTCTTTTTAGATCTAATTACAAATGGTACTAGTATTATAAGAGATTTATATGATAATGGTTGTTCTTATATTATTATGAGAGAGTATGGAATTGATAATTTTAGAGAATTAGTTAATGATACTATGGAATATATTAAAGATTCTTGTAGTGATTTATCATATGTTTTGAAGTATAAAAAGTTAGGGGATAGTACAAATTTCTTTTTTAAGAAAACTATTTATAGGGTGAAGAAGAATGGATAAGAGAATCGAATTATTGTCTCCTGCTGGAGATTTAGAAAGATTAAAAGTAACTTTATTATATGGAGCAGATGCTGTATATATTGGAGGAGAAAAATATAGTTTACGTGCAAATGCGACTAATTTTAGTATAGATGAAATTAGAGAAGGATGTTTATTTGCACATAAGCTTGGTAAAAGAGTGCATTTAACTTTAAACATAGTTTTTCATAATGAAGATATGGAAGGAGTTAAAGAATATATAAAAGATGTAGTAAATGCTGGGATTGATGCATTTATTGTAAGTGATCCATTTATTATTTCTTATATAAAAGAGACATATCCTGATGTTGAAGTGCATCTTTCTACACAAAATTCTACTAGTAATTATAAAGCAGTTCAATACTTTGAAGAAGAGGGAGTTGATAGAGTAGTACTTGCTCGTGAACTTTCAAAAGTTGAGATTAGTGATATTATTAAGAAAACTAATGTTGATATTGAAGTGTTTATTCATGGAGCAATGTGTACATGTTTTAGTGGTAGATGTGCTTTATCAAATTATGTTACTAATCGTGATGCGAATAGAGGAGGATGCGCTCAAGTATGTAGGTTTGCATTTAAGACTCATGAAGAAAAAGATTTTACGATGGCAACAAAAGATATGAATATGTCTAAGCATATTGGTGATTTAATTGATATTGGCGTTAGAAGTATGAAAGTAGAAGGAAGAATGAGGTCTTTATATTATTTAGCAACAGTTATTGGAACATATAGAGATATAGTTGATAATTATTATGAAGGTACACTTACTCCTGATTTAATGGAAGTTTTTGAAGAAAGGTTAAATAGAGTTGCTAATCGTGAAACTACGAGTCATTATTTCTTAAAAGAAGCAGATTATACTGATCAGTATTATACTGGAAGAGTAGAGGTCTCTAATCAAGATTATTTAGGACAAGTCATTAGTTTTGATATGGAAAATAAATTACTAAAGTTTTATGAAAGAAATTATTTTGAGGTTGGAGATGTTATTGAAGTGTTTACTCCAAATGGGGCACATTTAGAATTTACTCTAGAGAAGTTATACAATGAAGATATGGAAAGAATTGATGTAGCAAGGCATCCTGATAATATATATTATTTATATTTAGATACACTTATTGATATTCCAGAGTATTCAATGATTAAGATTGTTTCTAGAAAGAAGGATTTAAATGAATAATATTGGAGTTTTAAAAAGTAATTTTTTAAATAAAGAAAAATTTTTAAGTGAGTTTGCAACTAAGAGTAGTGATGCGATACGTTATTTTGAACTTACTGATAAGAATGATATTAGACCACCTTATTTTCATGATATAGATAGAATAATTTATTCTCTTAGTTATACAAGATATCTTGATAAGACACAAGTTTTTACAAAGAGTGATAATGATCATGTTAGTAAGAGAATTACACATGTACAATTAGTTAGTAAGGTTGCTAGAACTATAGGTAGAGCTCTTAATTTAAATGAAGATTTAATAGAGGCAATGGCTTTAGGACATGATATTGGGCATACTCCTCTTGGACATACAGGAGAGGCTTTCTTAAATGAAATTTCTTTACGTGAACTTGGAGAGTATTTCTCACATAATATTCAAAGTGTAAGAGATTTGATGTTTATAGAAAACAATGGTAATGGACTTAATTTAACAATTCAGGTATATGATGGGATAATGTGTCATAATGGGGAGATGCTAGAATCTATATATAGACCAGTTAGTAAAACAAAAGAAGAATTTTTAAGAGAATATAACTTAGCTTATAAAGATATAAAAACTTCTCGTACATTTAGACCAATGACATTAGAAGGTTGTGTTGTACGTATTAGTGATATAATTGGTTATATTGGTAGGGATATAGAAGATGCCATTATGTTGGGAATTATAAAAAGAGAAGAATTACCTGATTCAATTTCTAATGTATTAGGGACAACTAATAGAGAAATTATTAATACTATTGTTATGGATATAGTTAATAATAGTTTAAATAAACCTTATATAAAGCTAAGTGATGATGTATTTAAAGCATTATTTGATTTAAAAAAGTTTAATTACGAACATATTTATAAATATGGTATGACAGATGAAATGAGAGAATATTATTCTATTGGTATGAATAAACTATTTACTAGGTATCTTGATGATATTAGAAATAAGAACTATGAAAGTGATATTTTTACAATATTTTTAAATGGTCAATCTGATAAGTATAATTTAAATACTTCTGATAAGAGAAAAGTTATAGATTTTATTGCTGGTATGACAGATGATTTTTTTATGAATGAAGTAGATAATTTAAATAAATAGTTGTTTAAAGCGGTAATTTTGTTAAGTTACTTGCTTTTTATTATGTTTTGTGGTATAATTTAGACTGTTTTAATGAGGGGGAATTTTAAATGAAAGACTATACTTTAGATAGTAGAAAAAAAGGAAAGTATATTGTTAGTTGTAAGGAAGAAGATGGAAAGTATAAAATTACTTTTGCTGATGGAACTAAGTTTGTTATAGATGTTAATGAAGAAAATTTTTATAAGATTAATGATAGATTAGAAATACAATCAGAAACAGCATTAAAAAATTATGATAAATTTGTTCTAAGAAGAGAAAAAGCAAAATTTGGAGCAGGAATATCTGCTATTGGTACTATTGCTGCTGGTGCTTGTGTTTCTGCATTACCTGTAGTACAAAGTTCAATAAATCCGGTTGTTTTAGCAACAGCAATTGGAACTATTGCTGTATGTTCAACTATTCCAAATTTAGTGAAATTATCAAAAGAGAATTCAAGAATCAAAGAATTACAAAAAATATTTTATCGTAATAAAAAATGGGATGAAATTAATAGTTATGGTGATTATAGCAATGCTTTACAAGGTGTGAAAAAGACAACTGCTAAAAAAATAGAAGAAAGTCCTGAACCATTTGCAATGATAAATATTGATAACTTTGATATTGAAACTTTAAAGAAAATTGTAGAAAATATTGAGAGAGAAGATGAATACGAATTTACTTATAGCGGTGAAGAAAAGGTAGAAGATGTTGAAGATACAGATTCTGCTCAAAAAAAGCGATAAGATAATTAGGACTTGAAATATTTTACTTAATATGGTATATTATTGCAAGTTAAGTCTAGAACTTGACTCTCAAAAGACGAAATATAATAATTGAGGTGAAGAGAAATGGGAAATAAAAACGCAGTATATTTAACTCAACAAGGATTGGATGATTTAAAGAAAGAATTAGACGATTTAATAAATGTAAGACGACCAGAAAATATTCAAGCTATTAAGGAAGCAAGAGCTCTTGGAGACTTATCAGAAAATGCAGAATATGATGCTGCTAGAAATGAACAAGCAGAAATTGAAGGAAGAATTAAGCAATTAGAAAAGATGCTTGAAAATGTTTCAATTATTACTGATGTTGGAACAGATACAGTAAGTATTGGTAATACAGTATCTATTAAGTATGTTGATGATGATGAAGAAGATGAATATAAAATAGTTGGTAGTCAAGAAGCAGATCCATTTGAAAGTAAGATTTCCAATGAAAGCCCAATAGCTCAAGCTTTATTTGATCATAAAGTAGGAGATATTGTTACAGTTGAGAGTCCAAATGGTAACTACGAAGTAGAAATCATTGAAATTAAGTAATGTATTATGAAAAGGTAACTTAAAAAATTAAGTTATCTTTTTTTTCGTTTCTTATTTAAATTTTATGTAAAATGCGATATACTTAGATAGTAATAATAATAAGGGGAGTGTAGATAAGATGATTATCAGAAAACCTTATGCGTTTTTAATAAAGAATTTTAAGAAAATACATATTTTGATGCTTATTTTAAGTTTATTTGTTGCATATAAAATATTTGATGTAAGTTCTTTTGTCCAAGAATTTATGAGACTAGGTACATATGATTTATATGCAGACCCAATAGGTAATCATATCACTTTTTTCTTACAACTTGCAATTGTTTTATTAGTAGTTGGAAGTGGGTCATTGATATTACTTTTGAGACATAAGGAAAAACCTTGGAAAGCATATCTTATTCCATTTATTGAATATATACTTTTATACTTTGTACTTGGAATGATTAAAAGCTTCTTCAGTTCTTATTCAGATGATGTCGCAACGACTGATCTTAGAATGTCTAGAGATTTATTAATGTTATTCTTATTTGGTCAATTGCCTGCTATTGGAATATTTGTAATGAGAACGTTTGGCCTTGATATTAAAAAATTCAACTTTAATATGGATGAAGAGTTTCTTGAACTTAGTGAAGCAGATAGAGAAGAATTTGAAATTAGATTAGATGTTGATAAAAATACTTTTAAAAGAGGGTTTAGAAGACTTCTTAGAAATTTAGGTTATATTTATAAAGAGCATAAAACTATATGTAATATTTGTTTTGGAATTGTTGGTGTTTTAGTACTTTATAATTCATATAAATTTATATTTATTACTAATAGAAGTTATAAGCAGGGAGATACTTATAGTGCAAATGGATATACTATTAAAATAAATAATTCTTATTATACTGATAAAGATGCTTCTGGAAAAGTAATTTCAAAAGATAGTGATTTTGTTGTAGTAGATGTAACTATTACTAATAATAGTTCAAGAAGAAAACTTGATATGGATAACTTTCATTTAAAGAATGGAGTAAGTGATTATACGACAACTTCTAAGACTTATGAAGAAGAGTTTAGTGATTTAGGTAGTTGTGTAGATAGTAGTAAAGAATTAAAAAGAGATGAGTCGATTACTACAATAATTGTTTATAAAGTAGAAAAGAGAAAATGGAATTCTAACTTTGTTTTATATTATCAAGAAAAGTATGGTAGTGATAAACTTAGAAAGATTAAATTAAATATAAAAGATATTTCTAAACTTGAGAAGGTAGAAAAATTAAAATATGGTGATACTTTGAAATTAAAAGTTAATGGAAAGGTAGAAAATATTTCTATTGATGACTATGATATTGCTCAAACTGCTGAGTATATTAAACGTAGTTGTACATTATATGATTGTGTAAATAATACATATGATTTTACTGCGAAAGATGGTTATAACATATTAAAATTAAGTTTTGGTTCTGATAATTTTGAGTCTAAGAATCTAATTGACTTTTTAAATAAGTATGGTAAAATTAGTTATAAAGATAGTGATGGTAATGATGAAGAATATGAGATAGTAAATGCAGCTGATAGAACGTATTCTGGTAAGTTTGTATATCTTCAAATTCCTAATGAAATAAATAATAGTAGTAGTTTAAGTATTGATATTGTATATAGAGATAAGAGATATAGTTATTCTATAAATTGATGGAGGTCTTTATGGATAAAAAGAAGATTGCATTTAATATTAAATTTATTGTTTCTTTGATTATAGTTGGATTATTTGTTTGGTATTTAGTAATATCTCCAATGATGAAGTTTCATGATAATGAAAAGCAAATGATTAATGCTGCTAAAAGATATTTTGAAATTAATAGTAATGAATTGCCTACAGGAAAGAGAATAAAAACTCTTTCTTTAAGCACGTTATATTCAAAGTCTTACTTAGAAAATGATTTTTATGTTCCTTATACTAGTAATGTATGTGATCAGACTGATAGTTGGATAAAAGTAAGAAAAAATAATAGTGGAGAATATGAATATTTAGTTTATTTAGATTGTGGAGTGTTACAGTCTTCAATAGATCATACTGGTCCAGAGATTAAGCTTAATGGTTCAGAAGAGGTTACGATTGGTTTAGGAAGTAAATATAAAGAAGAAGGCGTAAAGAGCGTTGTTGATAATACTGATGGTAAATTAGATGTAAAAGATGTTGTAATTAAAGGTAATGTTGATACTAGTAAGGTTGGTACTTATGAAGTAGAGTATATTGCATTTGATTCATTAAAAAATAGAACATCTGTTACTAGAAAAGTTAATGTTATAAATAACTTGAATAGTGTTGTTAAAAAGGCATTAAATGGAGCAAAGAATTTTACTGGTAATCCTACAAATAATTATGTACGTTTATCTAATATGTTATATAGAGTTTATGGATTAGATAGTAATAATAATATAATTTTAGTTGCTGCAGAAGATGTTTCTAATGTTAATTATACTAAGTTAAATGAATGGTTAAATAAGTATTATTATAATCATTTAAATGACTTTACTAAGAAGTTAATTGTTAAGAGTAAGTATTGTAATATGAAAATTACTGATACAACAACTGATACAACTGAATGTAGTGGTTATACTGATAAAGTAAATATATTTGTTCCATCTGTTGTTGATGTTAATAAAGCAGCGGCTGGTAGTGAAAATTTTATGAAGACTTATACAATGTCATGGGTTGGTAATAGTGGTGATGATGGTAAGGCTTATGTCACTCGTGAAATTTTCTTTGATGAGTATTATGGAAAAAGTTTTGTTGCTTATGAAAATGATTTGAATTTTGGTGTTAGGCCAATGTTCACAATAAAAGGTAATATAAGTATTGTATCTGGTGATGGTACAATTACTAATCCATATACATTTGGAGATTCCACTCCTATTAGTGGTGGAGAGGAACTTAATAAGGCATCAACTGGTGAGTATGTTGAAATATCAGGTGATTTATATAGAGTAATTGATGTAGAAAATGGCTACACAAAAGTTATTGCTGAAGATGCAATAGTTGAAAAAAATGATCAAAGTGTTAATGTTACACCTAGAATTCAACTTTCGTCTTTTACATATGATACAAAGAAAAAGGGTACAATTGGATATATAATAAACAATAAAATGAGTCAATATATTGATACTTCATATTTTGCTAATCATAACGTAAAAGTTCCTGTTTATAAAAAAGATATTATATATGGTAATGAAGTTAAGACTGAGAAATATAAAGCAAAAGTATTTGCACCTAACATGTATGAAATGTTTAGTGCACAAGTAAATTTATTCGGACATAGCTCACATAGTTATTGGTATTTAAATACATCTCAAACTGAAAATTATTTTTCTGGTGTTACAGATATAGGGGTTCCATTAAACAAAGATATAAGTTATGCTTCATATGGTGTTAGGCCATGTGCATATATAAAAGAAAAAGTTCTTGTTACAAGTGGAAAAGGTACCAGAGAAGAACCTTATATAGTTAAGTAATTTGTTGGGGGCAGTATTATGAAAAAAAGAAAGAATGTAAAAGTACATAGAAAAAAGAGAAATTATAAATATTTATTATTTACTTTTCTATTTATACTTATCTTATTTCTTATATTTTTGCTTATTAAGAATATATTTATGCCAAATAAAGTTATATTTAAACCAGTGTCACATGATTCTGAAATTTCAGAAACGAAAAAAAAATATAACAATAGTGATTATGATGTTATTGGTTGGATTGATGTTGAGGGTACTAATTTAAATATGCCTGTTCTTAGAGCAATTCATGAAACTGGTGATTATCCAGTTACTATGAAAAAATATGCTTGGTCATTAAGTGATAGTGAAAGATATTATAATTTTATGGCAATTTTTGGTCATAATATTATGAATTTGGGTGTTCCTAGAAAGTCAGATTCTACATTTTATAGATTTGAGGAATTGATGGCATTTGTTTATGAAGATTTTGCTAAGGAACATAAATATTTTCAATATACAATAAATGGTAAGACTAATATCTATCAAATATTTTCTGTAAGTTTACCGTATGCTCATGAAATTTATAAATATCCAGAATATGGAGCAAGTAAAAAAGAAATGAAGCAATTAATTAGTAAATTTAAAAAAGATAGTATATATAAATATAATATAGACGTTAATGAAAATGATGATATATTAGCTTTAGTTACATGTACTAGATTATTTATTGATGATGGCTATTATGATATGGTTGTTGTTGGAAAAAAAATTAATGATAGTAATAAAGCATTTGATTATTCTTTAACAAAAACAAAAAATTATAAGAGATTAGAAAAAGTTTTGAAAGGTGATGATAACAATGAAAAATAGGAATAAGAAGATTATTTTATTAGTAGCAATTGCTTTTATTTTTACATTTTCTTTGATAATTCAAAATGTTTATGCTTCTGATAAAAATAATTCTTCAACTGAAAAAAAAGAATGCAAATCATCATTTACTGATGATATGCTTATTAGTTTATATGGTATTAAAGCTAAATCTGATGATGAGAATAATGCTACTGGAAAAATAAAATACACAATTACTATGAATCCATCAGAGGATGCTAAGAATACTAAAATTTCATTTACTGCTAAAGTTGTGACAGGAGAACTTGTTGGAAGCAATAAAAAATTAAAAAATGATGGTAGCAGTAAAGTTGTTGTTTTAACAGATGCACAAGGAAATTTGAAAGTTACTTTTTCTGCAAAAGCATCTGATGCTAATGAAGAATTAGGACTTGAAAAAGGATGTACTGGAAATATTAAATTTACTATAGATACAAGTGTAACCGTTAATGAAAGTTCTGATTTTTATGAACATCCAATTAATGGTGACGATTTAGATAAATATATTAATGATCAGGGTAATCAAACTAAGGTATTAGATTGTAGTGATAGTTCTAGCGTAGGAGATAGTGTTATTAATAAATTAATATGTTCTGCACGTGCAGATAAAGGTGTTGTAATAAAATCTAACAATGATTTTCAAAAATATAATAGTTATAATGCTGATAAGATTGACTTTACAAAGGAAAACAAATTCAAATGCGAAGTTAATAATTTTAAGGAAGCATCATCATTAAAGGATGATAAATCATTTTTTGCTTCTAATGAAGATTATCTTACTGCTATAAAAGGTGATTATTATTATCAAAATAGAAAATATTTATATGCATGGAAAGAAGTTGAAATAAAAGGAGAAGATTATAAATTTAATTATGATCCTGGTAAGACAGCAGCCTCTATTAAAAGTTCATGTAAAATAAGATGTGAAGAGGGTGTTGCTGTTGAATATGGACCACCTATTGCATCTAAGGCTGGTTTATGTTTTGAATATAAAGTGCGTGTTACAAGTTCTGTTAGATGTTATATGTCAGAGAAACCTAATAAACCACCAACTTCTTTTAAAGTATGTACACCTGCACCAGTTTGTACTGGTATTGGAAATAGCGGAACTCAATATTATGTTCGTCAAGGTGGACCAAGTGAAGATTATGATAAATGTATAAAATCATGTGATGGTGGAAAATATACTAAAAATTGTTCAAGTAAGTGTTATAAAAAAGTATATGGTTCTACATCTACTAAAACTATTAATAATAGAGAAGATTTTTCTTCTATTAAACTAGTTAATGCTGATGTTCTTAAAAAGTGTAAAGACCTTAATGGTGATGGATGTTATTATACAGATAATGGTAGTATTTATTGGTCAGCTAATAAAGAAGCTGCTGGAAGATGGTATAGGGAAGGTAGCGGTAGAAATCCTGGTTCAAGTTATGGTGTATTTGGTAATGGTTTTTATAGACATATATATGGTGGAGGAGATTATTGCCATGATACATGTTGGTGGCAAATAGAAAATTGTAAAGGAAAATCTCCAGATGGAAAGTACTACTTAAACCCAAAAGTTGGTGACTCTGATTATAAAGTTAATGAAGATACTTATAAGTCTTTAGTTAATAGCTGTAAAGCGGCAGCAAGTTGTTCTGAGAGTACTGCTGAATTTACTATTTCTGTTGATTATACTTCTGTTGATTATACTAATGGTAACAAAAAAGTTAAACGAATTACTTTCCCATATGAGAAGGTTAGTGATATAGATAATCAAGGAGAAACACTTGATATAAATAAAGTAAGTAAAAAAGATAAAATTGCATCTAATGGAAATAAGCATTCAAAAGAAGATACATCAAAAAATGCCGATTCAACTATAATTCATAGTCCATTGGGATGTTATAAGGATGATGCAAGCGAAAATGGATTTTATCAAGTTGCATGGAGTTTCCCTGGTTCTTGGATTAACTATAAAACAGGAGAAGTCTCTTATGTAGATAAGACTGGTAATGGTGGTTGGAGATCTTTACCTAATAAATTTTGTATACCTTTGGATGCTCAAAATGTAAATGTTTTATGGTGGAATAGTTATTATGGTAGAAAAATTTATCCTGAAAATTCGTCTATAGGTCAACCAACGGCAGAAGAAAAATGTAAACATGGTGCTGCAAAAGGTTCTATTTATACTTATTATGAAACGCTGAACGAATCTCAGAAAAAAGATATTGTTTATAATATCAATGGTCAAACTAAAGATTTTGGATATTTTGGATGGAATATAGGTGTAAGTTGTTTCTATGCATTGAATACAACAATTCCAGTAATTGATTCTTCTGATGATACCCCTATACCAAAGGAGTGTAAAACTTCTTCTGAAGCTGCTAGGGTAAGAACAGTTGATTTAACTAATTTATTCCCATCTATTGATGGAACATCAAAAAACAGCGATTCAAGTAAAACTGGTAGAACTCCTGGATTTAACTGGAGTACATATGCGACTGTTAATGAGAGTAAAAATGCTGCTTATACATCATCCCCAGCACAATATTTAGCAGATGTTCAAAAATTAGGCTATAGTGTATATAGTAATAATTATTTAGACTATGAAATTACACTTGATAAGGCTAAATTAGCTGAATTGAAAAAATATAGTAACTCTGTTAGTGGAGAAAGTGGTTCTACAAAGAAAGATAAGAATTATACTGTATTTGATGGTACTTCTACAGTAAGCGATAAGACTGGTGTAACAAGATATACAAGTAATGTTTTAAATAATTTGGGTTCAAGTATTAAACGTCCTAGTGCAACAGCACGTGAATGTAATAATATGAAAAACTATGGTTCTAATGAATGTCAAAAACCTGGTGAAGCAAGTTAGGAGGTGTAATAATATATGAATAAAGGAATGTTAACTGTTGGTATAATTTTATTAAGTGTTATTGCTTTACTTCTTATTAATGTACTTACTAATTATTCATCAGGTAGTGAACTTGATTACTATTTAGTAAAAGAAACAACAAATGCTGCAATGACAGATGCAATTGATTATGATTATTTAAGAACATGTGGTTTACCTAGAATTGATAAAGAAAAGTTAGTCGAGAGTTTTATTCTTAGATTTGCAAATAATGTTGATGGATCTAGAGGATATAAAATCAGTTTTTATGATATAAATGAAGTCCCTCCAAAGGTTAGTGTTAAAGTTGATTCAGCAACAGTTTTAAGTTTTAAAGTTCAAGAAACAAAAGATGGAAAAACATCAACAAAAACAGATGATATAGATATGACTACAAGTTATGATGCAATAATTGAAACTTCAAATATAGTTGACCCAACACTTGATTATCATTTACATAACTATAATAGTGATGTATGCTCAAAATATGGTGCAAATTCATAATATTGAAAGGAGAATAAAATGGGAAATTTAACTACAGGTATAAAGAAATTTTTACAAAATAAAAATACTGTTACTGTTTTAGGTGTTGTACTTGCTATTGTTGTTTTATATGTTGCATATACAGCAAGAATTAAAAGTTCAATTAATCCAGTAACTGTTCCATATGCTACAGAAAAAATAGCTTCTGGAACACAAATCACTAAAAGCATGGTGAGTACCCGTGAGGTACCACCTTCAATGCTTGAAGGTGATGTTATCACTAATGTAAGTGAGATAATTGATAAATACTCTGCAGCTGATACTGTAATTCCAGAAGGAAGTTTATTTTATAAAAGTGCAGTTGTTGAAAAAGAACAATTACCAGATAATATAATTTTAGAGTATCCTAAAGGATATGTATTATATAATTTGAGTGTTGATACTAATAGTACTTATGGTAACTCTGTATATCCTGGTAATTATATTGATATTTATTTTAAAGCAGTTAATAAGATTGATGAAAGTAATACTGAACAATTAACTGCAGATGCAGATAAGATTTTATTAGGTAAATTAATGGCAAATATTAAAGTTTTAGCTGTAAGAGATAGTGATGGTAAAGCAGTATTCCAAAATATCGATGAGAATAGAAAACCTGCTATGGTAATATTTGCTGTACCCGAAGAGTATTATATTTTATTAAAAAAGGCAGAATTTATGAGAACATATGATACTTCATTAATTATTGTTCCAACAAATGAAAGTCTTAAAGATGAACCTGATTCACTTGAAATTAGTAGTGATACTCTTAAGAATTGGATTAATAATAATACTGCTTATGTAGCAGACTAAAGAATAAAAGAATTAAGAATAAAAAGGATGTGGGTTAAATGAATGAAAATATATTTGATAAATTGGATTTTGGACCTTTTCGTTCATTACTTGATAATGATGATATAACAGATATTTCTTATGATAATGGAGGTCAAATATGGATTCGTTCTTTAACTCAGGGTTCTTTAAGAGTTGAAGTTGAAGGTGCAACTCCAGAATTTGTTGAAAAGTTAGCATTTCAGTGTTCCAATGTTATGGGAACAACATTTAATAATGCTAAACCATTTCTTGATGCAGAGTCATCTGAGTTACGTATGAACTTTGTACATCAATCGATTGCAACTAATGGAATAGCATTAGTTATTCGTAAAACTCCAGCGAAAATAAGACTTAATAAAGAAAAATTAATAAAAGAAGATTATTTCACTCCAGCAATTCATGACTTTTTAATTAAGTGTGTTGAAGGTCATTGTAATATTATGGTTGCAGGAGAAACTGGTTCTGGTAAAACTGAGTTTGTTAAGTACTTGGCAGCTCATACTAAGACTAATGAAAAAATAATAACAATAGAAGATACATTAGAGCTTCATTTGGATAAGATATTTCCTCAAAGAGATATAGTAGCAATGAAGACAAACAATGTTGCTAGTTATTCTGATGTTTTGGTTACTTGTATGCGTCAGAATCCAAAGTGGATATTACTTTCAGAAGTTCGTTCTGCAGAAGCTGTTTCTGCAGTTCGTAACTCTATTTCATCAGGACATAACATATTGTCTACAATCCATGCTGATAAAGCATCAGCGATACCTTATCGTCTTTATTCATTAATGGAAACTGATTTGGACGTTGGACAATTTTTAACTACAATTTATCGTTATATTCAAATTGGAGTACATATAAAAGCTTTCTATAGTAAAGAATATGGTAATTTCCATCGTGAAATGGATGAAGTTACAGAATTTTATGTTGATGATAATAATGTTCCTAAATCAAGAATTATTTATCAAAAGGTAATGGGAAAACCTATGATGTGTAAGCCTAGTGACCATTTGATTGAGTATTTGGAAAATCAAAATATAGAAGTTCATGATATTATTAAAGATTTACCAAAAGAAATGCCTGTTGTTGAATATGAAGATGTTGATAATGATGATAGTAGTACAGATTCTACTTCTTCTGATTCATCTAATTCTTCAAATAATTCAGAATCTCCTGACAAAAGTGAATCTACAACTGCTACAACAACTGATGAATCTACTGCTTCAGATGATTCTAACGTTGTTAATAGTAAGGCATCTGTTCAAGAAAATATTCCGATTGTTGATGGGCAAGGTGAAAGTTTACCAAATATGACTGATGGTAATGTTCAACTATCAACACCTGTTGTTCAACCGCTTAGTGAACAACCTGTTGCAGTTTCAGCAGTTACACCTCAAAGTGCTCCTGTTATGCAAAATATTCCAACAAACAATTTAGGTGTACAGCAACAAAATGTTACTGTTCCTACTCAGGGTGTTACTCCACAGATAGTAAATGTTCCTCAACCTCAGATTGTTCAAACTATGCAGTCTCCTGTTGTGCAAACCCCTCCTGTTATGACTAATCCTCAAAGTGTATCTATTCCAACTACACAAGTATCAGGAATTGCTAAATTAGGGGAATAGAAGGGAGTTGATATTATGTATTTTGAAGAGTTAATTATAATTATTGTATTTGTTGTTGGTATTTATTTATATCGTAATTATAAAGGTGAAAATGTTGGAAAATATGTTGTTGGACAAGTTCAAGGAATGTATGATAGGTTTGCTCCATATTCATTTAAAGTTGTAAGAGAAAAGACAAAGCAGTTAGGGCAAGAATATACTGTCAGACAGTATACAATTCAAGTTACTTTATTTGCAGGCTTTGCTGCTATTGTCTCATACTTATACTTTTATAATTTAATTATAAGTATAATTTATGCATGTATTGCAGTTTCATTTGTTCCATATGTTGCTTACTTAAGGTGTAAGAGAGTATATTCTGAATATATTTTTGAACAAGTGCAAGTATATACTTCAAATACTATTATGGAGTTTGGTACAACTCAGTCATTTGTAAAAGCACTTGAAGGTGTTGCTAATTCTGGTGTACTAGAAGATCCTGTACTTAGTGATGTTCGTCAAATGATTACAATGAGTTATGATAATGGTACTATTGATGAAGCACTTGATTATATGAGTAAATTATATCCTTATTATATTGTTAAAAATATGCATCAATTATTTTTACAAATAACAAAAGAGGGTGCACAAAATTCTGCTGATTCTCTTGAAAATATGCAACTTGATATAGATATGCTTGTTGAAAGTGTTTATCGAGATAGAATTGAACGTGCTTCATTCCACAAGAACTTCTTACAATTTGGTATTGTTCTATATTTACTTGTTATGCTAGTTCAATATTTGCTTGGTAGAGAAACATATTTGTTATTACTTGATAGGTGGTATATTCAAGTGTTGATGCATGGTGTATTAATTGTTAATACATATTTCCTATTAAGGGGCGAAAAATATTATAATGAGAATGTAGGTGCTGAGTAATGGAGATTGTAATTGTAGGAGCAATAATTATCTTTGTTTTAATCTATAATAATACGATTGATAAAGATAAATTTTTTGCAGATAATCAAAAATATTTAGAGGCATTAAAAGAAGATGATTATCAATTCTTAGTTTATGCTAGATATGGTGAAGATGTTGATGTTGAACAACTTTTTTCACAAAGAGTAACTTATGCATTTATAGCATTTTTGATTGTTTTGGCATTAACAATAAGTGGAAATAATTCAGCTGAGATAATTAATGCACAATTCTTTTTAAATTTAGTTTTATCATTCGCTTTAGCAGCGTTTGTATTTAAAATGCCTTATTTTCAATTAAAAAGTTATTATAAACAACACTTACATGAAATTGATGTTATGTTACCATATTATTTAAAGAGTTTAGAAATTCTTATTCAACATTATACTGTTCCTGTTGCGATAGGTAAAAGTATAAGTGATGCACCTGATATTTTTAAACCAGGTTTACGTAGGATGATAGATAGAATAAATTCTGGTGATGCATCTGTTGATCCATATATGGAATTTGCTAATACTTATCCTGTACGTGATTCAATGCGTATGATGAGACTTTTATATCGTTTAGGTATTGGTTCACAAGAAAGAAAGCAAGAACGTTTGATGATGTTTTCAAGAACTGTTTCATCATTACAAAATAAAGCGCGTGAGACAAAGTATAAAGAAAGACTTGATCATATGGAAAGTCAAACAATGGTAATGTTAGTTGTTACTGGTGTAGGAGTAATGCTTGTTATATTAATTTCAATGATGATGATGTTCTAATTATTTACTAGAAATAGTAGTTGAATAGTGTATGTTATACACTATTTTTTTATATAAATTTATTGTTATTTTTATTTTAATTTGATATAATAAATTTGAATATAATAAAGAAAGGATTGGTGATGCTTCGATGAAAGCAGCTACAGGTGAATTAAACTTAACTGTTATTACATTGATTGCAATTGGTGCTGTTATTGGATTTTTCTGGTTAATGTGGCCTAAAATTCAAGAATCAATTAATACACAATGGGACAATATTAGTCAATTCGAAGATAAATAGTTTATGAAAGATGCTTATGGTGGAATAGTTAATTTAGTATTTATTGCTTTATTTTTACTTATTTTGTCGTGCATTTTTGGTTTAATCGTAAGTTATACAAAAGCATTTAAAATGAAAAATAACGTTATTTCTGTTATTGAAAGATATGAAGGTTCAGGATGCACTTGTAATGGTGCTAGATCTTGTACAGGTTCTGGGACAGAGTGTCGTAGTAAAATAGTTGAGGGAGCAAAACGATTAGGTTATGCTCCCGTTGACATAAAATGTCCTGCAAATTATGATAAGGTTGATGATTTATTTTGCGTAAAGCAAATAGTTTCTAGACCCAAAGATAAAAATCACAATATTAGATATACATATGATGTTATTACTCAAGTTGATATTAATTTTTCACTTGTAAGTAGTATTTTCGGATTTAATGTATTTAAAATTTCTGGTGAAACTCAAGAGATAGAATTACCAACAAGTTAATAGAAGGTGAAATATGAGAGATGGTTTAGGAAGTGCTGTAATGATTGCTATAATAGCTGTTTTTATTGCTATTGTATCAGGATACTTAGCATTTAACGTAAATTATATGAAAGCATTTAATATGAAGAATAAAATAATCGATTATTTCAATAAATATGATGGTGATTGTTTTTCTGCTAATAAGTGCAAAGATGATATTGAAAAATATGCCAAAAGTATTGGTTATTCTCCTGATAAACTTAATTGTGGTAGTGGTTATGAAACAGAAAAGTATTTTTGTTCTAAGAAAGTACCTGCTACTATAAAAGCAGATAGTGATTCTCTTTCAGATAGAAATCCTGGAAATTATTATGAAATCGTAACTAAAATTGACATTAATATTCCTATTGTAAAAAATGTTTTTACAGGAATATCTGTTTTTTTTGTAAAGGGTAATACAAAAGTCTTAAATCATTAATTGGAGTTGATAATATGAATGTTATAATTGCAAATGAACAGCAAAATCAATTGGCTAATTTAGATGTTGATATAATAAAAAGTATTACTGGACTATATGATGCGTTTGAAATAGTTGAAATGTTTAAAAATTTTTTCTTTAGTAAAATGATACTTGATGTTACAGCATTAAAAAATTATAAAGATATTAAAACATATGAAATACTTGCTAATGGATTAGATCCTGATAAAATAATATTCTTATTACCAGAAGGTTCTGAACTTTGTACTCCAAATTTTTTATCTCATATTATTTCATTAAAAATTTATAATTTTACAACAAATTTAAATGGTATTAATTTTTTACTTAAGAAGACTAATACATTAAAAGATGTTGAACATATAGTTAAGATGGCAAGTGTAAAAACTTCTTCTGAAACAGGTGCACTAGTTGCAAATGTTTCAGCTAGTGTAAAAAGAGGAGTTACTGTGCTTGGTGTCAAAAATGTCACTGAAAGTGCAGGAGCAACGACATTTATATATTTGTTAAAAAAAGAATTATCTTTAGCTTATGGTCAGAATAATGTTGTAGCAATAGAGATAGATAAAAATGATTTTAGTTTGTTTAATGACAAGAATATGTTTTCAATTAGACAAATGGATATTAAAAATACTATTGCTAAATATTCTAATGCTAGTATAATTTTGGTAGATTTAAATAATTGTCCAGATAATAGTTTTTGTGGAGATGTTTTGTATTTAATAGAGCCAAGTACTATTAAACTTAATAGATTGGTACGTAGAAATAGAGTTATATTTAGTAAATTGGTAGGAAAAAAAGTTATTTTAAATCAAAGTTTATTATTAAATAATGATGTGTTTGATTTTGAAAGTGAGGCTGGAATAAAAGTATTTTATAATATGCCTCCATTAGATGAGAGAAAAAGGAATTCTATTATACATGATTTTTTAAGTAAATTAGGATTCTTTAATGAACCTGTTAATTCTAATAATTCTTCTAAAATATTTGGTTTATTCAGAAGATAGGTAATTGACAAAGACAGGTTTAAAATTATATAATGTATTTTGAAGGAGAGGTTGTTATATGACAAATTTATTCCAAATTGGTGCTATTGATAGTTGTGGTGGATTATTACCAATTGTTAGAGTAATAAGAAAAGGTGTTTTTCCTTTAGTTCAATTATTTATTCCTATTGTTTTAATTATTTTAGGAACAATTGATTTAGGTAAAGCTGTTATTGCTAGTGATGATAAAGAAGTTAAGGCAGCACAAGGAAGATTAATTAAGAGATTTATTTATGCAGCATTAATTTTCTTCGTTACAACTTTAGTTTCAGTATTAATGGATTTAGTTTCAAAAGGTGGAGACGATGCTGGTGATACAACTAGTTGGCAGTCTTGCTGGAGAAGCGCATCTAATTAGATGAATTGAAAATAGTAATTTATTGCTATTTTTTTTTTATTTTGTTATACTTATTATGTTATAATGTATTCGGAGTGATTCTATGAAAAAAATCAAAACTTTTTTAGTTATTTTTATTTTTTCAATTGTTGTATTTACACCAATTAATTCTTATGCTATTAGTTTGAATAATAGTGATAATCAAAGTTTTGTTGTTCATAGATTGGATAATAAAATTACAAATAAAAATCAGTTAAATGGATTAAATGATGGGTATGATCAAGAACAGGATTGTAGTGGATTATTAGGAGACCCTAATGATGAAAATTCTGTTGCTTGGCTTTTACAACAACTTTTAAATTATATAAAAGTTCTAGGACCTATTTTAGTTGTAGTTTTATCTAGTATAGATTTTACTTTATGTATAGTTAACAGTGATGATGATTCAATGGCTAAAGCAAAGAAAAAACTAGGACAAAGATTAATTCTTGCAGCATTACTTTTCTTTGTACCGACTATTTCAATGGCATTACTTGATATATTTGGAATAACTGCTGATCCTACTTGTGGAATTGGTTAGTTTTAGAATAAAGAGGTGATTTAAATGGGTGATTCTAATCTTACTGCTGCTCATACTGGTACTGATATATTACGATTATTAGCTTCAAATATTCTTGATAGGCCAGCATTTGGGTTGTTGAGTATAGTTTATCAATTGTTTTTTAATGTTGCTTCTGCGACTCTTTTTAGTGGTGCAACTATCATGAATTTCTTTAGCAGAGTTCAATTAATATTAGGCGTTTTTACTATGTTTCAACTTGCTATGTCGATATTGAAAGGTATAGTAAATCCTGATAACTTTTTTGGCAAAGATAAAGGTGTTAAAAGTATAATCTCAAGAATTGTAATTGCTCTTATTATGCTTACTTTAATTACACCAATCAGTATTCCTGCTGCTAAAAATGAATATGAAAAACAAATTAATAATAATGGAATTTTATTTGGTACTTTATATTCTCTACAACATAGATTACTTTCTAATAATACGATTGGAAGACTAATTTTAGGAACTACGGATACATCTCCATCTTATATTTCTAGTGATTCAGATGACGAATTAAAGACATCTTCTAGAATATTTACATCAACTGTTTTAAAAGCATTTTATAGAATAAATTTAATTGACTATGATTCTAGAAAACATGAGGCTGGTAAAGATGATGCAGTTTTTAATGAAAATAGAGTATGTCAAGATATAGATGATGATGTACTAGCAGCATATACTAGACTTGATGCTGATCCAGGTGAAATAATTGATATGGCAACGGTAACTTGTAATAGTGATGGTGGATTTATAAAGAGTGTTATTAGGTTATTTAAAAAATTAACTGGTAGTGAATACTATGTTTTTGCATATACGCCTATATTGGGTGCAATTGTTGCATTTATTTTCTCATTTATTTTGCTTAGTTTTACGGTTGATGTTGCAGTTCGTGCAGTAAAACTTTCTGTATTAAGATTAATTGCACCAATACCTATAATTAGTTATATGAATCCAAACGGTTCTAAGGATAATGCGTTTAATTCATGGGTTAAAATGTTAACTACAACTTATTTAGATTTGTTTGTTAGATTAGCAGTTGTTTATTTTGTTATATTCTTAATTCAAGATATGATTGCTAATGGATTATCAATTAAAACTTTAAACGGACAAGCTGGTATTTTTTCACTTATTATTATATGGATTGGTTTATTTATATTTGCAAAGCAAGCACCTAAATTCTTTAAAGACGTTTTAGGACTTAAGAATGAACCTGGAAAATTGTTTGGAGGTTTTGGAGAGGTTCTTGGTGTTGGCGCAATAGGTGCAGGAGCTATTGGAGCATTTAATGCTGCTAGGGTAGGAAGCAGGATGGCTGATGAAACTAATCATAAAGATCCTAATTCAATTATTAATAGAGGAAAGCATTTACTTGCTGGAATGGCAGGCGGAGTTACTGGTGTTAGTGCTGCAGCTAAAGCTTGGAGTGGCGCTAAAGATCATCCAGGAAGTGCAGTAATCCAAGCTTATCAAAAACAAAATGCTACAAAGTATTCTCAAGGTGATGCTGGTTCAACATTATTTGGTCGTATCGGAACAACAGGTTCAAGATTATTTACTGGTGAATCAACTGCTTCTAGAAATGAAAGAAACATTTCTAATCTTGAAGCTAGACAAAGTGCTTTGGATGCTGTTAAAAAGCGTGTTAGTGGAGAAATGGTAAAACAAGATTGGACATATGGTTCTTTAGGAATTAATAGAGACAATAATGGAAACACAATTGGAAATGTAAATTACAAAAGTTTTATGGCAGAGTATGAGGCCGCAAAATCTAGAGGTGATGGTATTGTAAAATTTACCGATCAGTCCGGTACACAGCACGAGATAAATTTTGCCGATGCTGATCGTCAAAAAGGATTTTTACTTAAAAACAATGAGGATAGTTATATTAGAGAAATTGTTAGTGGTAATAATGGACATACAGATGTTGAACTTACAAGTTTGATTCAAGATGCTCAAGCAAAAGGTGGGGCTTACTTATATGATAACGCCACTAATTCATATCGTCCTAATACTAGTGGTGGTGTTATTAACTCTAGAGATTCTTATACAAAGACATCAGAAGGTATTGGACAAGAAGTTCGTGATGCTAAACGTGCAAATTCTAAAGCTAAGGCTGATGATATGTATGCTGGTAAAAAATAATATAAAGTGGAGTGTGATATAAGTGAATTATTTAATTCCTGCTAATACTAAAAGGGGACAATTAATATTAGGTATATTTAGACCTTTTGATTTATGGTTATTTGGTGGAGGATGTTTAGTTACAGTAATATTACTTGCTTTTCTTCCTTTATCAAGTACCGCAGTTACTATTTTGATATTAAGTCCGGCATTAATAAGTGCTTTCTTGGTTATGCCGGTTCCTTATTATCATAATATGCTTAATGTTATAGTTGAGGCTTATGAGTTTTTTACTAATAGGCAAACATATAGATGGAAAGGTTGGTGTTATAAGAGTGTCAAAAGGAAACGTTAGTGGTTTTACAGAAGATTGGTTACCTGTAAGAGCTATACAAAACAATATGATTATTACTAGAGATGGTAATAAAGTAACAGGAGTTAAGATTACTCCTAAAAATATATTTATCTTAGACCCTGATTCTCAAGATAATATACTAATTGGACTTAGAAATTTCTATAATACAATTGATTTTGAGTTTTGGTTGGTAGTTGCTGATAGACCTGTTGATATATCAGTATATATGTCGCAGATGCAGTTATTACTTAATGAAACGACATCTCCTGCGGTTAGAAAATTAATTATGCAAGATATTGATAAGGGTGAACGTTTTATTAGAAATAATGTTGTTGATACAGAATATTATTTTATGTTTAAAACGAAAGATGTTGATTTATTACAAAAGAGAGTTCGTCAAATGATTAATGGACTTGCTACTTGTGGATTAAATGCATCTTTAGCAAGTAATTCTGATTTAAGATTGATACTTGAAAACTTCCTAAATGGAGGTAATACTACAGAGTTTGGAACGGTGATGCCAGTATGAGTACAGGACTAAGAAGTCAATTAGCACCAAAAGGATTACATTTTAATCCTAGTGATTTTTTCATAAGTGATAAATATGCAACAATTTTAACAGTTGTTTCATATCCTAAATATATTACACCTGGTTATTTGTCATCATTAACAAATATGTCAGGTATTAAGGTTGTTATTAAACATATACCAGTACCATTTCAAGAAATGGCTAAGATGTTAAATAAACAAGTTGCTGAATTAAAAGATAGATATCAAAATGAAAGAGACCAAACAGTTCGTGAGAGAATAAGACAAGATGCTGAAAGTTTGGAGTACTTTACTTCTATGCTTGCTGGTAGTCAAGCTCGTATATTTGACTTTCAAATGCATATTATGATTTCTGCAGATACTAAAGAAGATTTGGAGTTAAAAAAACTTAATGTTAAAAACTATTTAGATGCGATGGAATTAAAAGCAGTTGCATTAAGATTTGAACAAGAAAAAGTATTAAAATCTATAATACCTGTTTTTCCTCCACAAGACATTGAACAAAGAATTGGTACTCCAATTCCATCTGTTACAATAAGTGCGATGTATCCATTTATATTTGATAGTTTAAAAGATCCTGGACTTGCTACACTTCTTGGAGTAGATTTCTCAGGTGGAGTTATATTATTTAATCAATTCTTATATAAAATTCGTAAAGAAAATAATAGAAATAATGCTAATATGATTATTCTTGGTACTTCTGGTTCAGGAAAATCGACTGCAGCTAAATTATTATTAAGAACTCATATTAGAAATGGATGTCAAATTGTTATAATTGACCCAGAAGATGAATTTAGAGAAATAACTAGGTCATTTGGTGGAGATACAGTTGACATTGGTAAAGGTGGAGAATATGGACTTATTAATCCACTTGAAATAGTAATTGATGCTGATGAAGAGGAGATTAGACAAGGTCTTGGTTATACTGTTTTAACACGTACTCTTCAATTCTTAAAAGCATTTATGAAGTATTATGACCCATCAATTGAAGAAGATGTACTTACTATGTTTTCTGAGATTGTTCAAGATACATATAAACGTTTTGGAATAGATTTTACTTCAGATTTTTCAAGATATACTTCAGCAGATTATCCTACATTTAGTGATGTATATGCAACTATTAAAGGAAGACTTATGTCAATGACAGAACATACTCAAGAACGTGATATTATGGAGCGACTTGAGTTAAAGGTTAGACCAATTACTAAAGAATTAAGATTCTATTTTGATGGTCATACTACTTTGAAAAAAGGTAGTGACTTTATGGTATTTAATATAAAAGAATTAATGAATAGTGATTCTACTGTAAAAAACGCTTTATTTTTTAATGTATTGAAGTATGCTTGGGGATTATGTCTAGACTTTAATGTTGATACAGTACTTATGGTAGATGAAGCACATGTACTTTTAGGTGATAATAATGCTCTTGGTGCTGATTTCTTAGCACAAGTACAAAGACGTGCTCGTAAGTACAATACTGGTACAATTATAATTACTCAACAACCTAGTGACTTTTCAGATCCTGCAGTTATAACTCAGGGTAAGGCGATTTTTGATAACTCGTCATATTATCTTGTAATGGATCTTAGAAAACAAGCTGTTGAGGACTTAAGTTTATTGATTGATTTAAATGAGAGTGAGAAAGAAAGTATAAAACATTATTCTCAGGGCGAAGCTTTATTTGTTTGTGGTAATAGGCGTATGAGAATTAACGTTGCGGTTACTCAAGAAGAATTAGATTCCTTTGGTATAGGTGGAGGTTTCTAATATAAATTAAGAAGTTAGGTGGTGGTGAGTCAGTGGCATATCAAGCAAATAGGGAAAATATGACTCCTGAAGAGCAAAAAGCACGTAATGATGCAAATAATGCAAAAAATATTCGAAATGCTGCTGATGTTGCTATTGCTTCTAAAAATCCTTATGCAATGGCAGCAGGTGCTGCTGTTAAAGGTGCTGATAAATTAACAGGTGGTAAAGCATCTGAAGGTTTAGGTAAAGTAATGACTAAATCTAATCAAATGATGCCTGGTGGTAATAGATTTCAAAATATGTCTAATCGTTTGAGTGAAAGTGGAGCAAGTGATAAGATAGGTAAGGCTGCTTCAATGAAAAATCAAATGGCTGGAAGTGGTACTGGAAATGCAAGTAAAGCAAATGAGGCTACCAAACCTGTTGATAACAATAATAATGTAAATAAAAATAAGCAAAGTAATACTGCTAATGGTGGAGGAGGACAAAATGGTTCTCTTCCTTCTTCTAGTGGTGGTAGTCAAAATGAATCTTCAAGAAGTTCAAGTAGAAGAAGTTCTAGAAGAGATGATGATTATGATGATCAAAAAGACAAAGATGATTCATTTGGTAACACTAAAGCTACAGGTTTTTTTGCTGGGATGAGTCCTGTGGCAAAAGTTGCTGTAATATCAGCACTACCTCTTCTTGGAATAGTTTTATTATTCTTTATTGGAATAGCATCTGTTACTAGTGTTTTTACAGATTATGATGATGCTTTAGGTATTAGTCAAGAGATGGGTGAAGAGACTGGTAATTATTCACATTCTGCTTCTAAAGAACAGAAGGAATATTATGAACGAATTAATAATGTAAAACTTAGATATCAGGCATCTGGTAAGAGTGTTGATGCTTTGAAAATTGTTTCAGTTTTTCATACATTAAATTCTCATGGAGCAGGTTTGTCTTATGATAAAATTTCTGAATCTGATATTGAATTTGTTGCAGATGCTATGTTTGATGGGAATACTTATAGTGAAGAGACATTTAAAAATAATTTGATTAATACTGTTTTTCCTAAATATTTACCATCATCTTCTCAAAAAGAAAGAGAAAGTATGGCTGATTCTGTAATTAGTTATATCGATAACTATTATAGTTTAATTGGTAAGGATACTGATGGTGATAGTTCTACTTGTGCATCAACTGGTAGTTGTAGTTATGAAATTAAAGGTTACTACATTAGTGGAAAAGGAAATGTAACTGAGAGTTTACAAATAAGTGATTTATATGTTCGTCTTATGCAATGTGGTAGTGGAAATGGTCATAATTATGGTGGTACATTTGGGCAACCTCTTGAAGGTGAAGAGTTAGTTCCTTTTGAAAAATATATTTTAGGTGTTGCTTACCAGGAAATAGGGCCTGATTCTCCAGCTGAGGCAATCAAAGCCCAAATGGTTGCAGCAAGAAGTTATATACTTGCTCGTCATGCTGATATGGGTGGATGGAGAACATTAAAACAAGAAAGTAGTGGAAAGTGGGTTTTACAAGTTGCTGCTTGTACACAAGATCAAGTTTATTGTGATCCAGATCAAGGTTGTTCAAGTAATGATGGTCAATGGGGACAAGTTCATAGTGGATTAAATCATGGAAGTGGCTTTAAACGAGCAGCAATGGCTTCTGATTCTCCTCTTAGGACTTATGCTAATGAAACGGCTGGAGAAGTACTAGTTAATAATCAAGGGTATATAATTTATTCTGGATATTTGCAAACAGAACAAAATAAATTTATTAGTCTTGCAAAATCTGGTATGAATTATAAACAAATACTTTTACAAGTTTATAATCAAGGTAGTAGAAATTATGGAGCAACAAGTATTCAAAAAAATAGTTGTGGTTCATCTGCATGTAATGGAGCTGCTAGTGGCGATTATGCAAACTGGAAACAGTATGAAGGCTCTTGGATTAGTATTCAAATGGGAAATAGTGGAAAAACTATTAAGCAAATTGGTTGTTTAGTAACATCAGTTTCTATGCAAATAGCAAGAAGTGGTGTACAAACTAATATTCAAGATTTTAATCCTGGTACTTTTGTTCAATTCTTGAATAGTCATGGTGGATTTGTATCTGGTGGTAATTTTGTTTGGGGAGCTGCAACACAGGCTGCACCATCATTTAAATATGGTGGTCAAATATCAGTTTCTGGAATGAGCCGTGAACAAAAACTAAATAAGATAAAAGAACTTGTTAATCAAAAGGGAGTTTATGTTGTTGCAGAAGTAAAAGGTAATACTGGACAACACTGGGTTGCAATTGATACTGTTCAGGGCAATACTATAAAAATGATGGACCCTGGTAGTGCTGCTACTGATATGTGGGGACAATATCCTTGGGCAAATACTTCTACGCTTGCTTATTATAAAGTTGGATAGGTGATATAATGAGAAAAAAAAGTACATATATTATTCTTATTTCTATAATTTTTATCTTTGGAATTATTATGTTCCTTGTTTTTGGAGTTGAAAACATTAAGCAAGGGGCATATGATTCAACTATTATTGTTGGTGATAATACGGTATGGACATATAGTAATAAAAAATGGGTTAACGTTTCTTCTAGGTCTTCTATAGAAAAACTTAACTGGAAAACTTATAAAGTTTATTCAAATAATGAATATTTAGGGGATTATTTGCTATGGCATGATGATAGATGGTATGCTTTTGATAAGAATAAGAATGGTGTAAATATCACAGGAAATATTTTAGCGTATAGTGCTAATTATAATATAGATATTTTAAATGCGGAATCATCTGATGCGACGGTTGATAATTATGTTAGTCAAGTTCTTGATGATAATAACATAAGTTTATCTAGTAAGTTTACATCTTTAACAAAAACTAGTGTTGATTTTGATGGTGATGGAGTTTGGGAAGATTTTTATGTAGTTAGTAATGCTTTTCCAATTGATTTTTATCCTGAAAATATTTTTTCTATAGTATTTATGGTTAAAGATAGAAAAGTATCATATTTGTATAATGATATCAGTAAGAATAATTCTTTTAATGGATGTAAACCATATATTAATACTTTTTTAGATACTAATAATGATGGTACTTATGAAATGATTTTGAGTTGTGGAAAATATAGTGCTGATGAAGAAGTTGATATGTTATATGGTTATAAAGAAAATGAGTTTCAAATATTAATTTCTAACCAATAAATAATGACATTATTAGAAAGATACGTTATAATAAAAAGAGAAGAAAGGGTGTAGTATCATGAAATTAAAATTTAGGGCTGATTCTGAAGATTTACTTATTTTTGGAATGTTTGCTGTATTTTTATTATATATAGTTGCTATTGGTGTAGTTAATATTCATACTTTTGCAACTGAAGGTCATTTATCTGGTTTAAATCCATTTCCAGCATTTGAACCTAGATATTTATTTTCAACATTATTTTTATATTTTTTGTTTTTGCTAGGACTTTTTGCTAGTGTTAGTTCAATGTTTTTTGAGCGTGAGAAAGGATTTGGAATTACTACTGATAAAAAAGATAAAGGTTATTCTAGATGGGCTAAAGAAAAAGAAATTAAAGAAGAATTAGAGTGTGTACAAATTACACAAAAGAATTCTAAAGCAGCTGGTATTCCAATTATTTTAAATGATAAAGAGATGTGGGTAGATAATGGTGAATATCACTCACTTGTAATTGGTGCTACTGGTTCTGGTAAAACTCAAACTGTTATTTTGCCAATGGTTTATAACTTGGCAAAAGCACGCGAGTCAATGATTATTACTGACCCTAAGGGTGAAATTTATGAAAAAACAAGTAATATGTTAAGAGCGAAAGGATATCAAATATTACTACTTAACTTTCGTGATCCTCAAAATGGTAATGCATGGAACCCAATGACATTACCTTATGAAATGTATAAAAAAGGCAATCAAGATAAAGCAATAGAGTTGCTTGATGACTTAGCTTTAAATATTTTGTATGATTCTTCTAATAAGAATGCTGATCCATTCTGGGAGAAAACTTCAGCTGACTACTTCTCAGGAGTTGCCTTAGGTTTATTTGAAGATGCAAAACCAGAAGAAATAAACATTAATAGTATTTCACTTGCAACTACTGTTGGTGAAGAAAAATTCGGTGGTTCTACATATATAAAAGAGTATTTTGGTGCAAAAGACCCGGCTAGTCCTGCTGCTATTAATGCGTCAAGTACAATTATGGCACCTAATGAAACAAAGGGAAGTATTTTATCAGTATTTAAACAAAAGGTTAAGTTATTTGCCTCTCGTGAAAACTTATCTGAAATGCTATCACATAGTGATATTGATTTGGAAAGTATAGGTGAAAGACCTACAGCAGTATTTATAGTTATTCAAGATGAAAAGAAAACATATCATTCATTAGTTACTATTTTATTAAAACAAATTTATGAAACATTAATTAATGTTGCTCAAAAAAATGGTGGAGCATTACCAGTTAGAACAAACTTCTTACTTGATGAGTTTGCAAACATGCCGCCATTAAAAGATGTAACTACAATGATTACAGCAGCACGTTCAAGACATATTCGTTTTACAATGATTATTCAGAACTTTGCACAGTTAGACGATGTTTATGGAAAAGAAGAAGCCGAAACTATTCGTGGTAATTGTGGTAACATTGTTTACTTAATTACTACAGAATTAAAAGCCTTGGAAGAAATATCTAAGATGTGTGGTGAGGTTAAGTCTAAGAAAGATGATAAGACTGCGTCAACTCCTTTGGTTACGGTTTCTGACTTACAAAGAATGAAACAATTTGAAGTTATTATTTTACGTATGAGAAAACAACCATTTAAAACTAAATTTACACCATTCTTTAAATTAGATTGGGGAACAAAATATCCTCCTGCTAAATATCCAGTAAGAAAGAAACAAGAATTAAAAACATTTGATATTAAAGAATTCGTTAAGAATCAAAAGAAGAAAAAACTATTAGAAATGATGAATTCAGCTGATCAACAAGATAAAGAAAATACTTCACTTCCAAAACTTCCAGGAATGTTTAGAAATAACGAAGCACATAATTCTTTACCACCTGAGTTACAAGCAGCTAGAAATATTAGAAAAGAACAAGAAAGAAATAGCATACCTGATTTTACAACAAAACCTCGTGAGAGTAGTGCTGATAATAGTGTTAGGGGAATACCTGATTTTGAAACATTTAAAAAGCAAATGGAAGCAAATGGAGCCTTTAATCCATTTGAAATTCCAAAAGAATCACATACAACTAGAGCACCAAGCATTCCAACAACACCAATTACTAGTGTACCAACAACTGCTCCATCTAATCCATTTATGAGTAATAGTAGCAATGATGATGACTTTGGATTTGATGTTGACGAATTGGTTAAGAAAATTGATGCTAAGATTGCTGAACTTGAAGCAGAAGAGAAAAAAGAAGAGGAAGAAAGAAAGAAAAAAGAGAGTCTTGCTCAACCAACAACTGCACCTGCAACAGTTGCAACAACACCAATTCATAGTATTAATGATATATATAGCGAAAAACCTGCTGTTAAAGAAACATCAGTTGTTGAAAAGCCTAAACCATTACCTAATCTTGATTTAGATGATGAAAGTGATGATGACTTTTTCGATGATTTCTTTGATAATTAGAAAGGAAGATAAATATGAATACTAACTTTAATATAGTAAAAAAACCTAAAAAAGAAGATGTTGAAATAGAAGAAGATGAAGAAGAAATTGAATTAGATGATGACGATGATAAACCTAGTAAATCTTCTTCAAATGATTTAAGAAAAAGAATGTTTTTAGTAATGGGATTTATTGTTGGTGGAACTATCTTATTATTATTTATTCTATATTTATGTTCTTTACTAATGCATAAAACATATGATTATGCTGATATAGAAAATTTAATGGAGAGTTCTGCAAAGAAATATTTTAAAGATAATCCAAATTATTTACCTACAGAAGAAGGAAATATTGTTGAACTTGATGTTAATAATCTTGTTGCTGGTTCATATATGAAAAACTTATCTGAATATACAGGTGAAGGAGTTACTTGTTCAGGAACAATTCAAGTAGAAAAATCTGGTTCAGAATATTTATATACACCTTATTTAAATTGTGGTGATCAGTATTATACTGAAGAATTATATAAGAAGATTGTAAATGATAATAATGTTGTTACTTCAGGATATGGTCTATATTCTCATAATGGTTCTTATGCATATAGAGGAGAAGAAGTTAATAACTATGTTAAGTTAGATAATAGTTTATGGCGAATTGTTAAGGTTACTTCAAATAATAATGTTGTTCTTATTCATAATGATGGACTTCCATATACACAACCATGGGATGATAGATATAATGAAAGTAGATTTTATGCTGCTGGAATAAATTCATATGGAGCAAGTCGTATAAAGGAATATTTAAATAAAGTTTATAAAAATTCTAAGACAAAAAAGGAAGATGAAAAAGACGAAAACATTCTATCAAATAGTGATAAAGCAAAATTAGTTTCATATAATTTATGTACTGCAAAAAGAGCAGCTAATAGTACAACAAGTGATAATACAGAAGAATGTCAAGAAAATACTGCAAATCAAAAATTAGGATTATTAACTTTATCTGATTATATTTATGCAAGTATTGATCCTAATTGTAAGACTGCAACAAGTAAATCTTGTCAAAATTATAATTATTTAAGTATAGATAATGATTGGTGGTTAGCAACAGCAAATAGTGCAGATAACTCAACAGTTTATAAAGTTGATGGAACAGGTGTTGTAAGTTCAGAAAATGCAAGTAATTATTGTATTGTAAGACCAGTTGTTTATTTAAATAGTAAGATTTTATATAAAGGCGGAGAAGGTACTTTAGAAAAACCATATACTGTAAAATAGGAATCTATAATAAAATAGATTCTTTTTTTTTCATTTAATATTATGAGGTGATTAGATGAAAAATATTAATATTAATGATTTATTAAATATTAATAATGCTAATATTATAGATATAAGAAATAATTTTAGTTATATGAAAGGACATATTCCTGGAGCAATAAATATTACGTCTCAAGAATTATTATTTAATCCAGAGAGATATTTAAATAGAAATAAAGCATATTATATTTATTGTGATTCTGGCAGTAGAAGTAAAGTTATTGTAAATGAATTAAATAATTTAGGTTATAATACTATTAATGTTTTAGGTGGCTATAATAGTTACTGTAAAGCAAAATTGAAAATGTCTTAAAAATTTTTAAATATCAGCACCGTCAATA